>OJRC01000693.1_pt1 | contig 17881 bp, 18 predicted proteins | sample 1599081 | NCBI WGS metagenome assembly OJRC01 (sample SAMN03922519, study PRJEB24848) | human gut metagenome | isolation source: stool sample | host: Homo sapiens | place: Germany | collected 2010-02 | reverse complement strand
GATCCTCTCTGGTCTCGTGGGCTCGGAGATGTGTATAAGAGACAGGCTTTGTGGGCTCGTTCAGCTTTGTGACGGGTAAGGATGAAGACGTGGCCGCCCTGTGCGCGCGGCTGGGCGCTTCGAAGGTGTTGCATACAGAGCATTTCGGCCGGCAGACAGGCGCGGCCCTGCGCGTACCGCCCAGGCAGGCGCAGGCAGCGGCGGAAGGGCGCGATGTGGATGTTTCGCCTGTGAACCTGCAAAAGGCCTTTGTGTATCTGGCCGGTGAAAAGGAGGATGCGCCATGCTGAAAACCACGCGTTTTTGCGTTTGGTCTTACCGCTGGGCCGTGCCCGGCATGATGGCTGTCGTTTTTCTCATCTCGCTTATCAACCTCACAGGCTCGCGCGCGAGAGAGGGCATGACGGGCTATATCACTAGCATGGGTATCATGTACCTGACACTTATCCCGTTCCTTCTGTCTGCTCTTCAAATGCCGCAGACGGTGCGCTTTTCCCTGACAATGGGCCAGACGCGCCGCGGCCTGTGGGCAGAGCTGCCCTGCATCACGCTGGCGCTGGCTCTCTTTATGGATGCCGGCATGTGCGCGGTGTTCGCGGCGCAGTGCCGCATCTTTCTTGGGCAGTGGCTGCCGGACGTCTTTGTGCCGGCCCTGTTTGCCCTGCTGGTGGCGGCCAGCATTGCGCTCACATCGCTGGGCCAGCTTGTGGGCCTTATGGGCCACCGGTTCGGCGGCTGGGGCTGGGTGTGCGGCTTTGCGGCTTTGCTGGTGATTATCGCGGCGGCGGTGCTGGGCGTCGTGTTTGCGCCCCGCTCTGTGCAGCTCAGCCTGGTGCTGCTGTTTTTCGAGCCCGCCCGGGCAGCGGCGGCTGCGGGGGCCAGCGCGCTGGGGGCGCTGGCGGTGTGCGGCGCCGTGCAGGCGGTAAGCTGGCTGCTTTTGCGGCGCATTTGTGTGAAATGAGGTGGCTTGAATGCTGAAAGCAATCAAACGGGAATTGAAGGGCGCTCTGCCCATGCTGTGGCTGGCGCTGGGCATCGGGTGGGGCTCTGCCCTGGTGCTGGAGGCCGTTGTCAATATCATTACTGCCTCCAGCGGGTTTCAGGATGACGGCTGGCTTTCCATAGGCGGTGTGGTGGCGCTGGGCGCCGTGACGCTGGTGTTTTTTGTCAGCGGGGTGGTGCAGTTTTCCTCTTCGTTCCAGCTTGCCATCACCATGGGCTGCACGCGCCGCGCCTATCTGTTCAGCGCCCTTGCGGCAAATGTGGTGCTGGCGCTTGGCGCTATGCTGGCCACATGGCCCATCAGCCCGCTGGCCTGGCTGGCAAAGCAGGCGCTTTTTCCCGCCGCCCCGCTGGAGGGCGGCAGCCTGCACAGCGCCATGCCCGCCCTATGGGTGTTTGAGGGGCACATCTGGATGCTGCCGCTTATCGCACTGACGGCGGTGGCCGTCGGAGGCGTGATGGGCGGCGTGATGCAGCGCTTCGGGCAGGCCGGCTTCTGGGTGGTGTGGGTGTTCAGCATGCTGCTGGGCGCCGGTGTGGGCAAAGTGGCGGATATTATTGCCGCGGCCCAAAACGGCCTGTTCTTCCGCATCAGGCAGTTCTTTGCGTCCATTGGCGCGCTGTACGAATGGCAGTGGGCGCTTATCTGGCTGGCTGGTGCGCTGGCGCTGGCCGGGGCCATGTGGCTGCTTTTGCGCCGCGCGCCTGTAAAATAAAATGAAAAGGCACAGTTTAGGCGCGCCGGCACAAGAAACCATCACCCCTGAAAAGCAATTTTTGCGCACAGCTTCTTCAGATTTCCCCGGCAGCCGCAAAGGGCGCCTGCGGAAAGCTTCCCTGCTCTGCATCCAAAACGGCCGCTTCCGGGGTGCCGGGCAGCTTTGACCCGGCGGTTTTGGAGGCGCGGTGTGTGAAAAAGGCAGGCAATCCGACGGGATTGCCTGCCCTTTTTTGAGTGCATCAAACCCTAAAACCATCCGCCAAAACCGGTGCTTTTTTGCGCCAACGCGCCTTTTGCCGGGCTTTGGCCGGGGCGGAAGGCGGGCCTTCCGCAAAGCGCGCCCTGCGGCGGCCATTGGCGCCGCAGGGCGCTTTGCGCCGCGCGGCAAAAGGCGCACCCCAGGCCGGCGCGCCGCAGGAGAAAGACGCTGGAGCAGCCGGTGTAAAACCGCTGCTTTCCTGTGCAGGCATACCGTTTGGCGCCGCTTCCGGTTGCTTCGCGCGGCGGCGTCTGGTATGATAATAAGCATATCCATCCGCACGCAGGTTGCGTGCGCGGCAGGGAAAGGGGGGACGCGGGGTGGAGCTTTCGTTTCGCGCGCGCATTTCGCATACGGCGGGGGCATATGCCGCGCTGCTGCTGGCTGCACAGGCGGGCGCCGCACTGTGCGCCGCGCTGATGCGCGCCGTTTGGCCGCAGCTTGTGCAAAGCGGCTGGGGCGTGTGGCTTGCCACAGATATTCCCCTTTACGGCGTCGCCGCGCCCGCGGCCCTTGCGTGGCTGCGCCGCGCCGTGCCCGCGGGGCCCCGCCCGGTGCGCGGGCCGCTGCGCTTCTGGCGCGCCGTGCCGTGGCTGGTATGCGTGCTGGGGCTTGCCTACCTTGCCAATTTTGTCACCCTGCTGTTTGCCCCCGCGGCGCGGCAAAGCGGGCAGATAGCCTCGCTTGCGCTGGGCGGCAGCATATGGGCGAACGCGCTGTTCGGGTGTGTGATAGCGCCGCTGGGCGAGGAGTGGCTGTTCCGCCGGACGCTGCACGGCGCCGTGGGCATGTATGGCGAAAGGGTGTATGTGGCGTTTTCTGCGCTGGTGTTCGCGCTGTTCCACTGCAATGCGGCGCAGCTTTTATACACGCTGTGCGTGGGCGCGGCGCTGGCCGCCCTGTATGCGCGCACAGGCCGCCTGTGGGCCGCCGTGCTGGCGCACATGGCTGTGAACGCCATGGGCTTTCTGGCCGCGCCGCTTGCCCTGCGCAGCGCCACGGCGGCGCTGTGCCTTTCAGGCTTTGCGCTTTTCTGCATGTTTACGGGGGCGCTTTGGCTCGTTTTTCGCCTGAAGGGCTTCTGGCAGGGGCTGCGGCCCGGCCGGCGAAGCGTGCTGCACCCCGTGCACGAGGCGCTGCGCGCCCGCGGCCTTGTGCTGTATGCCGCGCTGTGCGCCGCCATCGCCCTGGCGGCGCTTTTGCCGGGCGTGTAAAAAATGGGAAAAGGACGGTATTTTATGTGGTTTGAAGACGCGGTGGTATATCAGATATACCCCCTTGGCCTGTGCGGCGCGCCCGCACAGAACGGCGGCGCGGCGCAGCCGCGCATCCGGCAGCTTTTGGGCTGGGTAGAGCATATCCGAAAACTTGGCGCGGGGGCCGTGCTGTTCAACCCTGTGTTTGAAAGCGATGCACACGGCTATGACACGCGCGATTATTTCACCTTGGACGCCCGCCTCGGCGCAAACGAGGATTTTGCCGCCGTGTGCAGGGCCCTGCACGGCGCGGGCATCCGGGTGATGCTGGACGGCGTGTTCAACCATGTGGGGCGCGGCTTCTGGGCGTTCCGCGACGTGCAGCAGAAAAAATGGCAGTCGCCTTATAAAGATTGGTTCCACATTGATTTTTCCGGCGGCAGCAATTATGGCGACGGCTTCTGGTACGAGGGGTGGGAGGGCCACTATGAACTTGTGAAGCTGAACCTGCAAAACCCCGAGGTGGTGCGCCATCAGTTCGACGCCATCCGCGAATGGGTGCGCCTGTTTGACATCGACGGCCTGCGGCTGGACGTTGCCTACTGCCTGCCGCCGGAATACCTGCGCGCCCTGCGCGCCTTTACAGACGGCCTGAAGCCCGGCTTTGTGCTGCTGGGCGAAACGCTGCACGGCGATTACAACCGCTGGATGAATGATGAAATGTGCCATTCCGTCACGAACTATGAGTGCTATAAGGGCCTGTATTCCAGCTTCAACACCATGAACCTGTTCGAGATAGGCTACAGCCTGAACCGGCAGTTCGGCCCCGAGCCGTGGGCACTGTACCGGGGCAGGCCGCTTTTGAATTTTCTGGATAACCATGACGTGGAGCGCATCGCCAGCATTTTGGCAGACAAGGCGCACCTGCGCCCAGCCTGGGGCCTTCTGTTCGGTATGCCCGGCGTGCCCGCCGTGTATTACGGCAGCGAGTGGGGCGCGCAGGGGCGCAAGGCAGACGGCGACGCGGCCCTGCGCCCCGCGTGCGCGGCGCCGCAGGAAACCGGGCTGACGCAGTACATCGCCGCGCTGGCCCATGCGCGTGCCCAAAGCCCAGCGCTGCGCCGCGGCGGCTACCGCCAGGTGATGCAGACGAACCGCCAGCTTGTTTTCGAACGCGCGTGTGACGAAGGCCGCGTGCTGGTGGCCGTGAATGCGGACGCAGCGCCCTTTGAGGCGCATTTCGACGCGGGCGCACCCGCCGGGCGGGACCTTATCACCGGCGAAACCCGGCAGTTTGGCGGCGCAGTGACGCTGGCGCCGCACCGCGCATATTACTGGCATATGGGCTGAGCCCGCGTGCCGAGGAAAAGGGGAATACGATGGAAGCCTATATTGAGACGCCGCGGCTTATTCTGCGGGCCTTTTGCATGCAGGACGCGCAGAGCATGTTCAACTCTTACTGCGGCGACGAAGAGGCCGCGCGGTATATGCCCTGGTATGCGCACGAAAATGTGCAGCAGACAGAGCGCGATTTGCGTGAGCGCCTGCTGCCCCGGCAGGCCTCGGATGATTGGCTGCCGCTTGCCATTGCGGAAAAGCAGCGGCCGGGGCATGTCATCGGCAACATCGGTGCGTTTCTGAACGGGGATGTGGCCGAACTTGGCTATGTGCTGGGCCGCGCCTGGTGGAATAAAGGCTATATGAGCGAGGCGCTGGCCGCCATGGTGGAGCACCTGTTCACCTATACGCCTGTGCAAAGCATCGCGGCCTGGTACGAGTGGGCAAACCCGGCCTCCGGCGCGGTGATGAAAAAATGCGGCTTTGTATATGAGAAGGAATTTATGGATAAGCGCAAGGCGGATTCGCCCCCGCAGGACACGGTGCCCTGCGCATACTGCCGCCTTTGGCGGGGGCAGTGGGCGGCGTGCGGCGGGAAGACGGCATACAGAAGGGGAGAATAGGCATGGAGCAGCGCATCCTTCTTTCAGCATCGCAGACTGGCTACGATTCCTATGCGCAGGCGCTGCGCCTTGTGGGCGCAGTGCCGCAGGGGGGCTATTGCCCCCGGGCGGACACCTCGTGCGCGGGGCTTATTTTGTGCGGCGGCGTGGATATAGAGCCGCGCCGCTACGGCCAGCCCTTTGCGGGAACTGAAGAGGTGGACGCTGCGCGCGACGAAGCGGAATTTGCGCTGGCGCGCGCCTTTCTGGCGGCGGGCAGGCCCGTGCTGGGCGTGTGCCGGGGCCACCAGCTTTTGAACATCGTGTTCGGCGGCGGCATCCGGCAGGATATGCCGCAGGCGCAAAAGCCTTTTCACCGCCACTCCTCCGGCGAGCCGGAGGACAGGGTGCACGCCGTCCGCGCCGTGCCGGGCAGCGCCCTGTATGGGTTGTACGGCGAGGTGTTCAGCGTAAATTCCTGCCACCATCAGGCCGTGGAAACGCCCGCGCCGGGCTTTGAGGCCACGGCGTTCAGCGAGGGCGGCGTCATCGAGGCCATGCGCCACACGGCCCTGCCCGTGTGGGGCGTGCAGTTCCACCCAGAGCGCATGTGCGGCGCATGGGCCAGGCCGGACACTGTGGACGGCGCGGCGCTGTTCGCGTGGTTTGTGCGCCGGTGCGGCGCGTGAAAAAGCGGGTAGCGGCGGCTGTGGCGCGGCAGAAGGATGTTCTTTGAATATCAGGGCTTTGGAATACTTCCTTGCCATTGCGCAGAATGAGAATATCACCAGGGCGGCTCAGCGGCTTCCTGTCACGCGTTCTGCGCTTTCCCGCCGGGTTTATGCGGCCGGAGAAGGAGATGTGTGACGGGCTGTTCCGGGGCGGGTCCGTCACAGCCGTTCTGCCCTCTCCTGCAAGGGCGCAGGGCTTTGCTGGGGCAGGCCGCTGTGGAAGCCGGACGGACACCTTCTGAAAAATAAAACAACACACCCCGCGGCGCGTCCTTTTTTCAGGGCGCGCCGCGGGGTGTATTATGCAGAATGCAGCCTGTCTGTCCCTGGGGCTTTACATATCCAGCAGGCTGCGCAAGTCGTCTATCACCGGCGCGCCAGTGGCGGCCAGCTTTTCGCGCGGTTGGTGGCCGCCCGAAAACAGCACACAGCGGATGCCCAGTGCATTTGCCACCTCAAGGTCGTGGTCTGTGTCGCCCACCATCACGGCGTTTTCTTTTTCAAGGCCGCTTGCGGCAAGCCAGGCAAGGCCCCGCTGCACCTTGCTGCGGCCGTAAAAATCGGTAAGGCCCAGCACCTCTTCAAAATAGCCCGTAAGGCCGAAGTGGGCAAGCTGTTCGTCCAGCATTGCCTGTTCAGATGCCGACAGCACCACCTGCCGCGCGCCGCGCGCCTTCAGCGCCGCCAGCACCTGCTGTGCGTGCGGCTGCAGGGGGCATTCCAGCAGGCGGGCGGGGTAAAGCTGCATGTATTCCGCCGCAAGCTGGCGGTAAGGGCAGCGGGAAAAATCGAACCCGGCGTCTTTATAATATTCCTCTATGGGAAAGCGGAACACGCGCCTGTATTCCTCCACACCGCCCAGCGGCGCGTGGCCGTGGCGCTGAAGCTGGCTGTTCAAAAGCTGGCTGCAAAGGGCTACATCGTTTACCAGCGTGCCGTTCCAATCCCACAAAAAGGTGCCGGGGGTGTTCATAAGCATGTCACTCCTCAAACCATTGCTTCAAAAGGGGGCTTTTTTCCACCGTGCGCACCAGCACAAGCCCAAGCCCACCCGCGCACACAGCCTGCCCGATGCCTACCGTGAGCATATTGAACAGCAGCACGGGAAGGCTGGCGGTTTCTGGCATGAAAATATACGTCACCTCAAGGCCAACCACCACGGCATTGATAAGGACAGGCGGCACGGCGGCAGCAAGGGGCAGGCCCTTTGTGCGCACATGGCGCAGCCTGCGCGTGGCCAGTGCAGCCGTCAGGGTAGCCAGCGTGCCGAACAGCATGTCCCACGGGCTCATGCTGAACAGGTTTGACAAAAAGCAGCCCATCGTCACAGCCCAGACGGCATCCGGCGTGAAGATGGGAAGCAGCGTAAGCGCCTCGCTTACGCGGAACTGCACCGGGCCGTAGGCAAGCGGCTGCTGCACAAGGCACAGGGCTACATAGATGCCGGCGATCAGCGCGGCGCGGACAAGGCGTTTCGTATTGTGTTTCATAAAAGGTACACTCCGGCGATAAGATTTTGGCCCTGCGGCCTCGCCAAACCGCAGGGGTACCCGCGCCCGCAGGGCGCGGTGGGCACAAAATCGGTAAGTTGCCCAGCGAAGTTATTATAGCACACCGTGTCAAGCGGCCGCATATGAAAAACCGCATGCTGCGGGGTTGCCGTGCCCATATACAGGGCGCGTGCCGCAGCCTTAACGCCGCACTTGCACGTTGGCGCCGGGCAAGGTATAATATACCTTGCATCCGCGCGCAGGGCGCCCTGTTTGGGGCTTTTTGTGCGCGGCTGCCGTGCAGAAAAAGTGCTTTGCCGGCTGCCTGCTGGCCGCCGAGGGCGCAGGAAGGGGTGCCGGATGAGAGAAAAGCTGTGGCGTGCGGCCTTTGCCCAGACGCTGCCCGTGCTGGCGGGCTACCTGTTTTTGGGGTTTGCCTACGGTGTGCTGATGCGCCATGCGGGCTTTTCGCCGCTGTGGGCCGTGGGCATGAGCATTTTCGTGTACGCGGGCAGCATGCAGTATGCGGCTGTGCCTGTTTTGGCGGGCGCGTTCGACCCGGTGGGCGCCCTTTTGCTCAGCATCATGGTAAATGCGCGGCACATGTTTTACGGCGTCTCCATGCTGGGCAGATACCGCAGGGCAGGAAAATGGGCCCCGTACCTTATTTTCTCGCTGACGGACGAGACCTTCAGCGTGAACGTGGCGGCAAAGGTGCCGCAGGGCGTGGATGAAACGGCTTTTTACGTGGCCGCCAGCGCGCTGGACCATGCCTACTGGGTAGGCGCCACGCTGCTGGGGGCCATGCTGGGCGGTGTGCTGACGCTGGAGGTGAAGGGCATCGAATTTGTGATGACGGCCCTGTTCGTCACCATCTTTACCGACCAGTGGCTGAACGCAAAGCGCCACGGGCCCGCGCTTTTGGGCCTTGCGGGCGCAGCGGTGTGCCTGGCTGTGTTCGGGGCGGCGAATTTTATGCTGCCTGCCATGGCACTCATCACAGGCGCCCTGCTTATCTGGCACAGCGTGAAGGGCGGGGCAAAGGGGGCGGCGGCATGACGGAGGTGCAGTGCCTTATCACGGCGGCGGCTATCATGCTGGGCACCATGGCCACACGCTTTGCACCCTTTGTGCTGCTGCCGAAAAACAGGCCCGTGCCCAAGCTGGTGGAATATCTGGGCGGCACGCTGCCCTATGCCGCCATGGGGCTTCTGGTGGTGTACTGCCTGAAGGACGTGGCCTGGCTGTCCGGTGCGCACGGCGCGCCGGAGCTTATTTCCATTGCGCTTACGGCAGGGCTGCATGTGTGGCGGCGCAGCACGCTTGTCAGCATTGCGGCGGGCACTGTATGCTATATGCTTCTGGTGCAGTTTGTGTTCGTGTGAGGCGCGCGGCGCAGCTTTGTGCCGCGCGTGTAGTGCGCGCGGGGGCTGGCTCGTTGTAAGGGGTGAAGAAGGAGTGATCACCCCATGCATCACAAAAGCCCCGAGGCCGGCAGCACGCTGTGCGAGGCGCGCCCGGAATACGGCCTGTCCTGCGAAGAGGCTGCGGCGCGCGCCGCGGCCGGCCTTGCAAACGAAGCGCCGAAGCCCTTGACAAAAACTGCCGGGCGCATCGTGCGCGACAATCTGTTCACGTTTTTCAACTTCGTGTTCCTGGCTTTGGCCGCCTGCTGTGTGGCCGTGGGCGCATACCGCGACACGCTGTTTCTGGGCATCGTGGTTATCAATGCGCTCATTGGCATCGTGCAGGAGCTTCGCGTGAAGCGCACACTGGATTCCATCGCCCTGCTGGAGCAGCGGCCCGTGCAGGCCGTGCGCGGCGGCAGAGTGACGCCCGTGCCGCCGCATGAGCTTGTGCTGGGCGACATTGTGGTGCTGAACGCGGGCTGCCAGGTGCCTGCGGACGCCGAGCTGTGCACCGGCGCGGCCGAAGTGAACGAGGCGCTGCTGACAGGCGAAGCGGATAATGTGCGCAAGCGCCCGGGGGACGCGCTGCTTTCGGGCAGCTTTCTCTCGGCCGGGCAGTGCCGCGCAAGGCTTACCGCCGTGGGCAGGGACTGCTGGGCCGCCCGGCTTTCGCAGGAGGCAAAGCGCGATAAAAAGCAGCGCTCGGCCATTATGTCCGCGCTGGACGGCTGGCTGAAGCTGGTGGGCTTTTTTATTGTGCCGCTGGGCGCGGCCATGCTGGTGCGCCAGCTCACGCTGGACGAAGCCACCTTCGGCTATGCCGTCACCAGCACGGTGGCGGCGCTGGTGGGTATGATTCCGGAGGGGCTTTACCTGCTTACAAGCATTGCGCTGGCGCTGGGTGTTCTGCGGCTTGCAAAACGGCGCACGCTGGCGCATGAATTATCCTGCATCGAGGCGCTGGCGCGCATCGACACATTGTGCATTGACAAAACTGGTACCATTACCACGGGAAATATGCGTCTGGAGCAGGTGTGCCCGGCGGACGGGCAGCAGACCGCGGCAGCGCGCGATGCGCTGGCAGCCTTTGCCGCGGCGCAGACATCTCAAAACGCCACGGCCTGTGCCCTGCGCGCCGCTTTGCCCGAGGCGCCGCGCTGGGACGTTGTGCGCGAGGTGCCCTTTTCCTCTGAGAGGAAATATTCCGCCGTTGTGCTGGAAAACGGCCAGTGCTGGGCTCTGGGCGCCCCGGAAAAGGTGCTGGGTGCCCCGTGCCGGGACAAAGCCGTGGCCGGCTTTCTGCGCCAGGGCCTGCGCGTTTTATGCCTGGCGCGCGCCGGCGGCGCCGGAGAGGACGGCGCCCTGCTGGGCCCCGTCCAGCCCATGTGCTGGGCCGTGCTGCGCGACGAGCTTCGGCCCGACGCGCAGGCCACGCTCTCTTATTTCGAACGGCAGGGCGTGGCGGTGAAGGTGATATCGGGCGACAATGCGCAAAGCGCCGCACGTGTGGCGCAAAGCGCAGGCATTGCCGGGGCGCAGAATTTTCTGGACTGCGCGTCCCTGCCCGAGGATGCAGATTTCGGCCCGTATTGCGAAGAGACGGCGGTGTTCGGCCGCGTGAGCCCGCGGCACAAGCAGGCCATCATCCGTGCCCTGCAGGCAAAGGGGCACCGGGTGGCCATGGTGGGCGACGGCGTGAACGATGTGCTGGCCCTGAAGCAGGCCGATTGCAGCGTGGCCATGGCGGGCGGCAGCGACGCCGCGGGCCAGACGGCCCAGCTTGTGCTGCTGGACGCGCAGTTTTCCGCCATGCCGCACATCGTGCGCGAGGGCAGGCGCGTCATTGCCAATATTTCGCGCTCGGCCTCGCTGTTCCTTGTGAAGAACATCTTCTCGTTCCTGCTCTCGGCCATTCTGCTTGTGTGGGCCATGCCCTACCCGCTGCTGCCGGGGCAGATCAGCCTCATCAGCGGCGTGCTCATAGGGCTGCCGTCGTTCCTGCTCACGTTCGAGCGCTCGGACGTGCGCGCGAAGGGCCATTTTCTTCGCAATGCGCTGCTGAACGCGCTGCCCGGCGGGCTTTGCGGCACGCTGTTCCTTTTGGGCACGTCTGCCCTGGGCGGGGCGCTGGGCCTGCCTCAGGGGCAGATTTCGTCCGTATGCACGCTGCTGGCCGGTGTGACGGGGCTGTGCGTGGTGTTTTTTCTGTGCTGGCCGCTTACATGGCTGCGCGCCGCTGTCATGGCGCTGACAGCGGCCTGCTTTTACGGGGCCACGGCCTTTTTTCCGTGGATGTTCAGCATTGAGACGCTTTCGGCGCGCGCCTGGGCCCTCACCTGCGGGCTGGGGGCTGCGGTGCCCGTGGTGATGGGCTGCCTTGTGTTTGCGGTGAGCTTTCTCAAAAGGCGGCTTGCGAAGAAGGAGGAAACAGAGTATGGCAGTATGCGTCCTGATACCGGCATATGAGCCGGAGGAACGCTTTGCGGAATATGCCGCGCTGTGCGCACAGCGCGGCCCGCTGGTCGTCGTGGACGACGGCAGCGGGCCCAAATTTGCCCCGATATTCGAAAAGATAGCGGCCCTGCCGGGCTGCACTGTGCTGCATCACGAGCAGAACAAAGGCAAGGGCGCGGCGCTGAAAACGGGCTTTGCCCATATTTTGCGCTTTATGGCAGACTGCGAGGGCGTGGTTACGGCAGACTGCGACGGCCAGCACGCCCTGCAGGACGTGCAGCGCCTGTGTGCCGCCGTGCTGGGGCAGCCGCAGGCCCTGAGCCTTGGCTGCCGCCATTTCGGCCCCGAGACGCCGCGCCGCAGTATGGCGGGCAACCGCGCCACCAGCACGGCGATGCGCGTTTTGTACGGCATAGAGCTGGAGGATACCCAGACGGGCCTGCGCGGCATTCCCCGCGGCCTGCTGGAGGAGGTGGCGGCCCTGCCGGGCCAGCGCTATGAATATGAGCTGGAGATGCTTTTGTGGGCAAAGCGCAAGGGTGTGCCCATGAACGTACTTACTATAGAGACGCGTTATTTCGACAACAACTCCGGCAGCCATTACGACACAGTGAAGGACAGCCTGCGCATCTGCGTGCCGCTTTTGCGCGGGCTTGCGCAGTATATGGCGGCGGGTGCGGCCAGCGCCGTGGTGGACGTGGCGGCCTATGGCCTGCTGGTGAGCTTTGTGTTCGGCGGGCTTAGCCTGGTAGACAGGCTTATGATATCGGCTGTGCTGGCGCGCATCCTCTCCTCGCTGTTCAACTACTTGTGCAACCGCCGCCTGCCTCAAATGCAGCGCAAGGCATTCTGGCCCACGGCGGCGCGCTATTATGTGCTGTGGGTGTTCCAGCTTGCGGGCAGCGTGCTGGGCACCTGGGCGCTGTGCGCGGCATTCGATGCGAACGAGCTGCTGGCCAAATATGCCGTGGACATCCTGCTCAGCCTGCTCAGCTATCAGGTGCAGCTGCGCTGGGTGTTCGGCGGGAAAGGGGAGAAGGCGGATGTATAGCCGCACCGTGCGCGTGCTGCGCGCCTTGTTCCGGCTGGAGGGCTGGCGCGCGCAGGGCACGCCGGCCCCGGCCCCGGCGGTGTATGTGGTGCACCATCAGAATATGGCGGGGCCCATCCGCGCCGTGGCGCATCTTCCTGTGGAGGGGCATATCTGGGCGCTTGCGCCCTTCTGCGATGCAAAGGCGTGCTTTGCGCAGTATTACGGCTATACCTTCACAAAGCGGTTCGGCATGCCGGGGCCGCTTGCCTTTGTGTGCGCAAAGCTTGTCTCCGGCGCGGTAAGCGGCATTGTGCGCGGGTGCGGGGCCATTCCGGTGCACCGCGGCAGCCGCGATATTGTAGAGACCATGCGCCTTTCCCAGCAGGCGCTGGAAAGGGGCGAGAACATCATCCTCTGCCCGGATGTAGATTACGCCAGCAGCGCGGCCGAGATAGGTGCGGTATACGAGGGCTTTCTGCATCTGGAAAAGGCATACTACCGCGCCACGGGCCGCCACCTTGCCTTTGTGCCGGTGGGCCTGCACGCGCCCACAAAGCGCGTGCGCATGGGCGAGGCTATCCGCTTTGATGACAGCGTGCCCTTTGCGCGCCAGAAGGCACAGGTGGCGCTGCGCCTGCGGCAGGCCATTACTGCGCTGTGCACACAGCCGGAATTTTCGCCGCAAAACAGCGAAAGCAGTTGCAAATAGGGAAAAGAAGCACTATAATTAATATTAGTTATCAATAGAAGGCTTTGCGCGGAAAGGAAGATGACAGGATGGATATGAAGGCGTTTTATTCTTTGAGCTGCGGGCTGTATCTGGTCGGCGCTGCCCATGAGGGAAGAGACTATGGATGCGTGGTGAACACCGTCACGCAGGTGACGGCGGAACCCGCAAAGCTGATGGTGGCCATCAATAAGGAGAACGCCACCACCGCCGCCGTGCTGGCGAGCGGGCGCTTTGAGGCCGCCGTGCTGTGCGAGACGGCACCCATGGAGCTGATTGGCACGTTCGGCTTCAAAACCAGCCGTGAGGTGGACAAATTTGCCCCCTTCCAGACGGCAAGAGACGCGCACGGCGTGCCCTATGTGACACAGGATGTGGCTGCCCGTTTCGGCTGCAAAGTGGTGGATACGCTGGATGCGGGCACCCATATGCTCATCATCGGCCTTGTAGAAGAGGCTGAAGTGCTGAACACGGCCGCGCCTATGACGTACGCCTATTACCACAGGGTGAAAAACGGCCTTACGCCGCCCAAGGCGTCCAGCTACCAGGCCCAGCAGGAAAAGAAGCCCGGCGGCTGGCGCTGCAAAGTGTGCGGCTATATCTACGAGGGCGAGACGCTTCCCGCAGACTACAAGTGCCCTATCTGCGGCCAGCCCGCCAGTGTGTTTGAAAAACTTTGAAAACAGAATAGCCTGTTCCGCAAGCAGATAAAAACGCCCCCTGGCCTGCCGCCGGGGGCGTTTTCCGTTTTATGCAAGAGAGGCAAGCACGCGCGCCTTGGTGACAATGCCTTTCAGCTGGCCGTCCTTTCCCACAGCGGCCAGGGGATAAGGCGCCTCTGCCGCTATTGCCATGATATCGGCCACAAGGGTGTCGGGGTCCACGGTCTGGACATCTGTCTGCATCACATCGGTGATGCAAAGCTTTTCCTTTCGTGCACGCAACGCCTCTCGAATGGAGAGGATGCCCACAAGATGCAGGCGGCTATCTACCACATATACGGTGGAAAGAGCGTTTTTGTTCATTACACGGATGGCATGCTCGATACCGTCGCCCGTCTGTACGAGCGCGGCAGGTGTGAGCATGATATTGTGCACGCACAGCACGCGGGAGCGGTCGGCATTATTGATGAACGCCTCCACATATTCGTCCGCAGGGTGTTCGCTCATCTGCTCTGGTGTATCTACCTGAATAAGCCGGCCGTCTTTCATGATGGCCACAGTATCGCCCAGTTTGAAGGCCTCGTCGATGTCGTGCGTGATGAAAATTACCGTTTTGCCCAGCTTCCGCTGAATCTGCAGCAGCTCAAACTGCATATCCTGGCGCACAAGCGGGTCCAGCGCAGAAAAGGGCTCGTCCATCAAAAGCACCTCAGGGTCGTTTGCCAGTGCACGGGCAATTCCCACGCGCTGGCGCATGCCGCCCGACAGGCTGCTGCAGGCCTGGTGCTCCCAGCCGCTCAGGCCCGTCATGGCAAGCACTTCCATGGCCTTTTTCTCGCGCTGGGCCCGCGGCACGCCCTTTACCTCCAGCCCATAGGCCACGTTGCCCAGAACGTCCCGGTGGCTCATCAGCGCAAAGCTTTGGAACACCATGGATATTTTGCTGCGGCGGAATTCCAGAAGGTCTTTTTTGGAAAGCTCTGCAAGGTCCTTCCCTTCAAACAGCACCTTGCCAAAGCTGGGACGGTTCAGCCGGTTGAAACAGCGCACCAGCGTGGACTTGCCAGAGCCCGAAAGCCCGATGATGACAAAAATCTGCCCGCGCGGGATAGACAGGCTGATGTCCCACAGGCCGACTGACACACCCGTTTTTTTCTGCACCTCACTTTTCTGGCTGCCGGCCTTCATCATACGGGCGGCCTCGGCCTTGTTCAGGCCGTACAGCTTGCTTACATGCTGCACTTCTATGATAATATCTTTGTTTTCCTGCATGCCGTTCACCTCAGTTCTCGCCGTCTGCATCCGGCGTATCCTGTTCTTTTCCGCTGCCGAACCAGCCCTGTGTCAGGCGGTCCAGCACGATGGCCAGCACCACCACGCTGCCGCCCGCCAGCAGCCCGCGGCCTATTTGGACGCGGTTCACCGCCTCCAGCACCTCCATACCAAGGCCGCGCGCGCCAATCATCGAACAGGTCACAACCATGGCCATGGCCATCATCAGCGTCTGGTTCACACCTGTCATAATAGTGGGAAGCGCCTGCGGAATCTGCACTTTCCACAAGGTCTGCCACCGGGTAGAGCCGAAAGAGTGGGCGGCCTCGACCACTTCGCTGTCCACTTGCTGTATGCCCAGGCTGGTGAGGCGGACCACCGGCACGATGGCGTAGATAACGGTAGCGATGACAGCAGAGGCGTTGCCCAGGCCGAACAGCAGCAGCGCCGGGATGAGGTACACAAACACCGGCATTGTCTGCATGGTATCCAAAACGGGCCGCACAATGCGGTTGGCACGCGCCGAATTGGAAATCAGGATACCGATGGGCAGGCCCAGCAGCAAAGAAATGACCACGCTGGCCAGCACGATAGAAAGTGTGAGCAGCATTTCATCCCACATGCCCACAAGCCCCACGGCAAATAAAAGCACAGCATACAAAAGCCCGCTGCGCAGCTTGCGGCGCGCTTTCCAGCCAAGCACAAACACCAGGGCGAGAAGGATAAACCATGGAATGTGCGCCAAAAGCCATTTGAACAGGTTTACAAGGCCGTCCAGCCCGCTTTGTATGGCATCCAACACGCCCGAGGCGGCCACAGCAAAGCTGCGCACCGCGCTGTCAATGGCATCGGTGTTCACGTCCAGTTCCAAAGGAAAGCCGGCCAGCCAACTGGTGCCGCCGGCATCTGCACTAAGCCCGGCGCGCAGGGTTTCGGCCTGCTCTGGCGTCAGCCATTGCTCTACCAGCTCCGGATGCTGCTGCAGCAGCCACACGGCGGCTTCGTCCTGCTCGGCTCCGTTTTGCTGCATGTAAGCAAGCCCCTCGCTGATGAACGATGAGCCTGTGTGGTATTTGGAAAGAAATTCGCAGTATTCCGGGTTTTCTTCTGCAAACTGGTTGCTCACAGCCACGGTTACCGTCACGGCGGGGCAGGCACCGATGCCTTCCTGGTAGGCCGCCGGGTCGTAGGGGTCATCCTCCAGCAAAACGAGGTCGTATTGGCCCATCAGCCATGTGGGTTCCCAGTAATAGGCCACAAAGGGCTCATGCTTATCCCATGCAGAAGTGATGACGGAATCCAGCGCGGCATTGCTGCCGGGCACCATATAGTGATAGCTTTCATCCAGCCCATAGGCATCCACCTTTTTTTCCATGATTTCGGTGACGGCCCAGCCCGGGATGCCGCCGTAGATAATACCCCGGCCCGGGTCTTCGGGGTCCGGAAAAAGATGAGGGTAACGGGCAAGGTCTTTCACTGTTTTCAAATCGGGGTATTCATCGGCCACATAGCGCGGGATATAAAACCCCTGATAGTTATCATTGAAATTTACGCCCAGCTCTGTAAATTTTCCGGCCTCCAAATCGGCCTGGTAAGAGGGGATGTTGTCGGTCCATTCCTCCATGTTCACATCTATTTCGCCGTTCATCAGCGCCTCGTGTGCAATGGGGGTAGAGCCGGGCACCTCTGTCCACGTATAGCCGAACACTTTTTCAGCAATCAGCCCGGCAATAGCGTTGTTCAGGCGTATGGAATCCCAGCCTACATCCACAAAAACAATCTCGCCGCGCCCTTCCTGCGGTGTTTGGGCGCCAGCAGGGGAAAACACTGCCATGCACAGCACAGCGGCCAGTATGACACATAATATTTTTTTCGCGGTTCCTGCCATTTTCGCCATCCTCCTTGTGTTCAGTTGAGCAGCTGAGCCACGCGGCCCATATCCGACACGCTGCATGCTACCACTAGTGTGTCGCCTGCTTCCAGAGCGGTATCCGGCCCTGGTGAAAGCAGAAGCCTGCCCTCGTGCCGCACCGCTATTACAGTGCCGCCGGTGCTTGTGCGGAAGCGAAGCTGCTCTAGCGTACGCCCCAGCGCCGCGCTGTGCGCGGAAATGGGGAATTCATGGGTGCGAAGCTGGTCGCTGTGGCGGAAGCGCTCTTGCAGATCCATGATTTTTTTGAATGTGGCGGCAATCTCTTCATTCAGGGCATCGCGCTGCGCAACCAGCTTTTTCAGGTGGCCCTTCAGCGCGCCAAGGTCTTTGTCAGAACGGTATTGTTCCATATACTCCACTGCCCGGCTGCGGGAACGTATGGTGGCGCCTCTGTTTTGACGGATGTCAATGATGTCCATATCAGCCAAAAGGCGCAGTGCCCGGCGTATAGTCTCTGACGAGACGCCGTATTGCGGCCCCATCAGCGAGCGGCCTATAAACCGCTGGCCCTCGGGCAGGGTGCCGTCTGCTATTTTGGAGGCGATATCATAGGCCACTTGGGCATAAATGGGGGTGCGTGGGGTGCGGTCCATTCTATTCTCCTTCCTTCCTTACAGTAAAATAAACAACCTTATTTTATATTATGGGTTGTTATTTTTCAATGCCTCTCCCTGCGGGAGCACGGCAGGCAGCTATGGAGCAGTTCTGCAGGCGGCTGCGGCCGCGATAAATGGGGAAGGCCGCAGGCATAGAGCAGATGCGGCGCCGTACTGCATGGCCGGCAGGGCGTGATGAGGGCGGCATCCATGCAGGCTGTTGCACAAGCCGCCCTGTGCAATGGCCTAACCAGGTGCATAAGCGCAGCCGGACGAAAAAAGCGGACAGCAAACAATAAGCCCCGGCGCTGCCTGCGCCGGGGGCTGTTGTACTGTACGATCCAAGCGTGTTATAAAAGTGTTATAAAATATGTGGCCGTAAAAAGAAAAGCTGCGGAAAATTACGCCTGCGGGCTTTTGGGGGGCGCGGACGAAAAATGCTGATTCTATAAAATG
>OJRC01000679.1_pt1 | contig 18348 bp, 19 predicted proteins | sample 1599081 | NCBI WGS metagenome assembly OJRC01 (sample SAMN03922519, study PRJEB24848) | human gut metagenome | isolation source: stool sample | host: Homo sapiens | place: Germany | collected 2010-02 | reverse complement strand
CGTCAGATGTGTATAAGAGACAGCCTATACCCTGGGCGCCCAGGTGGCCGCCCGCAGCGGCGTCCGGCCCGACGACGTGGTGTTTATCTCCGGCCTTGGCCCCGCCGGGCAGGTGGTGCTGGACACGTTTTTCACTCTCGGCGTAAAGAAGATCATCGTATCGGACATGATCGCCAAGCGGCTGGAGCTGGCGCGCGAACTGGGCGCCATCACCATCAACGCGCGCGAGGAGGATGTCGAAGCGCGCCTGAAGGAGCTTACCGACGGCGAAGGCCCGAACGTGACCATTGACTGCGCCGGTCTGCCTCAGACCTTTGAGCAGGCGCTGCGCGTCACCTCGCAGGCGGGCGTGGTGGTGCCCATGGGCTACACGGACACGCCCGCATCGGTGCCCACGGTTCTCATCGGCCGCAAGGAGCTCAATGTGGTGGGGTCGCGTCTGGAATCCCACAAGTTTCCGGGGGTTATTGCCGATTTTGAAAAGCATCTGCCCCAGATCAAGCGCCTCATCAGCCATACCTACCCCTTCTCCCGCGCGCAGGAGGCCATGGAAATGGCCCAGAGCGGGCGCGACGATCTGGGCAAAGTTGTGATTTTGCTGGAGGAAGAGCCATGAAAAAGATTGCGTTTGTCTATACTTCCATGGGTGGGCTGGTGGAGACCACCCGCAAGCTTGCCGCTGAACGGCTTCCCGGTGTGGAAACCGTGCACATCGCCGACAGCGGCCTGGTGGGCGACATCATCCGCGCCGGGGAAATCACCCCCGCCGTGCGGCGCCGGCTGATGTACCAGTTTGAAAGCGCCGCCGCCGCGGGTGCGGATGCCATCGTATGCGCCTGCTCCAGCGTAGGCGCAATCACGGAGATGGCCGATATGCTCCTGGACGTGCCGGTGATTCGTATCGACCAGGCCATGATCGACGAGGCGGTGGCCAACTATGACCGCATCGGCGTATTGGCAAGCGTGGAAAGCACCATCGGCCCCACCACGGACTGCATCCGTCGGGCCGCCCTGCGCGCGGGGCGCGAGGTCTCCATCGTCGCCAGAGTGGCCCAGGGCGCCTACCAGGCCCAGTCGGCCGGAAACCGTGAAGAACACGACCGCCTTCTGATGGCCTGCGCGATGGAAATGCACGAGGGCATCGACGCGCTGCTGCTGGCACAGGGGTCCATGGCGCGCATGGAGCAGCCTCTGGCCGAAGCGCTGGGAAAGCCCGTGCTTTCCAGCCCCGAACGCTGCATGCGGGCGCTTGCCGCGCTTATCCGATAAAGGGGGACGTGGCAATGTACGATATTCAGGCATTAGAGCTCAAGGCGGTGCAGATTCGCAGGGACATCCTGGAGCTGGTCACCCGTGGGCAGGGACCGGCACACCCCGCGCCCTCGCTGTCGTGCGCGGACATTCTCACCGCCCTGTACTTCGGGGTGTTGCGGGTGGACCCGGCCAATCCTCAGTGGGCGGACCGCGACCGCTTTATTCTTTCAAAGGGACACGCCGCACCCGCGCTATACGCGGCGCTTGCGGAGAAAGGGTACTTTGACCGTTCATGGTTTCCAACGCTGCGCCGGTGCGGATCTCGGCTGCAGGGACATCCCGACATGACAAAAACCCCCGGCGTGGACATGACCACCGGCTCGCTGGGCCATGGGCTGTCGGCAGGCGTGGGCATGGCGGTGGGCCTGAAGCTGCGCAGGCAGAAGGCCAACGTCTATGTGCTTCTGGGAGACGGCGAAATTCAGGAGGGCATCGTTTGGGAAGCCGCCATGACGGCAGGCCGCTTCAAGCTGGACAACCTGATCGCCATGGTGGACTACAACCATATCCAGTCCAGCGGCTTTATGGAGGATATCATGCCCATGGAACCGCTAAGGACGAAGTGGGAATCGTTCGGATTCCACGTCCTTGAAATGAACGGGCACAACATGCGCGAAATTCTCGATACCCTGGAGCGCGCAAAGGTAATCAAGGGCGCGCCTGTGATGATCATCGCGCATACCACCAAGGGACAAGGCGTGAGCTACATGGAGAATGATCCCTCGTGGCACACGGGCATACCGACGCCGGAGCAGTACAGGCAGGCCATGGCCGAGCTTGATGCGGTCCAGGAGAGGATTTTGACGCTGGGAGGGAGCGCACGATGAGAGAGCTGGACGCCGTATCCACACGCGTGGCCTTTGGCGAGACCCTGGAGGAAATGGCCGGCGAGGATGAAAGCATTGTGGTGGTATCCGCCGATACCGCCCGCTCCATGGGCCTCAAAGGCATGGAGCGAAAATACCCGGACCGCGTGCTCAATGTGGGCATCGCCGAGCAGAACATGATGACCATGGCTGCGGGACTTGCCGCCTGTGGCTTCAGGGCCGTGGCCACCACCTATGCGCCTTTTACCTGCATGCGGGCCCTGGAGGAGGCGCGCACCTTCATCGCCTATCCCAACCTCAATGTCACCGTCGTGGGCGGCATGAGCGGGATCACCGGCTCCATTGAGGGCGTGACGCACCAGGGGCAGGAGGATATCAACATCATGTGCGCCATTCCCAATTTTGTGGTGGCTGTGGCGGCCGATGCCTGCGCCACGCGCGAGATGGTACGCGTTCTGATGGCGCACGAAGGACCCGTCTATCTTGCGCTGGGCCGCAGTCAGGCGCACAGGGTCTTTGACGACTATCATTTTGAGATCGGCAAGGGCAACCTGATGCGCGCCGGCAACGATATCACCCTCATCACCTACGGCTCCATGCTGTGGCGCTGCCAGGAAGCGGCGGATGCGCTAAAGTCGCGCGGGATTGACGCGCGCCTGATCGAAATGCCCTGCATCAAGCCCCTGGACAAGGCCATGGTGCTGTCCGCCGCGCGCGAAACGGGCGCGATTCTCACCGTTGAGGACCGAAACGTCAACGGCGGCATGGGCAGCTACGTCTGTCAGACCGTTTGCGCCCATTCCCCGGCGCTGGTGGCGTGCATGGGGCTGCCGGATACCTTCGCCCAGTCCGGCCTGGAAGATGAACTCTACGAATACTGCCATCTGGGGACCGCGGACATCGTGGCCGCCGCCGAAGCGCTCTGGCGCCAAAAGGGAGGAAGCAACGCATGAATCAACCGCCTGTATGGAACGAAGCACGCGCCAAAGCGCTGGAGGCGCTTTGCAGGCGCTTTCGCATCGATGTTCTGACCACGCTGCACAAGGTGGGCACGGGGCACCCCGGCGGATCGCTGTCCGTATGCGAAATCCTGTCCGTGCTGTATTTTCAGTGCGCCAATATCTCTCCCGACAACTGGGAGGACCCCGACCGCGACCGCGTGGTGCTCACCAAGGGCCACGCCGCCCCGATGCTGTACCGCATTCTGGCGGAAAAAGGCTTCTTTCCCCTGGCTGAAATGGATACGCTGCGTCAGCTCGGCTCCCGGCTGCAGGGGCATCCGTGCGCCGGCAAGCTGCCGGGCATTGAGCTGTCCACCGGGCCGCTGGGGATGGGCCTTTCCGCGTCGTTGGGCATGGCGCTGACGCTTCGTGTCCGCGGCAGCGGTGCGCGCGTATATGCCGTCACCGGCGATGGCGAGCTCAATGAGGGCACCGTGTGGGAAGCGGCCATGGCCGCCGCCAAATTTCGCGCAGACCACCTGATTGCCATCGTGGACCGCAACCGCGTACAGCTCGACGGCCCCAGCGACGAGGTGATGCCCCTGGGAAATCTTGAGGAGAAATGGAAAAGCTTCGGCTGGTATACGCAAAGCTGCGACGGTCATGACGTGCGCGCCCTCTATGACGCCGTGTGCAATGCGAAGGCGCATCGGGGTTCGCCCAGCGTGATCATCGCCAACACCGTCAAGGGGAAGGGCGTATCCTTCATGGAGGGCAAAAACACCTATCATGGCAAGCAGCTCACCGATGACGAATACGCTCGCGCAATGACGGAACTGAAAGGAGAAACAGCCCATGGAAGCCTTGCGTGATGTATATGGTCAGGCGCTTGCGCAATACGGAAAGGACAATCCCTGCGTAATGGTGCTGGACGCCGACCTCGCCACCAGCACAAAGTCCGTTTATTTTCAGCAGGCGTGTCCCGAACGCTTTTTCGATGTGGGCATTGCGGAGGCCAACATGACCGCCATGGCGGCAGGCATGGCCAGCGCCGGCGCCATCCCCTTCCTCAATACCTTTGCCACCTTTGTGACCACCATCGGCTCGCTGGCCGCCAAAACGCTGATCGGCTACAACCGTCTCAACGTCCGCCTGATCGGCTCCAACAACGGCCTGACCGGCGGCTACGACGGAAGCACCCATCACTCCCTTGACGATATCTCCGTAATGCGCCTCATTCCCGGCATGCTGGTTCTTTATCCCAGCGACGCCTGCATGACGCGCCGCCTCACGCGCATGCTGATCGAGGAGGACCTTGGGCCGGTTTACATGAGCGTATCCCGAAACGCCACGGAGGATCTCTATGCGCCTGACACGTCCTTTGAACCGGGGAAGGCCAAGGTGCTGCGCGAGGGACGGGACGCCTCCATTCTGGCCTATGGCCTCAGCGTAGGCCGCGCGCTGAAGGCGGCGCAGGCGCTGGCGCAGGAGGGAATCTCCTGCCGCGTGGTGGATATGTTTACCCTTAAGCCCGCGGATGAAGCGGCCATCGTGGCGGCGGCGCTGGAAACCGGCGCCGTCATCACCGCCGAGGAGCAGTGGATTCCCGGCGGGCTGTACAGCATTGTCGCCGAAACGCTCCTGAGCAGAGGAATCAGCGCCCGTTTTGGCGGCGTGGGCATCACGCGCTATACCAGCAGCGGCACCTATGCGCAGCTCGTGGAGCATTACGGCATTTCGGAAAAGGACATCGCGCAAAAGGTACGCAATACGCTGGGCAAAGCATAATCCTTCTCCCGCGCAGGGAGGAAACGTTCCCGCGCAGATCGAACTTCACATACACAATAGCTTGCGCCATTGATCTCGGCGGAAAGGGGAAACGTATGGAAATTCAAGAAATCATCGCCCAAATGACGCTGGAGGAAAAGGCGTCCCTGCTCAGTGGCCTGGATTTCTGGCACACCAAGCCCGTGGAGCGCCTGGGCATTGGCAGCGTAATGGTCAGCGACGGCCCCCATGGCCTGCGCAAGCAGGACGCGGGCGCCGACCACCTCGGCGTTAACGAAAGCATCAAAGCCGTCTGCTTTCCGGCTGCCTGCGCCAGCGCGGCCAGCTTTGACCGCGGCCTGCTACGTCAGATCGGCGACTGTCTGGGCGTTGCCTGCCAGCACGAGCAGGTGGCCATCAATCTCGGTCCGGCGGTCAACATCAAGCGTTCGCCCCTCTGCGGCCGCAATTTCGAGTATTTCAGCGAGGACCCCTACCTGGCGGCCGAACTGTCCACCAGTCTGATCCAGGGCATCCAGAGCCACCAGATCGGCGTGAGCGTAAAGCATTTTGCCGCCAACAGCCAGGAGCACCGCCGCATGTCCTCCGATGCGCGCGTGGACGAGCGCACCCTGCGCGAGATCTACCTGCCCGCCTTTGAAAGCGCCGTCAAAAACGGAAAGGCCTGGACGGTGATGTGTTCCTACAATCGGGTCAACGGAGAATTCGCGTCCCAAAACCGCGAGCTGCTGACCCGGCTGTTGCGTGACGAATGGGGCTTTGACGGATATGTGATGAGCGACTGGGGCGCCGTGAGCGACCGGGTGAAAGCGGTCCACGCGGGCCTGGATCTTGAGATGCCCTCCTCTGGCGGCTCCAATGACCTGAGAGTGGTGAAGGCTGTTCGTGCGGGCCTGCTGGATGAAAAGGACGTTGACCTCGCGGTGGAGCGAATCCTCACCATTCACAAGCGCTACTGGGATCACGCCCGGCCGGACACGCCCTGGGACATGGAGGCCCAGCACGCGCTTGCGCGCACCCTCGCGGCGGAATGCATGGTCCTGCTCAAAAACGAGGACGGCGTGCTTCCGCTCTCCGAGTCGGAAAGCGTGGCGGTCATCGGCAAATTTGCGCGCTCGCCGCGTTATCAGGGCGGCGGAAGTTCCCATGTAAACAGCTTCCGGGTCGAAAGCCTGATGGACGCCCTGTCCGGCAGCAGTGCCGTGCGCTATGCCCAGGGGTATGACGTTCTCGACGAGACGCCTGATGAAGCGCTGATCGCCGAAGCCGTCGAGGCGGCGCGCGCCTGCGGCAAGGCCGTGATCGTGGCGGGATTGCCCGACGCGTTTGAAAGCGAGGGCTATGACCGCCCGCACATGCGCATGCCCCGCTGTCAAAACGAGCTGATCGAGCGCGTGGCGGCCGTCAATCCCAATGTCATCGTCGTTCTCTATAACGGTTCCCCGGTGGAAATGCCCTGGCTGGACAAGGTCAAGGCGGTCATCGAGGCCTATTTGGGCGGCCAGGCCGTCGGCGGGGCCACCTGCGACGTGCTCTATGGCAAGGTCAATCCCTCCGGCAGGCTGCCGGAGAGCTTCCCCTACCGGCTGGAGGACAACCCCAGCTATCTCAGCTACGGCGGCGAGGGGGACGTGGCGGTCTATCAGGAAGGAATTTTCGTGGGGTACCGCTATTATGACAAGAAGAAGATGGAGGTCTGCTTCCCCTTTGGCTTTGGTCTGAGCTATACCACCTTTGCCTATGACAACCTGCGCCTGAGCAGCCCGCGCATCAAAGACAGCGATACCCTTACCGTCAGCGTGGATGTGACCAACACAGGCAGCGTGGCGGGCAAAGAGGTCGTTGAGCTGTATGTGGGCGATCCGGAAAGCAGCGTATTCCGCCCTGTCCGTGAATTGAAAGGCTTTGAGAAAATTCTGCTGATGCCCGGAGAGCGCCGGACGGTATCCTTTGAGCTGAGCAAGCGGGCCTTTGCCTTCTGGGATACCGGCCTTAACGACTGGCGCGTGGAAAGCGGAATCTTCCGCATTGAAATCGGCCGTTCCAGCCGCGATATCGCCCTGTCTGCCGAGGTGTATGTGGAGGGCATGGAGGCTCCGCCCCAGAAGCGCACGGTCAATTCCATCTTCATGGACCTGATGAAAAACGAGGAAAATCGGGCTGTTCTTCAGCCTTTGCTCCATCAGATGGCAGGCGGACTGGGCGGAACTTCCGACGGCGAAGAAGGAGCCATCTCAAACCAGATGCTGGAAGCCATGCTGCAATACATGCCGCTTCGCGGCCTGGTGAGCTTTTCCGGCGGACAAATCAGCTACGAGCAGCTTGAAGCGCTTGCGCAACAGCTGAAGTAACGGCAGGTACGCTTTTCCTCAAAGGACGGCCCTCTGCCGCCGGACGCCCGGCCGGGCGCTTCCTCTGCGATCACCGGCCGCGTCCATGCCGGATCGGAGGGCCGTCTCCTGCCTGAAAGCGGACCGGCTGAGCTTCGCATCCGGACGGGCGCGTCGTTCCGGCTGCATGGCAATCCCTGTTGCGGCCCCCAAAAAGCCCTCGAAGCTCACAGCTCGAGGGCTTTTCCCGTGGGGAGACCGGGAGGGCGCGGCCCTCCAAATGCATTCCGTCATGTGCGGTGGCTTCGGCCATTCTCCCCCAGCCCGCGGTCTGATCCGCAGGCAAAGGGGCTGTTTCCACGTCTCCGTGCGCTCGCCGGCCCTTCTTCCCGCCTCTGTGTTGCGGGTGCTTTCAGGCCGTCCTGTCCTACAGATCCACCCGTTCAAAGCGTTTGGCCGACCTTCTGTATGCCAGCGGCAGAAAGGCCGCGTAACAGGCCATGCCCGCCGCCAGCACCGGCAGCTGCCTCCGCCAGTGCTCATCGCTGTCCATCCAGGCAAGCGCCGGGATATGGGCGGTGCTTTCCGCCGCGATCATCCCCAGCAGGAGGGGAACCGAAGCCGTAACAAAGGCCTTTCCCGCCTTGTATCCGCTTTTGTAGAACGCGGGAAGAAAGACCAGGTCAAAAACGGCATAGATCATCAGTCCAAGGCCGTACCAGGCGAGCGTCGCGTCGAGGCCTACCGGGTTGTTGGGGACGCCCAGCGCCCTGCGCAGCAGCGCGAAGGGGACGGAGAAGAGCAGCTGAAACAGCTGAAACGAGACGGTCAGCAGGCATTTGGCCCTGACCATCTCCCGCTTGGTCACGGGCAGCGTGGCCGTGTACCAGGCATCGTTGGTCGCCCGCGCATTGACGAAGGTGATGTAGGGCGCGAGGCAGCCGAAGAGAAAGATCACGCTGTAGGGGTAGGCCGGCACCAGCACCAGACAGCCCAGAAACGCGAACGCCACCGAGGTCGGATGGGCGCAAAGCCTGATTTCCTTAAAGAGCAGCGTCGTCATCCCATTCGCTCCTTTCCGTGCGCAGCATGATTTCCTCAAGGGGGAGCGGCCCTGTCTCATCCGGCGTCTTCAGATGGTCGAAGGAGCGCAGGAAGGTCTCTCTGTCAGCGCTTTGGAGCACCCGCCCATTGTGAATGTAGGTGATATCGTCGGCGCACCGGTCCAGATCCGAGGTGATATGGGTGGAAAACAGGATGGAGCAGCCTTCCGCTTTCACGATGTGCCGGAAGATGTGCGTCAGCTCCTGCCGGGATACCGGGTCCAGGCCGGAGGTCGGCTCATCCAGGATGAGCAGTTCGGCGTGGTGGGACAGGGCCAGCGCCAGGAGGTATTTCACCTTCATGCCGTTTGAGAGCTCCTTGCATTTCCTGCTTTCATCCAGCGAAAAACGCCGGAGATACGACCTGTGCCGCTCCTCGTCCCAGCCGGCAAAAAACCTGCGGGTGACCGCCGTGATCGTGGAGAGCCTTTTGAGCGGATAAAAGTCAATCCCGCCAAAGACGACGCCCACGCGCTGCCTGCAGGCTTCTTCGTGCCGGTAAAAGTCCCGGCCGAACATCGTCACGCGGCCGCTCTGCGGCGATACCATGTTGAGCATCGCTTTCAGGGTCGTGCTTTTTCCGGCCCCGTTTTTGCCGATCAGGCCCATGATGCGTCCGGGAGCAAGGGAGAAGCTGACCCCGTCGAGGCAAAAACCGGGATAGCGCTTGCTGAGGCCCTCGATTTTCAGCAGGGGTTCCATCATTCCCCCTCCTTTTCTTCCGGCGGCTGCGCGGTTTGCAGCGCGGTTTTGAGCATCTTGGTAATCCCCAGGAAAAACGATTCCTTCATCAGCGCGATGCCCGGATGCTCCTCAGACTCATCCCCCAGCACAACCAGCCTGTCTCCCGGCCTGATCTGAAATACATCCCTGGCGGCCTTGGGCAATACGATCTGGCCCCGCTCCCCCACCCGGACCGCGCCAAAGATGTGCTTTCCCCTCGGCGCGATTCCCAGGTTCGTGCCTTCCGGGTCATGATGGATCAGATCCTTGAGCTCCACATCATACAGGCGGGCCAGGGCGTCGCAGTTGAGGATATCGGGCAGGGATTCGCCCAGCTCCCATTTGGCCACGGTCTGTCGCGAAACGCCGATCCGGTCGGCTACCTCTTCCTGGGAAAACCTGTTCAGCCGCCGCAGGGCGGACAAATTGCCGGCGATGTTGTTTTTCTGAATTTTCATACTTTTCTCACCTCCCGCCGCTCATTATATCCCATGCCGTATGAATTTCCACCAACCGTTGCTAACAAAAAACGTAATCATCCGTTGCGCGGCCGCAAACGAATCCCCCCGCAGGCCATCCGGCTGGCAGGGGGACTTGTTTGCTATTGCGCTTTCCGTGCGTGACGCCCATGCGCCGTTGCCTCCACAGGCGCTTGCGTAAGCCGTGCCCGCCGCCTACTGCCGGGCCTCCTGCGGGTAGCCGGGTTCATCGCCATACAGCTCCAGCCGCTCCATGCGAAGGTAAACGGCCCGCACGCTCCGCTCCAATTCGCGTGCCATTTCCTCGACCGGACATCTGAGATGGTACAGCTTTCGCAGCTGTTCCTCGTCCTCCTCCGTCCACAGCGTGCCGGCGCGTGTGGCAACCTTCCTCGCCGGGGGGAGGGGCAGCCCCATGTCACGAAGCTGCCTCTGCACGCCGCGCCGCCGCCGTTGCAGCTTTTCGCACATCGTCTCCATGGACGCGCCCGACCGGCTGAGAGCGGCCAGCGCGTCCCGGTCCATCTCCGTCCACGCCCGGCCGGCGTTGAGGCGGCCGTTTCGATTGACCGGAGCCCTAACGGGATGGGAAATGTCCGTCAGCGTCAGCACGGCCGTATGCAGTGCGCGGATGACCGTGGCGTCGTTGAGCAGGTGGTCCGGAGGCAGAACCTCGCCGGTGGTGGGGTCGAGGCCGTCGAGCATCTGAAGCAAAATAATTCTTGCGCTTTCGTTGGTCATGGTCTGCCCTCCTGTGCCTGATCTCTTTGTTTTGAGCGAAACGGGGCCGCTCCGCGCGGCCCCTGCTTGTGGGGCATCCTGCCCCGTCATGGCACCCGTTCGTTGTACAGCCCCCTTGGCACGTAGCGTGTATGAAGCAGCTCGTGCGCCAGAGGACCGCCCACCTCGCCCAGCCAGGTCTCGTAGAGACGGAGCAGGTCGGGGTTTTCGTGGCTCTTGCGCAGGGGCTTGCCCTCGTCCTCGGCATAGAGCGCGCGCGAACGCAGCTCGCGGAAGTTCTCCACGTCCGTGCGCGGCTGGCCGCCGCCGCTGACGCACCCGCCCGGACAGCCCATGACCTCGATGAAGTGGTAGGGCGACTGGCCCTTTGCGATCTCGCGCATCAGCCGGTCCGCGCCCGCCAGGCCGGAGGTGACGGCCACCCGCACCTCCACGCCCTCCAGATGGCGGTAGGCGGGCAATGTGTCCCGGAGGGTCACGGACGCGGTCTTGATCTGCTCCAGCCCTTCAATGGGGGTCACGTGCAGGTTTTCAAAGGGGAGCTCGCGGCCCGTCACCAGCTCGCACACGGTGCGCAGGGCCGCCTCCATCACGCCGCCGGTCACGCCGAAGATGTCCGCCGCGCCCGTGGACAGGCCCAGCGGCGCGTTGAACGTCCCCTCCGGCAGCGCGCGCAGGTCGATGCCGGCGGATTTGATCATCCGGGCCAGCTCGCGTGTGGTCAGCACCGCGTCCACGTCCGGCACGCCGTCCAGGCTGGAAAGCTCCGGGCGCTGAATCTCGTACTTCTTGGCCGTGCAGGGCATGACCGAGACCACGAAGAGGTCCTTGGGGTCCACGCCGGGCTTTTCGGCGCAGTAGCTCTTGACCAGCGCGCCCAGCATGGCGTGGGGCGACTTGCAGGTGGAAAAGCTCGTCCGGGAAGGCATGCTCGATGTGCTTGATCCAGCCCGGCGAGCAGGAGGTAATCATGGGCAGCACCGCCCCGCCGCCGGTGAGCGCGGCTTCCAGGCGGCCAAGCAGTTCCGTGCCCTCCTCCAGAACGGTCAGGTCGGCGGCGAAGTTGGTGTCGAACACGTCGTCAAAGCCCAGTTCGTGCAGGGCGGCGGCCATCTTGCCCGTGACGCACGTACCCACGGGATAGCCGAACGCCTCGCCCAGCGCCGCGCGCACGGCGGGTGCGGTCTGCACCGCCACGCGCTTTTACGGGTCGGACAGCGCCTGCCACACGCGCTCCAGTCCGTCGGTTTCCGCCAGCGCGCCGGTGCGGATTTCCAGATCGAAATCGAAATCCGAGCCCAGAATGCCCTCGCCCAACAGCCCGTCCTCGCGCGCCTGACGAATGGCGTTGCTCAGCCGCTCCACGGCCAGCGGATACTCCGCGCGCACGTAGACATAGCCGCATCCGGCGCCGCTGCAACGCGCTACCTCCAGCGTGAACAGGCCGTCCGCCATGGTATCCCCTACCTCGACCTTGAGCAGCTCCCTGAGCCGCTCCACGATGCGCTTGCCCCCGCGCACGTAACGCGCCTTGCCCAGGCACGCGCGGATGGTATGCCTGCTCCGGCGCCGGGTGGAAAAGAAAAATAGAAGCTCACCACGCCCGAAACCCCGGCCAGGGGGGCTCCAGGCCGTCCGCGATCACGCGCTGCACCTCTGGCGGCGGATAGCCGTAGATGCCCTGCGCCATGTGCAGCACCTGAATCAGCGACCCTTCGCGGCCGCGGTATTCGCACGCCAGCTCGCCGATGCGCGAAAAAAGCGCCTGCTGGTCTTCCCGGGAACAATCGTCTGACGGGAGGGATTGAGCCCTGTTGTTTTCGTCCAAAGTAGGTACCTCCTGCTGATGTTGTCGGTCCTGGGCTGTGTAGTTGTTGACGATGATCTTTGGTTATTATCATAATCGATTTTTCGAAAAAAGCAATCATTTGTTCAATTTTTATCAATTATGAAATTCACCATTGTTTCCCTTGATTATCCGCCCATTTCGCACTTCATGCCAACGAAAAAGCGCGCCCGAAAGGAAAAGCAGCTTTCTCTTTTCTTATTTATATGTTAAGAAAATAGCAGATTGTCCGCCCAGTGCATCCGCCCCTGCGGGCTTGCATTTGCACCGGCAGCATTGTAAAATACAGGATATCCGGATGCGCCGCGCCCCCGGAAGAGGCCCGCGCCATCCAAAGAGGGGGTACCGCGCATGAAACGCCTGCTGGCCTTGCTTCTGACACTGTTGTGCGCCGTGGGGGCCGCGTCGGCCGAGCCCGAAAAGTACGAGGCCATGCCGGCCATCTTCGCCGTCACCGTGGAGGAGAACGAGCGCAAGATCGACGAGGGGAGCGCCTACGTCTACAAGGAGTACGTCACCACCACCAACCCGGACGTGAACGCCGAGCTGCGGGCCATCGTGGACGCCTACGACCGCGAGTTCAGCCCCACCCTCCAGCCCGACCCGCGCAAGCGGGGGAAGCGCGGCAGCGTGCTGAACATCAGCACCGTCTACTACCGCACGGGCGAAAAATACCTGAGCACGCTCACCATCGCGCGCGTGAGCTATGAGGAAGTCCAGCTCTCCACGGCCTTCACCACGCGCACCTGGGATCTGGAGACGGGCCGCCACCTGACGCTGGTCGACCTGTTTGAGGACGACGCCTGGGAGACGCTTTCCGAGGGCGTGAGGGCGCACCTTGGGGACATCTTCCCCGGCGAAAGCCGCGACAGCGCCGCCATCGACCGCCTGTGCACGCCCGAAGCCCTCGCCTCGGCGGACTTCACCCTCAGCGGGATGGAGCTGACGCTGCACTACGCCGCCGGGGACATCGTGCCCGGCAAGGTCACCCTGACGCACGCGCGCTTTTTCTACCCCGACCTGCGCGGCCTGATGACGGAGACGGGGCTGTCCGCCACCGACAACAGCCGGTGGAAGATGGTGGCCGTCACCTTCGACGACGGGCCCAAGGACTATCCCTCCACCTACACGCTGGACGCGCTGCGCAAAATCGGCGCGCGCGGCACCTACTTCATCGTGGGCAAGCAGCTGGAGCGCTACGGCTACGTTTTGCAGAAGCAGTATGATCAGAACCACATCTTCGGCACCCACACCTTCCACCACTGGGGCGGCGGGTCCTTCAAATCGGACGAGAGCCGGCTCAGGGAGCTCGCCCTCAGCGCCGAATGGACGCTGCCGCTGGTGGGCGAGGAAGCTTCGCTGTTCCGCGCGCCTGGCGGCACCTATCCCTCGTGGGTGGAATCCGGGATGCCCATGCCCATCATCCAGTGGAGCGTGGACACCTACGACTACACCGGCAAAAGCCCCAAGCGCATCTTCTACACCTTCCGCGACAAGGTGACCGAGGGCGACATCATCCTCTGCCACGACACGGGCGAATACCTGCACGAATCCGTGCCCCTGTGGGGCGAGTACCTGCTGGATCGCGGCTTCATGTTTGTGACGGTGGACGAGCTGGCCTGCGCCTTCGGCCTTGAGATGCAGCCCAGCGTGGTCTACTGGTCCGTGCGGCCGGGCGAGAGCAGCCTGGACAGGTAACGGTAAAAAAACGGCTTTCCTCCCAAATGGGGGGAAAAGCCGTTTTTTCATGTTCCGTTGGGGTCCGGGCCGACGGCGCGCGGGGCGTCAACCGGCTCGACCAGTTCATAGGGCAGCCATACCTGCCGGATGATGCCGCTCGTATCCAGCGCGACGCAGCAGGTCTGTTTTCTGCGGTCCACGCGGATGATCGTGCCGCGCATGCGGGAGAACAGGCCGTCTGCAATCTCAATCCGGTCGCCCGCCGTCATGACCTTCACGCGGCTGATGTTCCCTTCCTTCTCCCACACCCATTGGGCAAAGGCCAGGTCCGAACCCGTCAGATAATCCCGCCGTCCTTCCCCGTAACCCAGGGGACGGATCACGCCGGAAAACGACCACCAGTTCACCGGGGGAACCTCGTCAGGCAGATACACGAACACGTAGCCGGGCAGCAGGGCCGTCCTGATCTCCTCATAGGCTTTGCGTTCCTTGCTGTAACGCTTTGCGATGCGCTGGGGGAAAATCGCGGTTCCCACGCCGTTTTCACCGATTCTGTGCGCGACGCTCTGCTCCTTTCCCGTCTTGCAGAACAGACAAAGCACGTGGCTGTATTCCCGCATCTGTTTCCACTCCTGTCAAAGGGCGGCGTGCCGCCGTCCGAGGGGGATCGCCGCCGCGTCCATGGACTGTGCGGCAACCCGCCGGTCGCCTTCCCTTCATGACCGTCCGGCGAAACGGCCCTGAGGGACGGCACTGCTGTCATTGCGGTTCCAATCATATACCAGGGGAAATCGAATGTCAATCATCCCCAGTTTCTTCCTTTTCGCAAAAACAGGCCCCGCGGCTTTCGCCGCGGGGCAGAATTGGTTATGCATCAGAAGCTGCTGGCGGCCGGATCGAAGTTGCCTTCTTCCATGGCCTGCTGCGCCATTTCCTCCTCCGTCATCTCGGAAGGATTGGCGGGCTGGGCAGCCTCCTCCTTGGAAGTGTCGGAGGCCTCTTCCTTGGAAGCGTCCGCATCGTCCGCAGTCTCATCCGCCGGCTTTTCGGCGGGCTTTGCCGCTTCTTCCTTCTCTTCCTCCGTCTGAGCGGTGGGTTCGACGATGCTCACACGCTTGCCTCTGCTGATGGTGATGTCGCCCACCTTGACGGTGACGACCACCCGCAGGGTTTCGGCGGTCTCGTCCTCGCCGACGGAGACGCGGAAGCCGTCGCCGCTGGCCTTGCCGCTGGTGGCGGTCAGGTCGGCGCCACTCAGGCGCCAGCTGATGGAGGCCTGCACGCCCTCCGGCACGCCGCTTACCTTCACCGCGTAGGTGGAGGACTTGCCGCGGCCAATCCGGGACGCGCCCTTCTCAAAGGCGATATGGATGTTGCTGGACTGGGCCAGCTCCTCATATTCCTTCTCAAGGGTTTCGTCGTCAGGCTCCTCAATCGTCTCGCCGTCCTCGCCCTGCACGGCGGCTTCGGTCCCCTCTTCGCTCTGGGACTCGCTCTTCTGCGCTTCGGGCGTCTCTTCTTCGGCTTCGCTCCACTGGGCCACATAGGTGGCGTCGGCGGTCACGGTGCCGGCCACGGCAGGGGACCAGCCCTCAAAGACCATGCCCTCCGCTTCAGGCGCGGCGCAACCGGGCGTGTTCATGCCGGTGAGCACCGTATCCTGCTTCAGGACGGTGTCTCCATCCTGATAGGTGACGGTATAGCGCGCATCCTCTGCGTCGGGGATGCCGTTGGCATTCCAGTCATCCGCCCACCGGGCTTCATAGGTCACGTCGGCGGTCACGGTCTCGGCCACGGCGGGCTCCCAGCCCGTGAACACGAACAGCTCGCGCTGGGGAGCGGCGCATCCGGGCATGGGCGAGCCTTCCTCCAGCTGATAGCTGCTCAGCTCACCGCCCTGGCCGTCGGTGTAGGTGATGGTATAGAGCACGGGGACATCGGGCTGCTCGTCGACCGGCACAGCGGGCTGGCCGTCGACCGTATCGGCGGGCTGCTCGGCGGTCGTGTCGGCAGGCTGCTCGGCGGTTGTATCGGCAGGCTGCTCGGTGGTCGTGTCCATTTTCATGGCACAAAGGAAAATAAAGGTTGCAAGGCTGAACGTGACGCAAGCTCTGGCGTTCTCCTCGTTCCTTACGCTCATGGTATGTGTGCTCGCCATGCTGTATCCGGAACAGGCCGCACGCCTGCTGGGGTCGTCGGAAACCTTGCTTCCCCTGACAAGCGATTATCTGTTTTGGCTGGTTCCGAGCCTTGTCTTTGAAATGTGGAGCTTCATAGGCTTGTTTATTATCCGGCTGGACGGCGCTCCGAAAGTAGCCATGTGGTGCAACATCATATCGGCCGCGATGAATGTCCTCCTCGACTGGGTTATGATTTTTCCCCTCGGCATGGGCATCAAGGGAGCCGCCATTGCCACGTCTGCCAGCATTATGCTCGGAGGATTCATTTCGCTCGGCTACCTGTTGTTTTATGCAAGGACGTTGCGGCCGGCTTCCTTGAAATTGAGCCGCAAGAGCCTTGCCCTTTCCTTCAGGAATGTCGGCTATCATTGCCGCGTAGGTTTGCCGACCCTGTTGGGCGAGATGACTTTGGCCGTGTTGATCTTTATGGGCAATCTGATGTTCATGAAGTATCTGGGCGACGATAGTGTGGCGGCATTCGGAGTGGCCTGTTATTATACTCCTTTCTTTTTCAACATCGGGAATGCGGTGGCCCAGTCCGCCCAGCCGATCATCAGTTATAATTACGGCGTTTCCCGTTGGGGAAATGTTGTGCAAGCACGCAGGCTGTTGTTCGTTTCTGCTTCCGGATTCGGCATCCTTGCCATGCTGCTGTTTCTGTTCTTCCCGCATGTACTCGTCTCTTTGTTCCTCGACCCTGCGACCGTTGCCGCCCAAATGGCCCGGGAGGGATTTCCCTATTATGCTGTCGGCGTTCCATTTTTTATCCTGAATGTTGCGATTATCGGATATTGCCAGAGCGTAGAGCGTATGAAGGCGGCGACGGCGTTGGTGTTTTTACGCGGACTGGGATTGCTCGTTCCTGCCTTCCTCCTGCTTCCCGGATGGCTGGGTGTAAAGGGAATCTGGCTTTCCATGCCGTTTACTGAAATAACGACCTTACTGCTCATCTTCCTTTGGCGGTACCGTATGAATAGAATAATAGCCCAAAAGCCAAAGAGGCAAATGGGCTATTAAAAAATACATTAATTGCCAATCCGAAGCTCCCGCTATAATTTCCCAATCCACTCGCGGACGGCTTTCTCGTTGAAACGGTTGAGCAAGCGTCCTTGTTTCCAGTCAAGCTCAGGATACTCTTTCTTCAGCGCAGTTACGCTGTTGGCAATGCCACTTCCCCCGGAGGTGGCAAAGGGGATGACGGTTTTCCCCTTCAGGTCGTGCGTTTCTATGAAAGTATTGATGATTCTCGGTGCAAGGTCCCACCAGATAGGATAGCCGAGGAAGATTACATCATAGTCATCCGCTTTCAACTCTTTGCTGCTTATGTCCGGACGGGACTTCGCGTCGTTCATCTCAACCGAGCTTCGGGACTTCTTGTCGTTCCAGTCGAGGTCGGCAGAGGTGTACGGTTTGGCAGGGGTGATGGCATAAAGTTCTCCTTCCACTACGTCGGCCAGTCTTTCGGCAACCCTTGCAGTGGTTCCCGTAGCCGAGAAATAGGCTACAAGCACTTTTTTACCGGTCAGTTCCATATCAATAGATTGTTTTGATTTTGCATTAGCTATGCCCGCCATACCAATGGCGGACAATAGCACCAATAGGAATTTATACATAGTGGTCACTCTTTAGTAAAAGCCTTCTTGAAAAAGTCTTCTATCTTGTCGAAAGGAATTGCTTTCAGGTTGTCGTACAAGTCGGTGTGGTTCGCGTCGGGTACGATCAGCAGTTCCTTGTTGTCGCCTTTCAGCCGCTTGAAGGCATCTTCACTGAAATAACGGGAATGCGCCTTTTCGCCATGCACCAGCAGTACGGCGTTGCGGATTTCGTCGATATACGTGAGAACCGGCATATTGACGAACGACAGGACGGCCGTCTTGTTAATCCCCTCGTTGGAGTTGGGCGAACGGCGGTGGTAGCCACGTTCCGTCTTGTAGTAGTCGTGATACTGCTTCACGAAGAGCGGCGCGTCGGCAGGCACGGGATCTACGACACCGCCGTCGCGTTCATAATCCCCGTTCCGGTAATCTTTCGTGCGTTGTTCGTTAAGCTGCACACGGAATTGGTAGCGGTCATCGGCGGACATAGAGTCATAATACCCGTTGGCATTCACACGGCTCATGTCGTACATGGTAGAGGCAACGGTTGCCTTGATGCGGGGGTCGTTGGCCGCCGCGTTCAGGGCGAACCCTCCCCAGCCGCAGATGCCGAGGATACCGATGGATTCCGCATCCACATCTTCACGAGTGAGCAGGTAATCGACTGCCGCACTGAAATCGTCCGTGCTGATTTCGGGAGAGGTGAGGTTGCGGGGAGTGCCGCCGCTCTCGCCGTAATACGAGGGGTCGAAAGCGATAGTCAGGAATCCCCGCTCGGCGAGCGACTGGGCATAGCGGCCC
>OJRC01000668.1_pt1 | contig 18880 bp, 12 predicted proteins | sample 1599081 | NCBI WGS metagenome assembly OJRC01 (sample SAMN03922519, study PRJEB24848) | human gut metagenome | isolation source: stool sample | host: Homo sapiens | place: Germany | collected 2010-02 | reverse complement strand
GCACGACGTGTTTGAAGAGCGTGATGAAGTGCCCTACGAGGACTATGTGGACTTCGCGCGGCAGGCGCTCCCCTTGGCGGAACAACTCTCGGAGATCGCGCCCGTGGCGTATTGGGACGTTCTGCACCACCTGGACCCCGCCACAAAGATGCTGTATGATGGCAAGCCCATCTTCCCATCCCGGAAGGCTTTGGCTGTCCTCAACGCGCTGCGCCACCCATATTTCATCCAGAACCGGCTGAGAAACCTGTTCGAGATCGGCTTCGCGGATTTTGAGCGGGGGACTCAGCAAGACCGCTTCCGTGCGCTGGAGGATACCTGGCCGGGCCTGATCGACAGGACATTTCCCATCCGCTTTCTGCCGGAGCCGTCCGGCGCGCCCGTGGGCACAGTCAGGGAATATGCCCTGGGCGATCTGTATGGGCTCTGCCTGGCAGAGCTGTCCCTCTACTTCCAGCAGGATCGGCGGCGGATCACCCGCTGTAAGAACTGCTGGCGGTATTTTGTACCCAGAACCGAGGCGGAGTCCCGGTATTGTTACGGGGAGGTGGATGGGAGGCCCTGCAAGCAGGAGGGGGCCAAGCGTATGCGCCGGTTCCGGGCGGATACGGACGAGGCGCTGGCGACCTATGAGCGTCTGCGCCGGCGGCTGGAGGAGCGGGCCAACCGGCTGGAGCTGGCCGATCCGGGAGGGGAAAACCACCTGATCCCCTTCGGCAGAACACAGTATGAGGCGTGGCTGGACGGAGCGCGGGAGGCAAAGAAAGCATATCAGGCGGGCGGTATCTCCGCCGAGGAATTCCTGCGGCGGATCGACGTGGACGGGGAACTGGACGACTACAAAGCAGCGCGGGACACATTCCCCGCGCCCGGCCAGACGCCCTGGCGGGACTACATCAAAAGAGATATGGACTTCGTTCCCGGCAAGCGGTTCACGGACATGCTGTACCTGGATTTGTCGGCGGATGCTCCCGCCTGGACCATGATCACCGCCGAGGAGCAGACCCGAAAGGCACGAGGCGGACATGCCAGCCTCCACGACCGCTACGGCGTGAAGGACCCGGTGGACCCCAAGGCCCACGCCAAGGAGCTGGAAGCGATGTTTTCCCCTCACGAGCCTGACCCGCAGGTGGAGCTCATGAAACGTTTGATCGCTGAGGCGGCCAGGATCTCCATGCAGACGGTTTGGCCGGAAGTGGAAGAAGATCATACGTAACCCTGTCACCCAAAGAGAGAACTTGGCGTGCGTGGCATAATTAGAGGCTATAATGATATGAAGCTATTTGTGAGACACATTGGTCGGATATTTGATATGAGATACATGCTATTCCTTAGGTAAATGAGAAGATGTATCGCCCGCCATGTTTAAACCATTTTGAAATCCTATAATTTGATTGTCTATTGCGGATAAAGCGTGTAGCATCATTGCGTGTTCGATCCAGTCATTAAAAAGTTTTTCTTGTTCCTCTGAAAAAGTCTTTTTTAGTTTCTGAAGAGATTTGTCGTATTGAGCTCTAATTTTAGATTCGTCCACTACAATCACCCCTCTACCCGAACATATCACGACACCATCCAAAAAGCCATATGGGAATAGCAATAAAAAGTCGTTTAAATTATGCTGGACACATCGGGAAATAGAACGACGATCCCTATTGTTTATTTTGAATTGATGCAATATAATGGTGGCGGTGAGAGTGATGGCGGACAACATGACCAGAGAAGAACGCGGAAAACAGATGGCCTTAATCCATAATAAAAATACAAAGCCGGAACTTGAGCTTAAACATTTGTTTTGGCACCTCGGATACCATTATCGATACAGCAATTGGAAGCAACTCCCCGGGAAACCTGATTTAGTATTTGTGGGAAGAAAAAAGGTTGTATTTCTTCACGGATGCTTTTGGCATAGACACCCTGGGTGTCCTAATACACGTTTGCCAAAATCTAATATTGAATTTTGGGAGAAGAAATTGTCGCAAAATGTTTTGCACGATAAAGCAGTATATGAGCAATTAGAACATCTCGGGTGGAACTATATGATAATATGGGAGTGCGAACTCAAAAAATCAAACCGTGCGCTTCTTGAAGAAAAAATACACCTTTTTATGGACGGAGATACAATATGACTGTCAATTCAATTGAACTATTCACAGGCGCTGGTGGATTGGCAATGGGAATGCAGTTTGCTGGCTGTCACCATCGTGCGTTGATTGAATGGGATAAAGACTCTTGTGACACGCTTCGTGGAAATATTGCCAACGGCTATATGCCAGCAAAGAATTGGAAGGTAATTCAATCAGATGTCAGGCTAATCGACTATTCTTCTCTCGGATTTCCAGTGCAATTGATTTCGGGTGGTCCACCTTGTCAACCATTTTCGCTGGGAGGGAAACATCAAGCCTATAATGATCATAGAGATATGTTTCCCGAAGCTGTTCGAGCAGTGAGAGAACTAAAACCCAAAGCTTTTGTTTTTGAAAATGTAAAGGGCCTTTTAAGAAAATCATTTTCCACTTATTTTAACTATATACTTTTGCAACTAACATATCCCGATATTGTACGGGCAAAAAATCAAAAATGGCTGGATCATTTGGCGGTTCTTGAAAAATTACACACTGGTGGTCACTATTCCGGCGTAAAGTATAATGTGGTCTTTCGGTTGCTCAATGCGGCGGATTATGGTGTGCCCCAAGTTCGCCATAGAGTAGTAATTGTCGGGTTCAGGGAAGATTTAGGGGCGGAATGGTCTTTCCCGGATGGAGAATATTCAAAGGAATCGTTGCTCTGTGCCAAGTATATCACAGGACAGTATTGGGATTCTCACGGTGTGGCGACAAAGTATCGTTCCAAAGCAACAGAAACTGAATTGAAAAAAGCAAGGGACTTTTCAGCTAAATATTCTGGAGGTAATAAAAAGCCAAAACCATGGCGTACAGTTAGAGATGCCATTGGAGATCTTCCAGATCCCCGGAACAAAACAGTCATCGAGATTGCGAACCATGAATTCCGTCCCGGAGCTCGGTCATATGCTGGTCATACTGGAAGTGTTTTGGACGAACCTTCTAAAACCATCAAAGCTGGTGCCCATGGTGTGCCGGGTGGCGAAAATACTATTGTTTTGGATGACGGTACCGTGCGTTATTATACGGTTCGCGAAAGCGCCCGTATTCAAACCTTTCCGGATGACTATCTTTTTTTCGGCTCCTGGACAGAAAGCATGAGGCAAATCGGGAATGCCGTGCCAGTAAAACTTGCGCAAATGATTGGCGAATCAGTTATCAAAGAACTTGAGAGGGTGGGGAATAATGCCTGAAGAGAACATCCTTGCACCGACCCCTTTTAATCCTTTGGATAAACGGCATTTAGGTGAAAGCGTTGCGTCGGCAATGCTACAAAGCCAAATACATAATTTACCGCCGGAAAAATTCAAGGGCGCTGGTATCTATGCCATTTATTATATCGGTGATTTTGATGCATACAGGAATTTAGCACAGGCCAATCGCGACAATCAGTTTTCTCGTCCAATCTATGTTGGGAAAGCGGTTCCTCCTGGAGCGAGGAAAGGCGGCTTTGGCCTTGGCGGCGACCCCGGCACCGCGCTTTACAAGAGGCTTACTGAACATTTTGAGTCCGTAAAAGCTGCTGAAAATCTGAACGAATCCGACTTTTTCTGCCGCTACCTCGTTGTGGATGATATTTGGATTCCTCTTGCTGAATCGTTGCTAATTGAAAAATTTCAACCTGTCTGGAATCGTGTTCTGGATGGTTTTGGGAACCATGATCCAGGTAGTGGAAGATACGCGCAGCAAAAGTCACCTTGGGATGAATTGCATCCTGGACGTGAGTGGGCGAATCGTCTGCGTCCTTGCGCCAATACCCAAGACATACTTATGGAACGAGTTGTAAATTTCCTTCAAGCCGGGGTATAATCGCGATTCGTCACTGAGGTGACAGCACCTTTAGGTTCTCGTGCAGCAATGCGTGCGGGTTCGAGTCCCTTCAGGCGCACCAAAACAAAAGGTCATCCGAAAGGATGACCTTTTGTTTTGGGTTTTGCTCCCGTTGGTCGCTCCCCCCTTGGAAACTGCACGTCTGCCTTAGAGGCAGGCCAACATACAGCTTTTCCTTATGCGGTAACAGCACTTCAAAAAAGGCAGGCGGAGTAATCCGCCTGCCTTTTCATTTAGTGTTGTGTGCCGGATGGCAGCCTCTGTGCCGATCCGTCAACTGCCACAGCAATGGTCTGACTGCGCCCTGTTACTGGACCTTCTCACCATATGTAGTGAACGTCACAGTGGCAGCATGGCTGGTCTTTTCGGTCTCTGCACCATCTTCAATATATTTGGCTACAACACTGATGGTCTGGTAATCCGCGTGAGAGCCGATATCAGCCTTGGCTGTAAAGACCATGTCCTCGCCGACCTCGTCAAGGTAATTAAAGGTAACCTTTGTTGAGCCTTCCTTTCTGTCGCCAGCATAGTATTCACTATAAGACGGACTCGAAGGATCATCGCTGTAAGATTCCCCATTATCACCAAGTGCCGTATGCTGCACCTTCTTCAAGGTAAAGGGATAGAACTCCTTATACCCGGATTCGTCATCATTCTTGGTGAGCGTTACCTGAACCTGGCCGCCCGTTTCATCGACATGAGAATCGAGGACGGAATAGCCAGCTTTCTCAAAGTTAGCAAGGGACTCTTCCAGATTTACCTCAAAGAGCTCGGGATTATAGGTATAGGTCAAACGAACACTGTCTGTGTACACTTCTTCCACAAACGCGGTATTCAAACCGAAGGTATCCCCAGCAGAGAGGGTATCAACATCCGTAGTGAGCTCCAGGCTTGCCTTCTCCTTGAGGGCATACACAAGGGCCACATCGTCGTTGTTGGAACTGGAAGCGGTCTCTTCTTCAGCACCCGCACAACCGACAGAGATGTCCTTAGCGGCAGCGGGGATCATAGCGGAGTACTTACCGTTTCCAAGGGGTCTGACATAAATCTCCTCGCCGTTAACTTCAACGTACACACCGGGCACATCAGCCACTGCGCCATCACGATTATAGGTAGTAATCGTGATCGTACCGCCGGTACCAAGCAGTGCGTTCAGATCCTGATCCACTTCAAACGCCTTGGGCAGAGTGAAGTTAACATCAGTTATCACCTGCTGGAAGAGAGGATCGGCATAGACGACGGGATCTTTTTCATGCTTGATGGCATTCTCGCTGTCCACAGGGAATTTTACATTTACAGTCTCGGTGTATCTGCCGGGGGTCTTCGCGGTAATCGTCCAACCCTTGTCAGCGTACTCGGACTGCTTGGAGGGCAGCATGTACCAGGTGTAGTCTCCGCCTTCCACGTCATAGTGGGTCCGCTGGATTTCCTTCCACTGCTCATCATAGCTGCGCTCGATCACGACGTCGCTGTTGCCATAGTTGGAGTCGACATCAATGATCTTGCCTTCGATGACGAGGGACGCTTCCAGCGTAGCATCGATCTTGTTCCCGTTTTCATCCAGGATGGTGCCCTTGAGCTGGTTGGCATACTCACGGGCATAGCTCATATTTGCCATGTAAGCGGGCTTCTGTCTGCTCCACTCATAGTAGAGGGAGTGCAGATCCGCCATAGTGGACTTGAGCGTCACCGTGATGGTGGGATCCTCTACCGCCTTCTGGAAAACGTCTGCAGCATAGCCCTTCAGCAAGCCAGCAACCGGCAGGCCATCGGCACCATAGTTGATCCGGGGCTGGCTGTAGCCGCCATTGGTAGAAGTTCCGGTTACGATCCAACCCACAGCGCCGTTGGCTTTCAGCAGCGCAGCGATCTCATTACCGATCTCTGCTGATTCAGGAACATGGGAGAGGAAGATCTTCCCCTTCACAAAATCAGGATTGGCTGTGATAGCCGCCTGAATCTTTTCCACAGAGATCCGGTTCAGCAGGGGGCCTACAGAGTCCGGCTCATCCGGGTCCTTGCTCAGGCCGTTGCCCTCTTCCTCGGCAGTAAGATCCTGGTAACCCAAGGAGATCCACTCGTCATCGAGGAATGCAAGCTGAGCCGTTACATCCTTGGACGGCATACCGGAGCCTTCCACACTGCTGTAGCTGGTTCTCATCTCTTTGGGATTGCCGGCGGCGTTGAGATAAGAGGCAGTGATATAGGGATCGCCATCCTCATAGCCCAGGTAGGACTGGACCTGGCTGTCACTGTACTCAAACGTGAAGCCCAACGCTCTCATGGAGCCCCAAAGGTAGTCGTTGATCTCGCCGCTCTGGGCGTACATCACGTTACCATTCTGAGGAGTATGGCCATTGAGGTCTGCCTGTTCCTTAGCCAGCTGGGTCAGCAGGGGGTGTCCATCAGTGGTATTGCGCAGGAACGCCCATGCAAAGATGATGATCTGGCCGGAAGTATGACCGGAAATGGAAGAAATGATGTTATCATTTCTGTACAGGCTGGAGATAGCCTGGGTTTCAGGCTCACTGTTAGGACCGCGGCCGCGATGGGTGCTGCCGAGGTTGGAAAGGGAGCCGTTATTGGAACCCCAGCGGTAAGCCCAGTTTCTGTTGGGGTCGACGCCGCGTGCGTTGGTACGAGCGGCAGGGTTAATGTTGCTGCGATCACGGAAGTTGATGATATTGCCGTCAGGGTTGGTATAGGGCAGCAGATAGACTCTGGTGGTATCCAGCAGTTCGGTTACCTCCTCGTCTTTACCATACTGCGTACACAGGTACCAGGCAAGGTTCATGCACATTTCGTTAGCGTCCAGCTCACCGCCGTGGTTACCTGCCTGATGCAGGGTTGCAGGACGCCCGTCCATCTCGCCGGGATTATTGCAGATCTCAAGCGCATAAATGGGAATACTGCGCTCAGGATCAACGTTGTCGTTAGACACGCCATTGAGTGCCACAGCGTCATCCTTGATGCCCCAGCTGTAGCCGATGATGGACAGTTTTGTGATTTCAGGGTAAGTCTGGGCAAGATATTTCATTTCGCCCATATAGTCTACAACAGTTCTATAGCCCGCGCGCATGGGGAATCCATCTTCATGCCATTCAATCGCTACATAATTGTCGGGATCGAACACATATTCGTCCCATTCATCGTAATAGTGATAGTTGGGGATTGTAACTCGGGATTCTTCGAGGGTTTTGGAATAAGGGGTCGAGGCGCTCCATCCGTCGTTGGCAATATATGTGCCAGCGTTCAGTCCGCTTTCAACGGTAACGACTTTGTTGGTGGCGCCAACGGGGAAACCTGCAGCCATTGCCGGCATTGTGCACGACATGACTACCGCGAGTGTCAGGATCAATGCGAAGCATTTCTTCACTACCAAGGATCTCCTCATTAACTCTTCCTCCTCCACACTTTTTTCTGTTGTACCTGCAAATCACCGCTAATTTTCCTGGCTTTTTTTACGTCCTCCTTCCCATACAGCAATAGAAAAACAAAGAATTTGTCTCTCTTACAAGGTATTTAGATACTTTTGTGACAGTAATTTCCATCCGCCACTTTTGTCGTGATGCAGCGTTAAATAAATTTAAAGGGCTGACCCGCCCCGAAAATATGTGCAATATGAATATATAGACTATAGCATTTCACAGAAAATATGTCAATATTGTATTTCTTTGGAATACACCAGAATCTATAAAAATTTTAATGTATGGTGCTGTCTTTCAAAAGGTGCTTGATTCATCCATAAAAGCTGCGGTCCTGTAATAGCGGCGCAATATTGCATTTAGAATTGATTCTACACATAATCTTTCACTTTTTCCGTGATACGATATCGCAAATATGAAAAAACCGCTGGAATCTTACGATTCCAGCGGTTTATGGTTGCGGCGGTAGGACTCGAACCTACGGCCTCCGGGTTATGAGCGCGCCCGGGGTCATTTCACCTCATATTCTCTGAGTCTCTATCAAGAAATGTCATGCTGTTTCCCTCTGCCTATTGTTTGCGGTCATGCCCTCTCGTTCTGCCTCATGCCATATAATGGGAGGTCAAAAAGAGGTCAATAGGCAGTTCGAATGACAGAGTATTGCGCATGCTTACTTCATATTTCGAATTAACTCAGCAATGAGTTCCTTTTGTGAAGGAGTCAACTTGGCCCATTGTTGAAACATACGGTACTGTTCTTCCGTCAATTCCACAGCTTTTCCTGTTTCGGAGAAAAATTGAGCCAGGGTGATGCCAAACCCACTACAGATCGCGTCCAGCGTGGGGATGCTTGGAGCCGTCTGACGACAAAACATATTTGAGATAGTGGAGTGGGACAATCCGGACTCCTTTGCCAGCTTATATTCCGTCCAGCCGCGTTCCTCCATGTATTGGCGAATCCGCCCCAGCGTATCCATATAACCACCCCTTTGTAGAAAGTTTATATCTAAAAAGGGACATATATGTATATCGCTATTGTAGATATAGTAATACGCAAAAGGGATTGAAATGTGATAAGATTTGTAGTAAACTTTTTCTAAACAACAGTGATCTTGTATTGTGTGGATGCTCATCAAATATAACGATTTTGCTGCATATAAGGAGGGGCGTACTTATGAAACGAAACCGGTTGAAACAAGGGCTTTCCCTGCTGCTGACGGTCTGTATAACCGCTCTGCTGCTCCCCTGCGTTTTGCCCCAGGCGGAGGCGGCAGAAACAGACTATGGCACCACAGTGGTCTATGGGAGCTATGCTCGAGGTGCTATCATGGGAAATGGGGACCTCTACCTCTGGGGCCGGAATGACTGCGGCCAGATTGGAAACGGGGGGCAATCCAACGGCTTTACTCCGGGTACTCCTGATGAAAGGCTGCCTATACAAACTACACCAGTGAAGGTGCTTGAAAATGTAGCGTCCGCTGAGTTGGATTATACGACTTCGTTTGCCATTACGAGAGATGATGACCTCTATATGTGGGGAAGCTCTGTCGATGGCCAACATCTGACACCTCAGAAGTTCATGAGCGGCGTGAGCCGTGTGGCGGCATCGGGTGGTACATGTGCCGTTATCACAAATTCCGGGGATCTCTATACCGGGGGATGGAATCTCTTTGGTCAGGTGGGAAACGGCACTGGGCAGGTTTACCAGTCCGGTAATCTGCAGAGCCTAGAACCTGCGGAAGCTCCGGTGAAGATCATGGAGAATGTGACAGACGTCCAGATCTCCCCCTATAGTACCGCGGCACTTACCGCTGATGGGAGCCTCTACCTGTGGGGAGCGATTTTATATGGGGAAGAGGATTTCCATGTCCCTGAGGGGGCAGAGACATTTGTCACCCAGCAGGGAGACGGGACGCGGACAACCGTTGTGACCAAGCCGGTAAAGGTGATGGACAATGTGGCTTCCTTTGTGCTGACCACCTACTCCGTGGCGGCGCTGACCAGAGATGGCGAGCTGTACCTCTGGGGCGGGCGGACAGTGGAGACCTACCAGCCGGAGCCCCGGAGGGTGATGACCGGGGTCAAGTCTTTTGAGTCGATAGGCAATTTCTTTGAGTTTGGGGCCATTACTGAAGACGGATACTATCTCTGCAATGTGGACCCCTCCGTTCAGCCGCAGCGGCTCTTCTCCTGCGGTGCGACTTTTATCGACGGTGATTGGTATGCGAGCCTCTATCTCACTGACAGCGGCGATGTCTACTGTGTAAATGATGGGGACCATAGGGACAAGACCAAGCTTCTGAACAATGTGGTCGCAGCCAGCTGGAATGCCGCCCTTACAGAGGATGGCCAGATGTACCTGCTGGACGGTGCCTCATATCTGGAATCCGTGTATACGAAGTCCCTCAGCGGTGTCGTGTGGCTTGGTCCCGGTAATGCGATTACCGCTGCCGGCGATGTTTATTCCTGGGGCTACAATGCCTGGGGGAGTGTTGGTATAAGCTCTGTGGAGCAATGGGTATATGATCCCGTCAAGATCTTCAGCGGGGTAGACCTGCCATCTGACGCATTGAAGCTGAAGGCGGAGGAGCCAGCAGAGGAGACGCAGAAGCCGGAAAACAAACCTCTGACCTCCGCTACGGTCCGTGAGCTGCCTGCCAACACCTTTTTTACCAATGGGCATAATGCAGCAGCTATTCTGGGCAGCGGCGATCTGTACATCTGGGGCCGGAATGATATGGGGCAGGTAGGAAACGGCGGACAGGCAGACAGTGTTTCTCCCCCCTTGTCAGATGGTTCGAAGCTGCCGGTGCAGGCTACACCGGTGAAGGTTCTCAGCAATGTGGCCTCGGTCACCCAGGGGGCCAATGTCACAGCGGCGATATTAGAGAACGGTGATCTGTATGTCTGGGGAGCAAACTACGCCGGTCAGGTGGGAAACGGCGGCACAGGGGATAAGACGTTTACCAATCTGGACGGCCTGCAGTATATGCAGACCACACCGGTGAAGGTACTGAGCAACGTGGCATGTGTGGATGCAGCCGGTGATATGCTCATTGCCGTTACAGGAAATCGGGACCTCTATGCTTGGGGAGCTACCGGGAATTTCCGGGAAGATGGGACCGTAGATGTTCCGGTGAAGGTGCTGAGCAATGTAGCCTATGCGGATGTGATCTCCCGGACAGGTGCATTCAGTGCGGCGATTACCGTAAGCGGAGAACTCTATATCTGGGGCAGCATCACCGACCTTAGCTGGGACGATCTGCTGCCCACTGATGCCCAGCACGCCTATTTTGTCACCGGTGACGGCAGAAAATATGACGATCTGGTCAAACCGGTAAAGATCATGGACAATGTAGCGGATATTTGTCTGGATCGGGATAGCATAGGAGTGATCTCCCGGGACGGCGTGTTGAAAGAGCTGGGCTCAGATGGACAGCTGAAAGAGACAGCCCAAAATGTGGCAAAGGTGTGCCTGGGATACAGCGGTGTGTCAGACCTCTATCTCACCACAGACGGCACGGTATATGCCCGTCAGGAAGAAAGTGAGAACTGGGCCAAGGTCATGAATGATGTGGCTGATATCAGCTCTGGCACGATCCTAGACAAAAAGGGAAATCTATACACCGTGGATGCGCAGTCTGCTTCTCCGAAACAAATCTTTGAAAATGTGGCGGCCTTCCTTGACAACTCTGCCGTGCTTACCAATGACGGAGCACTGTATCTCCGGGATGGGAGCAACCAATACGGCGTGGTAGGCAATGGTACCACGGAGCCTCAGGAGGAGTTCTTCCTGACCCTGGAAAATGTAGCACTCCCGGGGAGTACATCCATTTCTCTATCCAAAGCCTGGTATCAGGAGGCTATGGACTTTGTCAACTCTAATGGCCTCACCAAAAATATCCCGGCAGATCAATTCAGCTATGACAGGAAGCTGTCACGGGCTATGCTGGCCCAGATGCTCTACTGTCTGGAAGGGGAGCCGGTTGTTTCCGGAGGTGTGTTCAGCGACATTCCTGCCGGGGCCTGGTACGCCGACGGTGTGAACTGGGCAGCACGGGAGAAGGTGGTCAACGGGATCGGTGGGAATGCTTATGGCCCGGAGAACCCCATCACCCGACAGGACATGGCAGTTATTCTATACCGCTACGCACAGTACAAAGGCTATGACGTCGCAGCTAAAGCGGATCTGTCGGCCTTTCCGGACAGCGGGGCTGTCAGCGCCTACGCTGCCGAGGCTATGCAGTGGATCGTGGCGGAAGGACTGATCAAAGGGACTGCGGCCTCCAATGGTTCCACCATTCTTTCTCCTAAGGGGAATACCTCCTGTGCGGAGATGGCCACAATTCTGATGCGGTTCATGGAAAGCAACCAGTAATTAATTTCCTTGTACTTTTGAGGCAAGCCGCTGCTGACGGCCTGGGAGCCTGTATAGCGGCTTATGAACTTTCCCGCAAGGGGGGGCGCATCCTCTTTGCAAAAGGCTCTAAACGGCGTCAGAACCGTGTGGGAGGGGGAAAGGAGCCTGCGCCGCCAATAGAAAACGCTCTACCTGTCGCCAGAAGATAGGTAGAGCGTTTTTCTATGGCTTTTCTGTGAGTCAGAAGTTCAGCACGGCATCCAATTTCTCCGCTGCGTCCTGATCACGGGATTTCAGAGCGTGAGAATAGATGTTTAGGGTCGTGCTGGTCTGAGCGTGTCCCAGACGGTTTGAGACGGTCCGAATGTCCACACCTTCTGCAATCATCAATGTGGCGTTGCTATGCCGAAGTGAGTGGAGGGTCACACGGGGCAGCCCAGAGCGTTCCAGAAATTTGGGAAACCACTCTGTAATGGTATCCGGATATATGGGCAGTCCGTTCCATTGGGTAAAGAGGCGGTCAGTATCGATCCACTGATCCCCTGCGTTCAGCCGCATTTTGTACTGGTGAACCTGATAGCTTTTCAACAGGGCACAGAGCCCGGAACCAACTGTCAGCTTGCGGATTCCGGATTTTGTTTTTGGCTCTTTCGTAATGAATTGCTTATTCCCGATGTATTGTGAGCTCCGGCAGATAAATATGGTGTGCTCCTGGAAGTTGATATCTTTCCATTCCAGACCGCACAGCTCTCCCCGCCTCATCCCGGTAAAGAGCAGCAAAGTAATCATTACGCGATACTGCACAGGCTCCTTTTCCAGTGCGAGCAGCATCTTTTTTATCTGGTGCTCATCCAGGTATTTGCGTTCCTGATATGGCACCTTGGGAGGATCTGCCCGTTCCGCTATATTCTTTTCCAGCAGTTCCCAGCGAATGGCGGTATTCAGTATTTTGGAAATCAGACGGTGGTGGTCAAGGATGGTTTTGGGAGCCAGCGGTCTTTGTTCCAGTAGCTTTTTGCTTTTATCGCGTTTTCCCTGGCGATTCATACCCGGCTCAGATAGATTCTTGTAAAATGCGTTTAGGTGCAGTGGACGCAGATCCGATAGCCTGATATGTCCAAGGGCAGGAAGAATGCGGTTAAGGTAGTCCCGATAACGCTGAAAGGTTTTCGGCGCAACGTTTGGCTTGGCATATTCCTCCATCCAGCGTTCCGCAAAATCCCTGAAATATACATTGCTTGAGACGATGTCCCCTTTACGGACCTTGTTCTCAAACAGGACCTTCTGTCGCTCCAGTTCTTTTTCAATTTGTCTCTGCGTCATGTCTGGAGATGGTGTCCAATGGGCATATTGGTATACGCGCTTTCCTTCGGCGTTTAGACCGCAGGACACGCGAATTTCATAAGAAGATCCTCTCAGACGCGCTGTAGCCATATCTTGCTGTCCTTTCCTGTGCTTTGAGAAGGCTGAAAATGTACCCCCACAAAGTTAACATAAATCCGAATTTCTCAGATTGCAAAACATTTTCTCCTTGATAAGGAAAATTTCCTCGGCGACAGCGAGAATAATCCGGACAGGAAAGGAGTGTCCGCCGCTTCGCTGCCGCCGTAGCCGTAATATTACTTGATCTTGACTGGAACGGGACGAACAGTGGGCCCATCTACCTCTGCCTGGGGCTCCGCCTTACAGGGGGAGGACAGATAGGCCAGAAGGGTATCATAATTAATCATGATCTTGCGTCCAGCCCGAATGCTGGGGAGCGTACCATCCGCTACAAGCCGCCGGATCAAACTGACTGTGACCCGTGTGTCAGGATCATCTGTCCTGAGCATCTGGTAAGCCTCATAAATGGATCGTATACGGATCATAGGTTTACGCCAGCTCCTCCTTCAGCTTTTTAGCAGTTTGCCGCAGGGCCTTGCTCTCGTCTGCCTGCAGGATAGGTTTGCCAATCGGCATAGCCAGGATCAAATCCGTCAGTTCCCGTGCCAATGCCGCAATACGGCTGTTTTGGTCCATTTCTTGCGTAATCTCAATAATTTCAATCATATGTCTTGATCTCCTCTCGTCGTATGTGGGTGCCGGGCATTCATTTCAGGCAGAATAATGACACACTTCTGTTGTCTGAATAACCAGAATATCTATGATCGTCGGTAAATGTCACAGAATGTGGTCCTCTTGGTTCGAATGCTGGGCGTTCCCGCTGTTCAGGCAGTTTTGTACGGCCTTATTGCCTATTATGGGAGTATTACCAGGTCCCAGAACCTCTCAGCCAGCTCAAGAGCGCTGTAGGGAGCATCTGCGTCGGTGTACTCATAAGACTCACTGATGGCTGAACTGTTCATAGGTGATGACATTGAGTACGCGCTCTGATCCGTCGGCAGATTTTTGGCAAATGCGGTGGCAGGAAGCAGAAGAAAGACGTAGGTTTCGTTGCTGGACATAGGTATTCACCTCCTCCCTGGTCATGATACTGGCCTTTGGCCTGATGATCCCCCTGGAACACCGAAATAGCCGTTTGCGAGGATGGTAAAATGCTGCCCAGCGGGCTCTCTTGTATTTGGCATAGAAATAGGCAGCAATTCGGTCTGTACTGGTAATAGTGGCGATATAGACATACCCTTTTCCCCATAAGCGGAAAATCTCGTCCTTATTTAGTTGAACAGGGATATCGCAAATCAAAAGCAGATGTAAATGATAACGTCCTGTGGAATTGGGTTCTGCGACTGCAATGTATCTGAAGCCAGGATGCCGATATTTGAGCTTCTTCCAAAAGCTGCCGAAATATGTGTAAACATCCTCCAATTCCGATGGATTGTCCGAACTCAGGGTGAGCACGATATGTTTCTCAGTACCGTTGCCGGAAATATTGGCATATATGATCCGCCTGAGCTGGTCAAAAGCCCTCTTAAATTGGGAAGCATCCATGGGACCTGGCGGCTTATGGCTGTACGCTGAAACCTCACCAGTGGAGGTGTTCAGATAGGTGTTTGCACTGAGACGCCGGTAGCAGGAAATACGGCTTGTCCTGTTGGCAGTGGTCGTTACATCTACCAGGTTCTCTGAGAGGTATACGGTGGACTGACAGGAGAGCGGTGGAGCACGGTATTCAATGGACTCCCTTACAATAGTGGCTGCGTTATGGTCATGACACATAGCTGAAATCCCCCTAACTAAGATGTCTGATGCGGTAGTGCTCTATATAACGTCAGGAAGGTAGAAAAACATCCGAGTCAAGAGAAAAAATTTTTAGAGCATTATAGCGGCTACAATCAAGTAATAAGGTAAGGGGGCATCTGTAAAAAGAGAGGCAAGCATCAGTCAGCAATTTTAGGGGAAACAGCGTAATAGATGGGAGCAGGAGGTCAAAAGGAGGTCAAAGTGCCCATACGGTTAGAAAAGGGCAAAAAAGAAGAAACCCTGTAACCATTGCGATTACAGGGTTTCTTATGGTTGCGGCGGTAGGACTCGAACCTACGGCCTCCGGGTTATGAGCCCGACGAGCTGCCAACTGCTCCACGCCGCGATATTTACTTATTTCCCCTCGATGGTGCCGGTGACCGGGCTCGAACCGGTACGGTATCGCTACCGAGGGATTTTAAGTCCCTTGTGTCTACCAATTCCACCACACCGGCGAATATCGGCAATTGATAGAATACCATATACGCACCCGGATGTCAATAGTTTTCTTCAAACAAAGATTTTTTCTTTGGCAGGAATCTTTCAAGGCGGTACCGCATAGACTGGTATGTCTGCTCTTATGCCGTGAGCAGGGAGACGCTCTGCTTCCTGCTCCATATGGCAGCAACCAAGCAAGAAAGGAAGTACAGCAAATGGATACAGTATATCCCCACGGAGATGTAGACGATATGATCTACCAGGAGGAGTGGTCCGCCAGCACCCGGTGATCTGCCGAAAAAACAGTACCGGCCGCCTGCGGCACCTATCCTGTAGTCTTTCAAAGGCCCTGAAACCCCGGTGTATCTGCCGGGGTTCCCGGGCCGCTGGGCAACTCGTTATCATGGACAGGCTCATTGGGCGCGGCAGATCACACCACCGCCCACCACGGCATCTCCCACGTAAGCCACCAGGGACTGTCCGGCAGTCACCGCCCGCTGCGGCGCGGCAAATACTACGCGGACCCGCCCTTCGTCCTCCGGGTACAGGACAGCCTCAGTCTCTCCCTGACTGTATCTGGTCTTGGCAGTAACTGCAAGGGCATCCGTCTGCTCCGGCAATGAAACCCACTGGAAGTCCTCCGCCCAGACTGTCCGGCAATAGAGCTCCGACTCATCGCCCAGGATCACCGCATTGGCCTCCAGGTCCTTTCGCAGTACATACAGGGGCCGACCACCGCTGACGCCCAGTCCTCTCCGCTGACCTGTGGTATAGCGTTCCAGGCCCTGATGACGGCCCAGGACTTGTCCGCTGGTATCCAGAAAGTCCCCCGGCTGCGGAGAAACACCCCAGGACGTTAAAAATGCGCCATACTCGCCTCCCGGAATGAAGCAGATGTCCTGGCTGTCTTTTTTTCTGGCATTGACCAAGCCCCTCTCCTCTGCCAGCGCCCGGACCTGTGCCTTGGTCCAATGCCCTACCGGCAGCAGCAGGCGGCGCAGTACTGCCTGAGAAAGAGGATATAAAAAATAGCTCTGATCCTTTGCCCGGTCATCGCCACGCAGCAGCTGCATCCGCCCAGTAGCTTTCTCCTGATCTACTACAGCATAATGACCCGTGGCAATATAAGGTGCCCCTATCCTGTCAGCCTCCTGGCAGAGGGCGGAAAATTTGACTTGGCGGTTGCACTGTACACAGGGGTTCGGCGTAAGTCCCGCCTGGTAGGCGGCGGCAAAATAGTCCATGACCTGACGGCGAAACAGCTCGCTGTAATCGGCGCAGATCAGCTGGATACCCAGTTTGTCCGCTACCGCCTGGGCATCAGCAAGGCTTTGGGCCCAGGAGGGATCTTCCGGCCCCAGGTGGAGCCGCAGCAGGCAGCCTGTGACCTGATACCCCTTCTCCAGCAGCAGTGCCGCAGCAGCAGCGCTGTCTACGCCTCCGCTCATTCCTACCAATACCTGCTCCCCTGCCATAAACCGCTCCTTCTGTCAGTGTTAATCCATAAATTTCTGTGTGAACGCCTGCTTGGGCAGGGCATCGGACAGTTCCAGCAAAATGGGACTGAATCCCCCGGTCGTGTCCACGATAAAGGTACTCAGCTCCTGCTTCTGCGCCTTTTGGTTGGGCAGTGATACCGTCACCGTAGTTCCCTCGCCAGGCCGTGAAGTCAGCAGCAGACTGCCGCCGTGCTCCTGAGCAATACGCCGGCAAATGGGCAATCCCAGCCCCAATCCATGGGGCGGAGGATCGATCCGCTCCGTGTGCAGGTAGCGATCAAATATTGTTTCCAGCAGCTCCGGCGCGATACCGCAGCCGGTATCCGTCAAACGAAGTTCCACCCGCTTTACTTCCACACGGATTTCCAGGGTTATACGGCCCCCTTTTGGGGTAAACTTAAAGGCGTTGGACAGCAGATTGAGCATCATCCGCTCCAGCCGGTCCTTATCAAGGGCAATAATGTGAGAACTTTTTGCACAGCGAAATTCCAGTTCCAAGCCCAGCAGCTCTGCGGGGACCTGGGCCCTGCGGATGATCTCCCGGCAAAAGCCCACAATATCATCATTTTTCAGTTTGGCATGCACCGGCTTATCAAATGCCGCGGCATCGGAGAGGTTATTAGCCAGACGCAAGATCCGGTAATAGCTTTGGCACAGGATGGCGGCATCGATATCCAGCCCCTCCTCCTGATCGCGGAGCTCCGGCGGAGCGATCCGTTCCAGGGGGCGGTAGATGTTGTTCAGAGAGCTGCGCAGCTGTCCGGATACCTGCTGCAGCACCTCTCCCAACTCTCTGTTTTTTTCATTTGGTTCCACGGCTGTAGGGCACCTCCCGGCCTTTATTCTGCGCAAGTAACGGCAAAAATGGGAAGGTAAAATCCACCATCCAAAAACGATGTCATTTTTCCTGTTATTGCAGAGGTATCATATCAAAAATTTGTCAAAATTACAAGAAAATTATAGGAACGTCAAAAAACTCACAAAAAACACTTTTCAATTAAAAAAGTGCGGTGTATAATGACACTAGAAAACCTTTTATGAATTTGAGAGGAGTTTTTCACTATGAGCATCAAAGTTGGTATCAATGGTTTTGGCCGTATCGGCCGCATGGTTTTCCGTGCCAGCGTCAATCATCCTGAGATCGAGATCGTTGGCATCAACGACCTGTGCCCCGCTGATTACCTGGCTTACATGCTGAAGTATGACACCATGCATGGCCAGTTCCAGGGCACTGTTTCCGCTACTGAGAACGCCATCGTCGTCAACGGCAAGGAGATCCCCATCTTTGCTGAGCGCAATCCTGCCGACCTGCCCTGGGGCAAGATCGGTGCTGAGTACGTGGTGGAGTCCACCGGTCTGTTCCTGACCAAGGAGAAGGCCCAGGGCCACATCGACGCCGGCGCCAAGAAGGTCGTCATGTCCGCTCCTTCCAAGGATGATACCCCCATGTTCGTCTGCGGCGTCAACCTGGATAAGTACACCAGCGATATGACCTTCGTGTCCAACGCTTCCTGCACCACCAACTGCCTGGCCCCCATCGCCAAGGTCCTCAACGACAACTGGGGCATCACCGATGGTCTGATGACCACTGTTCACTCCACCACCGCTACCCAGAAGACCGTTGACGGTCCCTCCCTGAAGGATTGGCGTGGTGGCCGCGCTGCTGCCGGCAACATCATCCCCAGCTCCACTGGCGCTGCCAAGGCTGTGGGCAAGGTCATTCCCGAGCTGAACGGCAAGCTGACCGGTATGTCCATGCGTGTTCCCACCCTGGATGTCTCCGTTGTGGACCTGACTGTCAACCTGGCCAAGCCCGCCAAGTATGACGAGATCTGCGCCGCTATGAAGGCCGCTTCCGAGGGTGAGCTGAAGGGCATCCTGGGTTACACCGACGAGGCTGTTGTTTCCGCCGACTTCCTGGGCGATCCCCGTACCTCCATCTTTGATGCTGGCGCCGGCATTGCTCTGACCGATACCTTCGTGAAGGTCGTGTCCTGGTACGACAACGAGATCGGCTACTCCAACAAGG
>OJRC01000664.1_pt1 | contig 18997 bp, 20 predicted proteins | sample 1599081 | NCBI WGS metagenome assembly OJRC01 (sample SAMN03922519, study PRJEB24848) | human gut metagenome | isolation source: stool sample | host: Homo sapiens | place: Germany | collected 2010-02 | reverse complement strand
CCGCAATATGGTGGATATTAAAAGTATCGCTATCTAACCCTATCAAAGTTGGTGCCGCTGTACCCGTCGTCAACGAAAAAGACAGTGTTCTTGAGGCCGTGGTCGGCGGCGTACTTGGACAGCAGGGCCTTTTGAGACGAGATTTGTCAAGGGTGTTTTCTCCAAAAAGCAATAATAATTACAATGTCACGGAAAGTACCATAGCAATGCGACGCTTTCCATTTCGTTTTTATTGTGTTCACATAATATTTGCATTTGTTTTTCTTGCAATCATTGTGAATTTACTAAAAGTATGCTATAATACTTTTGTAGGTAGTGTAGGCTAACTGACAATCGATATGACAGGAGGTAACATCATGCTTCGTTTTACTGCTACGCAGTCTGGCTTTTTGTACGCACGATTTAGGTGTAACTCCCAGTTATGGAAGGGACAAATCAAAATCATTTGCGTAGGCGCATAAGTCAGACTGTTAATTGGTCGACGCATGCGCTTTTATTATCTATACGAAGGAGGGAAATATCTGTGCGGCGCAATGTTTTCTTGTTTCTTTTTTCCTCTATTTTGTTATGTGGAATTTTTTCGCTTTCCTCCTGCTCCAACAATAATGAAACTATGAAGTTATCTGAACTGGGAGACGAGGCATTGATTTAGTACCTTGACGATGAAGGCATATCCATTCCAAATGGAATAGATATATTATCGGTTCGTGAAATGCTTGCTGATTTAGAAGCAGATCCAAATCGTCATCCGATAGTCGTCAGTTGGGCAGAAGTTAGTGATTTCTTTGAAGAACTTCGTGTTATCGTAAAAAGGCATTGCGATGTAACGCCATAAATGATTTATCATGTATGGACCCCTCTTGATTTGACACTTTTCAAAAACTAACAGGAGGTATCATACCATGAAAAAACGCATATTTGCATTTATTTTCGCCGTAACCCTTATGGCAACCTCCGTTTTCCCTGCAATGGCATTGGACGCCAATTCCTTACCATCTGACAGAGCAACATTATCTGGTCTGTCGACAGATGAGCAGTTGTATTTTCTTCAAGCGCAGGGAATAGAGGTTCCCCATAGCTATTCTGAGTATATCACATCATTGATTACTCATGTTGAGGAGAATCCGAATCATCCTATCGCAATCAACAATCCCGTAACATACGAGATTGCAATGAAAGTAAAGAATGCGGTTAACAACTATTATCAACGAGACAATAATCAGATCTCACGAGCGGTAGCTGCGTATACCCTCCAAGATAGTACTGTATATGGAAGTTGGAGCGAATCTTTCCTCAATTATAATTGCTATGCTTATTCAGTTGGGCGCACTGACGACTTTTATTGGCCAGGAAAATTCTCAAATGTTCCGAACAAGTATGATTTTGACATCTCAGATTCAATTTATAGTTTAGCTTGTGATGTCAAGGCAGACTTAAAGTAGACTTCATTTTCTAATCAGTGTGTATCCATAACCACGACAAGGCCGACATCTCTTTCCTTTGGACAGTCTTGCATCTGTATTCGAAAGGGGCCTGTCGATTTTCATTTTATGAAATTAAGTTCGTCCTCATGGTATCATAAGCCCGGTAATACCAATCCGCTGAAATATAAGTACGCGCCTTCTACATCAAGAACTTGGACAAACGAGGCATCTTTTAGAGGGGATACATATGCGCCAGATACCTATTATGATAGTACAATCTATTATTTGATATACAGTAAAAACCGCGGTTCTACCACATATACATGGACAGGCAATGATTATCATTCTGGTTCTCGTCATTATTATGAATATGGATATAAGTGTGACAATTGTGGCATTTTCACATCTACAACATGGACGAGTATGTCTTGTTCCGGTCCTCCTTGTGCAACCCCGTGGAGTCTTACCCCTGTTCCTGAAGTTTCGTGATTTGTTCATAATTGACTGATTACATCCCCTGCCAATGTAATGACAGAAACTAACGGTCGAAATGCGGGAGTGCATCGTTCCAAATGCACTCCCGCTGAAATTTTATCGCTCCCAAGTGTATCGACTTTTTTTCTTATTTTGCTTCTGCTGTGCCTGCTGCTTCTGATGCAGACGCTCACGGACAGATCGTACTTCCGCTTCCTCATGGAGCAGATTTGCTAAATCACGCTTGCTGTCGTGCATCATCATCGGATCATATTTCTCGCCGTAGGCAGCTTTCACACGGTCAACGGCAGAGCGTTCCTTTTCCTCACGAACGGCAAGCCGAGCGTCCATCAACTCGGCGGCATCCATACCGGTGGCTTGCCCTTTCAGCTCGGCATACTGCTTCAAGGCTTCATCAAGCTCGGCAGAATACTTTGCTTCCTGCTCGGACAGCTTCTGTAGCGAACCCGCCAACGTGGCAATTTCTTTCTTTACATCAGCCCCTTTCATTCGTTTTCTTGCAACTCCCGTTCCATGATGCGGCGCAGCTTGTTCACCACACTCTCCGCGCCAGCCTCTGCAAAGCGCGGGACGACGTAGTACACGGTGTTGCCCTCGCGCAGGGTATGGCTTTCCGAGTCCAGGTCAAACACAAACGCGCCGTCCTGAAAGTGGCGGGCGATGCGCTCCACAACCTCCGGCTCCAGCTTTTCCAGCAATTCCTTTTTATCGGGCATCCTTATGGCCTCCCTTCTTCGCGGCGGGAATATTCAGCGTGATTTTCGCCGGCCGGCCCAGGCCCTGCTTGGCGCGCACGATCAGGCCGCTCCGCTCCAGCTCCTGAAAGGCCCGGGTCGCCACCTGGCGGCTACGGCGCAGCTTTTCCTTGGCTTCCTTCACGGTGAAGTAGAGGCGCACGGTCCCGTCCGGCTCCAAATAGCCGTTGTCCTTGGAGAGATTGGCCCGGTCGAACAGCAGGGCGTAGAGCAGCCTGGCGTCATTGGAGATACCCAAAGATACCAGAAACCAGGGAAATGGGAGATAGGCGGGCGTGGGGGTGTCGTGCTTCAAGGGGTAAAGAGTGTTGTTGTTCATGCTTCCATCCTTTCCATCCATCAGGATTGATTTGATTGATTGTCTTACTCTCTTTTCTTTCACTTACTTCTCTTTAATTACCGTCTACATTTGGACTGCCGGAGCGTCGGGATTGCCGCGCCCGGAAAGTCCCCAAATGGCGTGTCCAGAGCGTCCGTTTTGCCGCGTTCTGGAAACCCAGTCTTGGAAAACCCCAACGTGGTTAGCCGGGGCCGGCGTGGACGATTAAAAGGGCGTTTCGGTGGGGAGTAAGGGATTTGCCTCCCACCCGCCGAGGGACGCTGAAAACGCCCATGAAATCAAGCTCTTTTTGCTTCTAATTGTCCACGCTCTACCCCTTATCCGGGGCGTCGGCGCGGGTTGGATATCCTTCTCCGCTCGCTGGCGGCTTTCTGTCGCCGGTGGGCTTGGGCGGCGCAGGCCGGGCAATACTTGGCCCGGTTGGAGCCGGGGCGGAAAGGCTGGCCGCAGAGGATGCACCGTTTCATTTCGTAGCGGAACAACAGGGCCGTTTCCAGCTCCTTGTCCAGCGGCAGCACGGCGACCCGGAACCACTTACACAGCAGGGAGTAGGAAATGCTCTGAACGCAGATACATTCCTCCCCGTCGTCCAGCGCGATGCAGTTGCCGTGGTCATAGTTGCAGCACTCATGTACCAGCTTCCGCGCTTTGCGGTACTGCGGATAAGTCATGACGGGAAGCTTGTCTTTGATGTGATTTGCCTCCTTTCCAGATGGACAGAAAAATGCCCCTCTATATACCCGTACATTTTGGGGCCAAAAGAGGGCCCCTTTTTTCAAAAATTCACAGAAAATTAACAAAGCCATCGCAGTTTCAAACCGCGGTGGCCTTGTTAAAGTATTTTGTTGTGATTATGGTTCGAATTTATACCCCACGCTATGTACGCTCTTGATGTAGTCGGGCACGTCCGGGGCGATTTTCAGCTTCCCCCGCAAGTTGCTGATATGGTTGTTGACGGCCTTTCGGGAGTAGTAGCTGTAGTCCTCCTGCCAGATCAGGTCCATCATCATTTCGTAGGTGAACACCCGGCGCTGGTTGGTGATAAACAGGGCCAGAATGTCAAACTCCTTGGCCGTAAGGTCGATCACCTGCTTGCGGACACTCACAAACCGACGTTCCAAGCAGAAGTACAAATCGCCCTCCCGAATTTCTATAAATTTTCTGTTGAATTCAATAACGGGAACACAGGACTGCAATTTTACGTTTTCTTTCCTCAGAATATACTGAATCAGTTCATCTTTCTGTCTTGTAGTAAGCAGGATAAATAGCTTTTCACCAATCTGCCTGCCGGATTCCGTTACGTCCAATACAGCTAATTTCCCATGTCGTCACCTCTCGAGCTCTGGCTTTTCTATTCAGATGCCTTTGAGCCATTCCTGCATGATTTCCATCGAAGCACCACCAGCTTCAAACCTTTTTCCTGGTTTCCAATTCGTTTGCTCCGAACAGGAAGCGTGCAGATGATCGGCGCTGGAGCCAATCCCGCTGCTATGAGAAGTACAGAAGGGAATAATCGACTTTCCTGAAAAATCATAGCTTTCCAAAAATGTGTTGATAATTCGCGGCGCCTGCCCATGCCAGATAGGATAGCCTAGGATTATGGTATCGTAATCCTCCATGTTTTCCACGCTGCCGGAAATTGCCGGACGTGCGTCAGGGTCGTTTTGCTCCCGATCCGCCCGGCCGTTCGTATAATATGCCAGGTCTACATCTGTATAGGGTTCTTCCGGCACAATTTCATAGAGATCAGCATTTAGAACCTCCGCCGCATATTCCGCAAGCAATTTTGTTGTGCCGGTGGCTGAAAAATAGACTACCAAAGTTTCTTGTTCCATGTCGGGCTCCTGTTCTGCTTTTGAAACAGGCCCGGAGGATTCTCGACTTTCTGTTTCGGAGCTTGCTTCGTTGCTATTTATGGTTTGCTCTGTCTGTACTTCCGGCTCTAATGGAACATTCTCCTGATCGCCTTGGGCGGCCTGATTCCCGCACCCGGTCATTACAAAAAGCAATACAAAGCTGAGAAATGCGCAAATTTCTTTTTTCATAGCCGCCTTCCTTCCAGCGTTTTCAGCAGATGCGCTATTATTTTCATGAATTTCTATATTGGCAATAGCCTCCTGGCCCTTTTCCATATCGCCTGGCAAGCTGGCCAGCTCGGTTTCAATTCCTGCAACTTGATTTTAATACCAATCGTGCTTTTCGCCGCGGTCAAGGGCATTGATCCGCTCCATCTCGTCCTCGGTCAAGCTGAAATGGTACAGCTCCGTGTTCTCTTTGATATGGTCGGGGTTACTGGAACCGGGGATAACCACCACGCCTTTTTGCAGATTCCAGCGCAAAATCACCTGTGCGGAAGATACGCTATGCGCCTCGGCAATTTCAGAAATCACCGGGTCGCCCAACAGCTCTGCCGTGTGGCCTCTGCCGCCCAGCGGATACCAGCCCTGTACCACCATTCCCAAATCTTGAATAAACGGGATTATATCGTTTTCCTGGTAGTAGGGATGGATTTCGTTCTGCACCAGCGCGGGCGTGATATTGACCCGTGGTAAAAAATCCTCCAATTCCTCCACATACCAATTTGACAGGCCAATCGAACGGATGGCGCCATCCGCTACCGCTTGCTCCATCGCATGATAAGCTTCCACGTCGCCACTACCCGGATGGTGAAGCAGCATCATATCAATGTAGCTAATGTCCAGCTTTTCCAACGCCTCCTCAATGGCGGCCTCCGGGTCGGAAAACTGGTCTGGATAGAGTTTGGTTATGACGAATATCTCTTCCCTCGGAATCCCAGAGTTTCGGATGGCTTCCCCGATTTCCTTTTCATTGCCGTAAGCGTGGGCGGTATCGATCAGCCGAACGCCGCTGTTTAACGCTGCCGTCACAGAATCGATACAAACCTCGTCATGCAGGCTGTATGTCCCCAGGCCGTTGATTGGCATCTCGTAGCCGCTGTTCAGCATCACCGTCTTTGTTTCAAAGTTAAAGTCAGCTTTCACGGCGTTTTCCTCCCCGATGGATGGTTCACTGCCCGCATTTTCAGGAATCGGTTCCGTTTCCTCCATGCTTTCATTCCTATCTACCACCGGGCTTGTCTGGGTGCTCCCGGTTGGCTCTGTTTCATCCTGATTGGTTTGTCCGCAGGCTGTCATAGCGAACACCAGCGATAAAATCAGCGCAAAGCTAAGTATTTTCCGCATTTAAAATGCCTCCTATCCCTGTTACTTCAAAGATGAACCAAAATCTCTGATTTCCTTTAATTTCGCGGCAGATCCATTCTCGCCCCCATGAGCTGTAAACACCCCCATATCTTCAAGACCAAGATAATCCAGAAAATCCCCTTTGTATGAAAACATCGCGCCATCATACATAGCCGGATCGCCGGAGCTTAGTATCATAGCCGCTTTTTTCAGGTTCCGCGGCTTTTGGGGGTAGGCGGCGGAGTAGAAACGGTCAATGGTACATTTGAGCTGACCGGAAACACCGTGATAGTAAATCGGCGAAGCTAAGACCAGCATATCCGCCTTCTCCAGCAGGGAATAGACCTCCCGCATATCATCCTTCTGCACACAGACTCCGTTTTCTTTCGTATGGCAGTATTCGCAGGCCAAACAGCCCGCAATTCTTTTCTTGCATACGTCGATCACATCCACCCGATGGCCGGCAGATTCCGCGCCTTCCCGGAACGCATCTACCATCTGTTTTGTATTGCCCTTTGGACGGGGGCTTCCGTTCAATACCAAAATACGCATAGCTGTTCCCTCCAAACTTCAAGCCTATTTCATGCCCACAACCTAAAAGATAGCTCTTGTCATCACGGGCGCACCATTATTTCAAGTATTCCTTAAAGAACTGTTCCAGCTTATCAAACGGAATGGCGTCTTTTCCGCCCCCGTCATACAGGTCGGTATGGACTGCATCTGGTATAAGCAGCAATTCCTTGTTGCCCGAATAGGGATTATCCTTAACCATAGCGGCATAGGCGTCACGGCTGAAATAGCGGGAGTGTGCCTTTTCCCCATGCATCACCAGAACCGCGCTGCGGATTTCGTTGCTGTACCTAAGGATCGGCTGGTTCATAAAGGACATGCACCCTATCACATTCCAGCCGCCGTTGGAGTTGAGGGAGCGGGGATGATAGCCGCGCTGGGTCTTATAGTAGTCGAAGTAGTCCTTGAAGTAAAAGGGCGCGTCCTCCGGCATGGGGTCGGCTACGCCGCCGCCCAGGGCGTACTCTCCGTTTTTGAAGTCGATGAGCCGCTGGGCATTGAGGGCCTTACGCTTGGCATAGCGGGCCTCCTCGCTGTCCTCAGCATCAAAGTAGCCGTTTGAATTCACTCGGCTCATGTCGTACATGGTGGAGGCAACCGTCGCCTTAATGCGGGTATCCAACGCCGCCGCGTTGAGCGCCAGACCTCCCCAGCCGCAGATGCCGATAATGCCGATACGCAGCGGGTCAATAGTTTCCTGCACGGAAAGGAAATCCACCGCCGCCTGAAAATCCTCCGTGTTGATATCCGGTGAAGCCATATAACGGGGGGCGCCCCCGCTTTCCCCTGTAAAGGAGGGGTCAAAGGCAATGGTGAGGAAACCGCTTTCTGCCATTTTCTGCGCATACAGCCCGGCCGCCTGCTCCTTCACCGCGCCAAACGGCCCGCATACCGCTATCGCGGCCAGCATCTTTTCCGCCCCTTTCGGCTCATAAAGGTCTGCCGCCAGTGTGATTCCATAACGGTTGGGAAAAGTTACCTTCCGGTGGTTTACCTTATCGCTTTTCAAAAACGTCTTATCCCATTCCTTTGTCAATTCCAGTTGAACGGTATTTGCCATTTTGCGATGCCTCTCTTTCTATTCTATCGTTGTTGGTGATTGCTTTTCTTTTTCCATACGCCATACCAAAAAATCAAGACAGTCAACTTTTCCCTGGCTTTCATGCAGGCTGTCCATCAAGCTGCAGCGGTGCCTTCGCAGCGCTTGAATAGCATCCTGAATCTCTCCGTTGCGATACAGCCGACAGACCTTCTCAATGGTTTTTGAGCAGCAGCCCGCATCCTTTAGATTCTGAATGAGATCATCCGTATGACCGCCTCCCTTCCTGCCGTATTTTCATTATATCCTCTTGCATTTCATTTCGCTAATGGCTATAATTTATACCATGATATGAATTTTTAGAATGTCATAGGAGGGCAATATGGAACTGCGGACCATGCGATATTTTCTTGCGGTGGCGAGGGAGGAAAATATGACCCGCGCGGCAGAAATGCTCCACGTCACCCAGCCTACACTCTCCAAGCAATTAAAAGCCCTTGAAGATGAGCTTGGAAAAAAACTGTTTACGCGCCACAGCTTCAGCATACAGCTTACGGAAGAAGGTATTTTGCTGCGGAAACGGGCGGAGGACCTGGTCAAAATGGCCGATAAGATTACAGCCGAATTTCTCACATTAGATGATGTTTTAGGCGGCGACGTTTACTTCGGCCTGGCGGAATCTTATCAGATCAGCTACCTCGCCTCCGCTATCAAAAGGTTCAAGGAAATTTACCCCGACCTGCACTATCATATCACCAGCGGCGACACAGAACAGGTGACGGAAAAGCTGGACAAAGGTATCATTGACTTTGCCGTGTTGGCGCAGGAGCCCAATACCGCAAAATATCATTATTTGACATTTCCCAACGCCGATATATGGGGCCTAGTCATGCCAAACGATTGTCTGTTGGCGGAAAAAAGCGCCATCTGTGCAGAGGATTTAATCGGGCTCCCTCTATTTTGTTCTGAACAGGGATGGAACAACGATATTTCTAAATGGTGCGGCAACAGCATGGATCAATTACACCTGGAAGGCTCCTTCCGTCTGTCTTATAACGGCTCGCTTTTTGTGAAAGAGGGTCTTGGGTATCTTTTGACTTTTGAACATTTGATTGATACAAATCCCAATAGCGGGCTTGTTTTCCGCCCGCTTACGCCTAAGCTGGAAACAAAAATGTATTTGATATGGAAAAAATATCATATCTTTACCCCCATTGCTGAACGGCTACTGGAAATGTTGAAATCCAGGTTTTTAGAAACCCAAAAATAGATGAACAGCGAAAACAAAAGTGAGAGTAAAGAAAACCTGTACAGGTTTGCCGTTGGTGGGCATAGAGGCGGCTGCGCGTCCTGCGGACGCTGAATAATACAGCGGCAGAAAAGGGAGCGCAAGCACACAAAAAGCTCCATGTGACGAACCTTCATCACATGGAGCTTTTCGTTTTCCCGTTCGCTTGGCGTAAGTCAATATCCTTTCGATACTTCTTTATGGCTCACTGCCTTTCTCATAAGGGCCAAGTGTAATTCCGTCGGTTCTCCATTTTTAACAGTTAACATGTGCTCTAATCTCCAAAGAATTTCTGGCTTAATAAGCATGGCTGATCCAAGCACAATTAGTAAAATAACCCATATATAGTCCATATGCACTCCACAAAATCGAATTTTTCGAATACGCCTTATTTGCTAAAATCGCATTTATTACTGATAAAATTGTACCATGCAGGTCATACACTGGCAAGGCTATTTTCTCTTGCCCGCTGCGGTACATAGCTTTTCACCAGTTGAGATTTTCGGGCTTCTGGGTCCAAGTTCTTTTCATCATCTGTCAGCCTTTTATATCGAAGTTTCGCCTGCTTGCAGAAAACCAAACGTAGTTGTTCCGCCCGACTGCTCTTGAAGCTAGACGCTTCTTCCAAATCCCGTTTGGTTCGTCCACGATGATATTCTTCTGTGCGCTGTTACCCCGCCTACGGGCCTCACGTATATCCCCCATGATAACGTCTATATCTAATGTGCCTGGCTGCTGAGATAATCCCTTCGCGTACATGGGCGGCTTGCAGCACACAGGCTGTCCTGTCATGTTTGCCCTGCCGGCGCTTCTCCATGATTTCAGCCCTTGCTACATCCGTTAAAAATCTGTATCTTCATGGCGGCGATACCCTGCACATAAATCTGTATGTCTGTCAGCAGTTTTACAAAATCGGGGCAGCCATCAGTCTGTAAAGCAGACAATATCCTGCAAACATTTGCCGCCTTTAGAATGCCAGCCGAACGGCTCCCTCTACAGCATGACTCCAGCACAGAGAAAACAGGCCAGAGCTTCCATTCGCTTGGAGTACGCAACTACGATTACACTGGAGGATGGGTACGCCCGCACCTGTAAGCAAAGCATCTGCTTATACTTATAAGTAGTAGTTATTAAATTAAAGTCCCTCTCCAAGGGATGTGTACTACAAGCGTAAGAGCTGCTGTGGATTGGTTGCTGTATCCTTGTAAACCGCACTTTATTAAAAGATCAATATAATCTTTCATCATATTGCATGTTTTTGCACAAGGCGTTATAATGGGCGAAGCAAAGCAAGGAGGCGGCACCGATGTTGGATATTCTTGTTACAATACCGGCAAATGAAGAGCATATGAATAAGCTTGCAAAAGCAGCCCGTAACGCTCATGATGTACGCTTTACCGTTAAAAATCAGGATGATCTTGTCCCTCAAGACGTGGACGGCCCGGATGTAGTAATCGGCAATATACCTCACGATCTAATCATATATGCCCGTAAAATGAAATGGCTTCAGTTGAATACAGCGGGAGCCGACGGATATCCGGACCTCATCCCAGACGGCGTCAAGCTTACTAACGCCAGCGGCGCGTTTGGCCTTGCAATCAGTGAACACATGCTTGGTATGATGCTTATGCTTATAAAACGCCTGCATCAATATAGGGATAACCAGAGCGAAAGACTGTGGCGCGACGAGGGACCGGTCTCGTCCCTTGAGGACGCGGTCGTCCTGTCGGTAGGGCTTGGCGACATAGGCGGGGAGTTTGCGCGCAAGTGCAAAGCCCTCGGCGCATATACCATAGGCATTAGGCGGTCCCTTCACGATAAACCCGATTATGTCGATGAATTATATACGCCTGAATCACTCGACTCGCTTCTGCCCCGCGCGGATGTGATAGCGCTGTCCGTTCCCGGCACTGACGCTACGCAAAGGATGGTTAACCGTGATAATCTAAAGCTTATGAAGCAGGGCGCGATCATACTAAACGTTGGCAGGGGAAACGCGCTTGATACCGACGCGCTGGCGGACTATGTTGAATGCGGAAGGCTTCTGTGCGGTCTTGACGTAACTGATCCGGAGCCTCTTCCACGGGAGCATAAGCTGTGGAGCCTGAAAAATGCGGTAATTACTCCGCATGTATCCGGATTTTTCCATCTTAAACAGACCCTGGACCGTATAGTTGATATATCAGCCAGGAACCTGGGCCTGTATCTCGCCGGCGAACCGCTGCTAAATACAGTGGATAAAGAATCCGGCTACCGTTCATATGTAGGGAGGGTGTAACCTATGAAGGATTTAGTTAAGAGCAAGTACTATAAACCTGTTGCGTGCGGCGTGCTCACCGCTATAGTGACAGTGGCCACGATGTTTTTATCAATTCCCATACCAGGTTTCTCGGGTGCGTACATGAATGCCGGCGATGCAGCCGTATATCTGTGCGCATATATGATCGGCGGCTGGTGGGGAGCCGCATGCGCTGGAATAGGCAGCGCGCTTGCGGACATTTTGCTTGGCGCAATGGTATACGCGCCCGCTACCTTTATAATCAAAGGGTGCATGGCGCTGATTGCGTTTATGATAATGAAACGCTTTAACGGCAAGGCCAAATTTGCCGCCCTGCCCTTAGCAGGACTTATAATGCCGCTTGGCTATTTCATATATGAAACCGTGATCGCAGGCGCTGCTACGGCTGCGGTAGGCATACCGTTTAATTTAATTCAATATGCATGCGGAGTAATATTGGGCGCCCTGGCTATCCTTGGCATAAGAAAAGCGCTGAAAATTGAAATGTAACACACGTCTTTAAAGCGCTTTTAGCAATAGGACCACAGCTTTCCCCAGCTGTGGTTTTTTGTATGTTATCAATCCCCACAGGCAGAGCAATAATAGTATTGCTTTTTAGATAAAGCCTTTGCCGGTATCACTCCATTAAATATCGCGGCCCGAAAGTCACCTCACATCTGTGATTTTCTATCTCATAGCATTTTTTCTCTTTTGATTTAGTCAACTTAGCTATGATAGCGAATCCCGGGTATTCTTACTTGATTTCTCTTTATCTCGGTAAAAAATTGTAATGTCTTTTGGCGCGTATAAAGTTATGCCGCTGAACCGCGTACATATTCCTATTAATTTGCGCTTACGTTTATTCTCAACCCTTCATTGGCTATGGCCATTTCCACCAAAACACGCCCTGATATCAGCTGTTTTATTTCCCAACCGCCATATCAGTATCAAAATCCGCATATTCTACCCTGGCAAGGGCCAGTCCCTTTGCCGGCGCTGTTATTCCCAACAGGCTTCGATCCAGTTTCTCAAAAGCCTCCGTTATGCATCCCTTATCATATCTACCCATACCTATCTCAAGCATTGTTCCAACCATAATCCTTACCATATTGTATAAAAAGCCGCTTCCGGTAACTTCGTAGTAAAGCATATCGCCGCTCCTTCGCCATGTAGACCTGTAAATGGATCTTACGGTGTTATCAACCCTGGATCCAGAGGATTTAAACGCCATGAAATCATGCTCCCCAACGAAGAGGCCGGCAGCCTCATTTAGACTTGAGGTATTGAGAGGATAGTGCACATGCAGAGCCGTATTTCTTGTGAAGGCTGATGAATGGGGCGAATTCAACACGCTGTATCTATAGCTTTTTCTTATCACGTCAAACCTCGAATGAAAGCCGGAATCCGAGGCGCCGCTGTATTTTATCCTTATGTCGGGAGGAAGTCCGGCGTTTAGCGCGTACGCAAATTTTTCCGGTGGAATCCGACTGTCCGTGTCAAAATGGGCTACCTGCGCATACGCATGCACTCCGCTGTCCGTCCTTCCGGAAGCGTGAAGGACGCAATTTTCGCCGGTAAGCTTGTTCAGCTCCCTCTCAATTACGTATTGAACGGCAATTCCATTGGGTTGTATCTGCCAGCCCACGTAACCCGTTCCATCGTATTCTATTATCAGTCTTATGCGTCCCATATGATCTCCTGCCCAATCTAATAACTTATCCAGCATCGGCGGGCATATTTATTTTTGATCATCCCTGCCAAATGCCGCTCGCTATTTTAGCATCTGCGCCTTGTGTTGGCAAGCCGTGTTGTGCGGGCCAAAAGCTATATTGTTATTTCAAGCTATTATCGCCCAGATCTATAGCCTGAGGTATAATGGATAAAATTATATTAAATAATCTATTTATTTTCCCGACACTTTGGCATTCTGAATTGTTTTATAAGTGAAAGGAGAGGTGAAATGGCAGATACTTTGTTGCGTACGGACAAAGAAATAGCGGAAATATATGCTCGTCATGTTGACACCGTATACCGTGTTTGCTTCGCCTATTTGAAGAATTCGGCCGATACGGAGGATATGGTTCAAAGCACCTTTTTGAAGCTTATTGAGTATAAAGGCCAGTTCAATGACGAAGAACACGAGAAGGCCTGGCTTATAGTCACATCCACCAATATGTGCAAAAACCTATTGAAGCATTGGTGGAGAAAACGGGCCGATATAGATGAATGCTGCGGGCTATATTCCGGTGATCAATCCCCTAAGATAGATGAAACGCTGGAGGCGGTGCTTGCCCTTCCGGAAAAATATAAAACAGCGGTATACCTTTATTACTATGAAGGTTATACCAGCCAAGAAATAGCGGGGATGCTTCATAAACCCCCGTCAACCATAAGGAACCATTTAAGTAAAGCAAGAAAGATATTAAGGAACAAACTGGGAGGCGAATTTAATGAAGAGTGACCGTATTATAAATGCATGGAATAAGGTATCGCCCGACGAAGCGGCGCGGGAGCGTATGCTTAATAAAATAGCAAACTCAAACGAACATTTGGGGCAAAGAAGGGTTATAAACATGAATAAGAAATTAAAGGCTCTAATCCCAATCGCCGCATGCCTTGCGGCCGCTCTCGCGATAGGGGCGTTGGCAATGCCTAAAGGTGATTTGCTTTCAGAACACACACCCGCCATAGATATAGGTAAGAATGCGATAGGAGAGATAGCGCCGGCGATTCTGGACGCTAAAATCTATATTCCTGATTATGATAATTCAGAGCTGACCCATACTGCCATAAGCGTTGAAGGGGGTAACAGCGGCGCGCTAATGGACGCGCTGTGTAAATACGACGTGCTGCCGCAAGGGCTTGTCTTTAACAGCTTCAACGTAGAGGATAACGGTAAGGTGACTACTGACGGTTACACAGTCTCAAAGGAAATGGGGGAACTGTTTTTAAAGGCCGACCTGCCCCAAGCGTTTATAGACTATCTCAACGGCCTTTCAGCGCTCGACGAGAAACTGGTTATCGCCGCATTCTCAAACACCTTTATTGAGTTTTATAATCTTAAATCCATTGATCTTACCATAGACGGCGAAAGCTTTATAACCGACCGCTTTGACTACAGCGGCGGATTAACCTGGTTCGACCCGAAGGATATCAAATAGTTTCGTTTTTGAATATAAATATGCCGCTTGATCCGGTACGCCAAATTCGATTATTTAATGGCGAGCCGGATCTTTTCTAATATGTATGGCGCTTATTGCGTAAGCGTGTTTTTCCGTCTTGGACGCGCATATGCTTTATGTATACATACTGTTTGGAGGCATGTTTGCATGACCCCTTTACTTTTATCGATTCTTTTATTCTTGCTAGGCTTGGTGATACTTGTGGTCGGCAGCAACCTTTTTGTTGATACCGCCCTCAGGCTGGCAAAAAGGTTTCGTGTGCCCGAAATCATTATTGGCGCTACCATGGTAAGCTTTGGAACGACGCTTCCCGAGGTAATGTTTTCATCAACCGCGGCTTTTCATGGGCATGTTGATATGGCTCTTGGTAATGCCCTTGGCTCAGTCATCTGCAACGCCGCCTTTGTAGCCGGCATAATGCAGACCATTCGGCCTTCTCCTTTAGACCGGCGGTCATTAGCATCCGGCACAATTAATTTTTTCATATTTCTTACTATTTATTTCATTCTCGCAATGGCGTTTGGCGGGATTCCCAGACTGTGCGGAATCCTTATGGTGATTCTCTGTGTTGTCTATACCATACGTACATTAAAGGGAGCGGTCGCCGATACTTCCGCCGAACCGGCAAAGGGTTCTACACTTGCCGATATTTGCCTGCTGATCCTTGAAGGCTGCTTTTTATATGCCGGCGCCCATCTGCTTGTAACCTACGGGCCGGTAATTGCCAGATATATCGGAGTTCCCGAACGAGTAATATCCCTGACCCTTGTGGCGCTGGGCACATCCCTTCCCGAACTTATGACATCCATTAACGCCCTGGTAAAAGGGCACGCCGCACTCTCAATAGGCAATATAGTTGGAGCAAATATATTAAATCTTTTGCTTGTAGGCGGCCTTGCATCAGCAATCACCCCCATTGTTTTTCCCAGCACTATTCTTTCCATAGAGCTTCCGCTCATAGCATTTACTATGGGCGTGCTGTGCATACCCGCCATAATTCGGGGCAAGATGATGCGATGGCAGGGCTTGGTCTTAATCGGGACTTATATTGCTTATCTGTTATATCTGTTTTAAAAATAATAACTCCGGCGGCAGTATCAGGGCACTGCCGCAAGTTGGAAGCCTGCTGATTCTTTATCAAGCAATAGTTAAGGCTGTAACGGTTGGGTGATACACCCGTACGTCTGAATCTATGTCTATCACACTCCCTGAAGAGGACAGGCATAGCTTAACGCTCGAGGGATAATTTTTATCTTTTGTTTTAGGAAGGCTCTATCATGTACCTTAGCTCAAACGTACAACGTTTAAGCTTGCCCCAGTGCCTCCCTGCAGTACTGCCGCTCCCGCAAAGTTAAAAAGCTGTAACTCCAGCGTATCTCCCGCTGTAAGGCTAACAATTCTAGTCGCTGAAAAGCTGCTTATAGAAGCCGCTGGAGCAACAGTAGTTCCTAACAATTCGGCTCCATTTAGCATAACGCGGGACGAAAGCAACAAAGCTGCTGTAGTAGCAACATTATATGTTACTAAGTACCTTCCGGTTTCTGGAACCGTAAAGACCGTATCTGTCCCGTTAACTGTAAAGCCATCCAAACTCTGTTCATCTGGAAGCGGCACTGCCGTTCCGCCAAGAACAACGGTAATAGTTGAGCCTTGGGTATTGAGAGCACTCATGCTATTGGCTGTTACCGACGTTCCCGTCGGACCTGTGGGACCAGTGGGGCCAATAGCGCCAACCGCTCCAGCGTCACCTGTCGGGCCAGTAGGGCCAGTTGGTCCGGTTTCGCCAGCGCCGGTAGCCCCTGTTGCGCCGGTCGGTCCGGTCGGGCCAGTGGGACCCGTGGGACCCGTGGGACCTGTCGGTCCGGTTTCGCCAGTTCCAGTAGCCCCTGTAGCGCCGGTGGGGCCTGTTGCGCCAGTGGGGCCAGTGGGGCCGATAGCGCCAACCGCTCCGGCGTCACCCGTAGCGCCTGTTGCGCCTGTTGCGCCAGTAGAGCCGTTTATTTATGCACAACATTAGCTTTTCCTTTGTGTTGAGTAGGCAATCCGTTAGATTGCCTTGTTTTCAATCACTCGGATAACGTTGTGGTTATTCTCGATGTAATCAATAATTCGCTGGTACTCGTCGGCAAAATTGAAGTCAACCGTTATTTCCCCGTTCTCATGCACCCAAACCGCTTTTACGAGTTCAACCATAATCCCGCGGTTAAGGCTTTGAATGTTTCTGTATTTCAGAAAGGCGGTTAGATACGGGTCGTCGGTTCCGATACCGTCAGCCATTACCTGCATTTCCTCTTTCAGATAGGAAATGTTCGCTTCAAGCTGCTGTATCTGTTCTGCAATCTTGCCTTTCAAGCGGCGGTATTCCTCTTTGGTGATCTCGCCGCTTTTCCAATCAAGGTACAAGCTGTCGGAAGCGTCATTGTACTGTTTTAGCTGCTTCTCTGCCTGTTTCAAGGAATGGGATAACCTCTTGCTTTCCCGGTTGATAACAGGCGCATTGTTAATCCGTTCAATTTCTTCTGCAAGCTGATCTACAAGGGCAATTTGCATTTGCAACGCTGCCAATACTGCGTTTTCTAACTTATCTTGCCGGATAGAATGTTTGCTGCAAATCTTCTTATCGGTGTAGCTGCGGCAAGAGTAGTAGGCAATATCGCGGGCGGTTTTGCGCCGCATGGCCTTTTTGCAATCCGCGCAACGGACAAAACCGGACATGAGATAGACTTCCTGTTTTCCGGGGGCTGTCCTTGTGTCGCGCTTATGTAGGGCTTGCGCTTTCTCGAATGTTTCCCTGTCAATGATCGCTTCGTGTGTGTTGGGGACAACAAACCATTCTTCTTCGGGGACGTTGATTTGCTTGTGTACTTTGTAGCTGATTACTCGATTACGGCCTTGCACCATTACACCCGTATAAACTTCATTCTGCAATATCCTTGCAATCGTGCTGGCAGACCACAAACCATCGTTTTTGTCAGAATTAGGGTTGTTGTACTTAAAGCCCTTTTTCTTCTTATAGGCTTCGGGGTTCGGCTCTCCCATTTGGTTAAGCCGCTTTGCAATCCCCATTTTACTGTACCCCTCATTGACAAACCAATGATAAATGCTTTTGACAACCTCCGCTGCTTCTTCATCTACAATCAAGCTGTTTTTGTCGTTGGGGTCTTTCTTGTAGCCGTAAGGGGCAAATGCGCCTATGAACTCGCCGCGCTCCCGTTTCATCTTGAATGTTTTGCGGATTTCTTCGGAAGTGGTCGCGGCAAACTGCTCATTGAACATTCCCCTTATAGGTACTTCAAGCCCGCTTGCAGAATGGGGGTTTGCGTAAGTGTCAATAAACGGTGTGCCTGTGCAAATAAACCTTGCGCCGTTAATGGGTATGAACTCCTCCAAAAACTTCTGCTGGTCGGCAAGGTTGCGGAAACCGCGTGCAAGGGATTTGATAATCATGCAGTTTACTTCTTTTCGGACAATGCAGCCCTCAAGCCGTTTGAAGTTTGGTCGCGCTGTGTCGGTGCCTGTCAATCCGTCGTCGGCAAACACGTCCACAATGACAAAAGTGCCTGGCTCAAAATAGCTGTCTACAAAGTCGCGGAGTATCTTTTCTTGGTTGATAACACTCTCGCTTTCGTCCTCGTTGTCGTCCTCTCTGGATAGTCGAATGTATAGCCCGATTTTCCAAAACGGCTCTGCATGGCTGCGAGCTGTTTTGTCTTTGCGTATGCGGGGCATTATACCTCCTTTCCCCCTATGATTACGAGTTAATTATACCATTTTCGCCCCGTAATCACAAGGTCTTTACCCATAAGGTTAGGGAAAGGTCGGCGGTTATTTCAGACTTAAAAAGTAATCGCACAATGATTGTTTCAGCGTCCTATCCTCTGCGACAAACCGTATTCTTACGGGCGTATCGCCGCAAAGAAAACAATACGGATTGACGATCTGCTCCAAGTAGTTTTGCATTTTCTTTACTGCTGGCAAGGAACTATCAATGTGGATATTGCGAATGTCAACCAAAGTGCTGCGGTCTACCTGTGTAATATCAACGCTTCTCATTTGCTGAAGCTGTAATTTGGTAATCATCTTCTTTCCCTCCCGGTTAGCGGCATAGTACAGAATATGCGCTCCGGCTTGTACGATATGAGAAATAAGGCAGAAACGGGCGGTTGTTAGCTGCAACCTCACGGGAGTTTCACCCCGGCCCATGCTGATGGGTGCGGCGCGCAATGCTTTGAGGGCGTTCAACGCGCGAGTATCATTGTAGCCGTCTGTATGTCGTCGCCTACAAGCTGCTAAACTTGTTTTACGGCGTGGTAGTTCTCGCTCGGCTTTTCCCCATAGGGGAAAAGCGTCATGGCGTACCCGCCGCCCGGCTCGGTACAGACGGAATGTACCCGTTTGCCTGTTATGCTGCGCACCAAAGGCC
>OJRC01000654.1_pt1 | contig 19162 bp, 17 predicted proteins | sample 1599081 | NCBI WGS metagenome assembly OJRC01 (sample SAMN03922519, study PRJEB24848) | human gut metagenome | isolation source: stool sample | host: Homo sapiens | place: Germany | collected 2010-02 | reverse complement strand
TGGAGGACGGCGCCTACCAACTCATTGCGCAAAGCAAACCGGTACTTTCTTATGAGAAGTACTGTTTGGGAAGGGTTGAGATGATGGATAAGTGGGATGATGGAAGGCCCTAGCTTACATTTTTGATCTCGATCATCTTACCGTCCTGTCACCTTTGCAAATATAAACAGCGAAACTATTCTTACCGCTGAAGCCCTCGTCTTCATAGATCAAAAACTCGTGTTCTTCACCGGGATCGTTGGCGTTGATGTAGCTTTTGCACATTTCGACCTGATTGCCGATGCTCTCGCCTTTATCTGTCGTTTTGCTTTTGCGGCTATAAATGGCGAATTTCATACCAGCACCTCCGAGGTCATTGTAACACTCCGATCCGGGGCAGGCAACAAAACTGACTTTTTTTGCCTGTATTCCTCCAATGTCGCCAGCCGGTTTCATCCGGGCGGCGCTCAGAATTTCCGCTCTCCATTTTCGGGGATGACCGGCTTTGGGATAGAAAACAGCTTCCGCTCATTTTCGGAAAAGAAGCGCTGCTTATAATCCTTTGGGGAAACGCCAAAATGTCTGGAAAAAGCCCGGCTGAAATAAAGCGGATCATTATATCCGCAAACAAACGCCACTTCCTGAACCGTCATATCCCCGGTCTGCAGGAGTGTCTCCGCCCGCTCCATCCGAATGCGGATCAGATAGGAATACGGCGTCATTCCCATGCACATCCGGAAGAGATGAATGAAGTGATACTTGCTCAGCCCGCAGCGTGCCGCCAGTTCTTCGGTTTGAAGGGGTTCAAAATAGTGACGATTCATATACTCCACAATGGAAAGAATTCTCTGCCTGCTGGAGCTGGCGACGGAACCTTTCCGCTGCGCCATCTGCCGTCCAAACAGGGCCATGGCCTGACGAAACTGCGATTCGACAACGATCCGGTACATGGGCTCCCGATGCAGAATCTCGACGACCATGGATTTCAGCAGCGCTTCTGCGGCAGGGCACAGGCCAGGAGAAAAAAGATTTCCCTGACCCATGCCGCATTCCTCCAGCAGCGACGCCGCCTCGGTTCCGGAAAAATGTACCCAGCGGCACAGCATGGGTACCTGAGAATAGGTACGATAAAACTGTGGAACCTGCGGACGGTACAACACGATTTTTCCTTCGCCCACCGTCTGCCATTCTCCGTCCAAAAAATAGTCTGCGTGACCGGACACCATATACAAAAGCTGATAATCCAGCCGTCCCGCCGGGCGGCGCACCAGCACGTCCTCGTCGGTGGGACGTTCGGAGCGTCGAGTGGTGTTGATGCCGCAGCTATTGATCTGTAGGGGCACATTGGCAGCAACATTTGTCACATCGTGTTCACTGTCGTAAATAACGTACACAGCCGATCCCTCCTCTTCTTAAGAATAGAAAAATGCGAAAACAATGTCAAGGATAGCAGCAATATTTTCCATGTATTCGCAAGATATGCTATCGCTCTTCTTCCGGCCTCCTGCTATAATGAAACCGCCAGCTGGAACTACTTGAAAAGGAGCTATATTCTCATGAAAAAATTCGCTTTCATCGGCGCGGGCAGTTACATCTTTACACGCAATCTGGTTCGGGATCTGTTTACCTTTCCGGCCTTTGAGGATTGCCACATTGCTCTGATGGACATCAATCCCCTGCGGTTGGAAAAAATCACCGCATGCGTGAACAAAATCAACGCCGCCTTCGGCAATAAGGCGACGGTGACCTCTACCATGAACCGGGCGGAGGCGCTGGAAGGCGCGGACGGCGTGGTCTGCACCGTGTTCAACGGCGACATCGACATCTGGCGCTACGACATTGAAATTCCCAAGGAATACGGTGTGGACATCAATGTGGGCGACACCCGCAGCGTGTCCGGCATTTTCCGGGCCCTGCGCAATATTCCGCTGATGCTGGACATCTGCCGCGACATCGAAAAATACTGCCCAAAAGCGGTATTCCTGAACTACACCAACCCCATGAGCATACTTTGCAAGGCCATGCAGGCCAACACCAGGGTGGAAGTGACCGGCCTGTGCCACAGCGTTCAGGGAACGGCGAAGATGCTGGCTGAATGGATCGGCGCTCAGCCCGAGGATATGACCTACACCTGTGCGGGCGTAAACCATCAGGCTTTCTACATCGACCTGCGCTGCAAGGGCGAGGACGCCTATCCCATGCTGCGCAAGGCTCTAGAAAACCACGAAATCTGGAACAAGGAGCAGGTACGCAACGAAATGTTCCGCCATCTGGACTATTACCCCACCGAGTCCAGCGGTCACAACAGTGAATATAGCGCATGGTTCCGCAAGCGCCCCGACCTGATCGAAAAATACTGCACCCACGGCACCGGCTGGAATCCCGGCGAATACGCCTATTCTCTGAATCTGCGTCTGGAGCGGGAAAAGACCTGGGTGAAGGAACTGGATCAGTGGATCAATGAAGAAGAAGTGGACAAAAAGCACAGCGGCGAGTATGCTTCCAACATCTTCAACGCGCGCTTCGGCGACGGCAAGCTGTTCAAATTCAACGGAAACGTGCTGAACCGGCATCTGATCGACAACCTGCCCGAAAATTGCTGTGTAGAAGTCCCAGTGCTGGCTTCTCAGTACGGTATGGAGCCGATCCATGTGGGTTCGCTGCCGGATCATCTGGCGATTCTGGTAGGCACCACCGCGCGCATTGAGGATATGGTAGCCGAGGCGGCTGTGACCGGCGACCGGCGCAAGGTTTTCCAGGCGGTATGCATGGATCCGCTTTGCAGCGCGGTCTGCTCGCTGCAGGAGATCAAAGAAATGACCGACGCGCTGTTTGCAAAGAACAAGGATTATCTGCCCGCATTCCATCTTTCCTAAAAAACACGACGAACGCCGCTTCCTTCCGCAGCAGAAGGAAGCGGCGTTTTTTGCAAAATGAATTGTACGGCTCACCAAAAAGCATTTCAGAAATCGCTCCTTCCTGAATCGTTCGATCTTGGCGTCGTTTTCCGGCATGGCAAAAGCTCCTGCTTCAGTTCGTTTCCGTTTCTGAAACAGGAGCTTTTTTGCCGTTCATTGATCAGAATGTCATTTCCGTTTCATCCGCCATTTGAGGGAAAAGCTAAAACCGGCTTTCTCAGCAGCGATGAACAAACGGCGCGACCGGAAGTCCGGAAAGATCAAATACTCCGGGAACAAACCAGTTTTTCTGTCCATAAGCGATAGCCGTCCCGTTTCCCGTGATGGATGCTCCCGGAAAAAGAAGCGTATCGGGCGACTGCTGCTCCGGCCTGCAGTTCTGCAGGCCATCAGCTGCCCAAAGGCAGGGCCTTTCCCCTTCCCGCAGTTCGACAGGGCCGTTGAAATGCAGCTGGATTCCTTCCGTCGTCCAGGTATGACCGACTGGTCTGGCGGCATGCGCCTGTGCCGGGATCCCATACACGTCCTCTAAGGCCAGCCGGCATAGCCGGTCGGCAACGGGTTCCTTGTACAGGGGATGGATGTTGCGTTCCATCCCCACATCGGCGAGTATCGCCATGGACACATGGGCATATTTTTCCATGCAGCGCTGCTGCTGAGCGCGCAGGCAGGGCCAATCCGGTTTTCCTCCGTACATGGACGCTTCAAAGGGAGCAAGCTGGCAGGTCAGGAATGGCAGCGCAGGCTTCATCCATGCGTCGCGCCAGCAGTCCAGCAGTCGTCCGAAAAGCTTTCCATACCGTGCAGCCTCTTCCGGATAAAATGCGTTGGCTTCTCCCTGATACCATAAAACGCCGCTTAAGCCATACGGCGCCACGCGGGCCGTCATATGATCGAACAACGCCCCGGGCATTTGCGGATCGCCTTCGCCGCCCAGAGGGATAAAAGCAATATGGCGGTCTTCCCGGAGAAAATTCAGTGGATCCTCCAGATTGTGAGCAATAAAGTCCGGCTCATTCTTCATGGCCTGACGGACCGTTCTTTCGTATTCTGTCAGCAGTTGATAAGCGCGCTCGCCCAAAGCGTCTCGGACGGCCAGATATTCCTCCAGATCCCGCCGGGTATCCTCGCGTGCCTTGAGTTCTTCCGTGGGAAGCCAGCATTGAATCTTGGTTCCTCCCCAGTTGCATTCAATGATCCCGACCGGCATTTGCAGGCGCTGGGCCAGCCTGGCGGCAAATACATACCCGATGGCGGAAAAGGTTGCCGCGCTGTCCCTGTCGGCACGTTGCCACGGAGTGTCTTCGTTTTCCGACGGATAAAAATGCCACCCGGCCTGCCGCCTCGCCTGACAGCGCCGCGGAATCCTTTTCAGCCGCACTTGCGTGCGTTCTGCCGCTTCCGCCCAGGGTTTGGCCCCGGCCATGCACATCAGCGGCTGTTCCATATTGGATTGTCCCCCTGCCAGCCAGACCTCGCCGCAGGCCACGTCGTCCAGCAGGATTCGTTCTTCCCCGCAGAAAATCTCCATCTGTGCGATGGTTCCGGCGGACGGCGCAGGGAGCCAGACCAGCCAGCTTCCTTTCCCGTCCGTTACGCACGTTCTTTCCGCCCCGGGCAGACGCACCGTCACCTTGCGGCCCGGCTCTGCGGTTCCCCAGACGGGGTTCAGGCGGGAGTGACGCAGAACCATATGCCAGCTCCCTTAACGATGAAATTGACGATCTTGGAACGGAGATCGTTTCCATGGCCCGACAGATGGATCAGATGGTCAACCAGCGTCTCAATCAGCAGATGCTGCTTCAGGAGGCGGAATTCCGGGCCTTGCAGCAGCAGATCAATCCGCACTTTATTTTCAACATTCTTCAGACCATGCAGATGATGGCCGAGGTCAACGACCAGACCGAACTGGCGGATATGATCGCCAAATTCGGTCGGATGGTTCGCTACAACCTTTACGCCGCCGTGAACGTTCCACTGAGCGAAGAGCTGGAAAACGTGCGGGATTACCTGATGCTGCAGAAAATCCTCTATAACGACGAGCTGGAAATGACCATCGACATGGAGAGTACCGCCCTCCAGCCGGATGTTCCCCGACTGATTCTGCAGCCGCTTGTCGAAAACGCCGTGCTTCATGGACGGATCCGCGGAAAGATCCTCCACGTCTCTCTGGTGGGGCGTGAAACGCAAGATGGTTTTCAGATCAGCATTTTCAACGATGGCGCTCTCCTGAGCGCCCAACGGGAGCAGGAGCTTCAGGCTGTGCTGGAAGACGTATGTCGCAACCCCGGCAGCGTAGACGGCTGCAACGCTAAAAACAATCTGGCGCTGATCAACATACAGAAGCGGCTTCTGATCCGCTTTGGCTCTTCCTGCCGACTAGCACATTACCAATACGGACGATCAAACGGTTCTGGTGGTCTTTACCATTCCGCGGGAGGTGAAAAAGGCTTGAAAATCATGATCGTGGAGGATCAGAAAATCATCCTGAAAGGAATTGAAAAAATGTTCCGTCACTTCTGTCAGGATGAGATTTTTCCTTTTTCCGATCCCGCGGAAGCCTGCCGGAAGCTCAGCCTTCTTCATCCGGACGTGATCTTTACGGACATCGTCATGGAAGGACTGGATGGGCTCACTCTGCTGCGCAGCGCATCCAAAGCGCTGCCCCGGTGCCGCTTTGTCATCATCAGCGGTTTTGCCAATTTTGAATATGCCCGTCAGGCCATTGATCTGAAGGTGGATTCCTACCTTCTTAAACCCATCGAACGTTCTGCATTGGAGGAGGTTTACCATAAGCTCCGGGAAGCGCTTCAGGAGCCGGAACCGCCAGCACGGAAGCTCCGCATTTCCGAGGAAGCCCTGCGCTATATCCGGGAACACAGCGCCGAAAAGCTGAGCATCGCTTCCATCGCCGCTCAGGTTCATATCTCCCCCAATTATCTTTCCAACATTTTTCGCAAAGAAACCGGCGCTTCCGTCAACGAAGTGATTCGGCAGGAGCAGATGAAGGCGGCTGCACGGCTGCTGCGGGACACGGACCTCTATTTATATGAAATTTCAGAGCAGCTTGGCTACAAGGACGTGAAATACTTCTCCCTGCTTTTTCGGGAGTGCTATCAAATGGCGCCCAAAGCCTATAGACAAAAATACCGAGCGGAGGAAGAGAGGCATGATTGACTTTACAGAAAAAAACGTTCAGAATGACCGGGAACGGCTGCAGAGCCTCCTTGACGCCGCCAGAGAGAAGCCTGGCTCCACCGTTGTGATTCCTCCCGGCGTCTATACGCTTACCAGCCCGCTGGCCAGGCAAACCATGCAGTCGGCCATTTTCGGCGAGTACGGAGAGAATCCGGAGAACGAGATGTTCCGTCCCAATTTTCCTTTCACCATCGGCCTGAGTTTGAACGGTCATCAGGGCACCCGAGTGGAAGCCTACGGCGTCACCCTGATGGTGGACGGCTTTATGGAGCCTGTTTCGATGGATCACTGCAGCGGCGTCACCCTGTCGGGCCTGACGATCGACCATCTGCGCAAGCCCTACAGCCGCGGCCTGATCGAAAGCTGTGAAAGACTCTCTCCTTCCGAAAAAAATGGAAGTCTGACCGTTCGATTTGCCGACGCTTTCCCGGTCAGCGAGCGTACCATCATGCCCCGCTACTGCGTTTATGATTTTCATACTCACCGTTTTCAGCTGGATATGAAAATGACGGGCAGGGAATTTCTGGGCGATCAGCGCTTCCGGCTTCATATGACGCGCATGCCTGTGGAAGACCTGACGGGGCAGGAGTTCTATATCTGGCACTCCTTCCATTTCCGCCCTGCCATTCTTCTGGAAGAGGCCAGCGATCTCACGCTGCGGGATGTAACGATCCACAGTCAGCCCGGCATGGGGATCGTTGGTCATCACTGCGAAGACATTCTGCTGGAGCGCCTTCGCATCATTCCTTCTCATGGAGAACACCTGTCCACCAATACGGATGCAACGCATTTCGTTTCCTGCAAAGGAAAGCTGATCTTCCGCGGCTGCTCATTTAAAGGGCACGGAGACGACGCGACCAATGTTCATACGTTCTACCACGATCTTCAGCTTTTGGGAGCCAGCACGGTTCAGGGCAGTGTTTCGGTGAAAACGCATTCGCTAAAACCGGATTACCCCGATGCAGGAGACGAAATGCAGCTGGTTGACAAAAAGACGCTGCTGCCGCTGAAAAGTTATCGAGTTCTTTCCGTTGAAAAAAATGAGACGCATTATACAGCAGCGCTGGACGCTCCCCTGCCTCCGGACTCTCCAGAACGATGTTATCTGGCGAACCTGACCCGGTCGCCTGCCGTTATTTTCGAAAACTGCACAGCCGAAAATCATTGGGCACGCTCCGTTCTGCTGAAATGCCGTTCTGCCGTGATTCAGAACTGCCTTTTCCGCGGTTCCGTTCTTCAGGCCATTCATATTGCCGCTGAGGGCTGGTGGCATGAGGGCATAGCCTGTGAAAACATTATCATCCGTGGAAACCGCTTCGTAGACTGCGGGCTTACCGGGCATGCCTCCGTCGGCGGAGTCAAAGCAGAAATGGCGGTTGACTCTCCCTCCGGGACACCGCAAAAGCATATTTTGATTGAAAACAATCTGTTTGACCTTCCGGGCGTTCCCCACGCCGTTTCCATTTCCAATGCAGAAGACGTTACCCTGCGGGGAAATGTGTACCTTCGCTGCTCAAAGCCCGTTGAAATCCACGATTGTCTTTCGGTAAAAAACGAAGACGAATAATTCTCACTTCTTCCTTCCGAAGGTGTATTGGGTGTTTTTTCGGAAACAGCCGTATAAACGAATGGAAATCAGGAAAAAATCGGAAAAGAACCCAGAAGGAGGAGCACTATGTCCAAAAGCTATCCACCGATTCCCGTGGTGCTGGAAGCAGCGGGATTGGACAATCTGCAGCGTTTTGGGACGCAGTGGAGAATTCAGAAGATCCGGGAAATCCTCTCCGATTATCCTGTTTCCACTCAGGAGGCGATCGTAAAACGAATCGCGGCGATATAATGAAATTTATGCGGCAAAAAACGCAGCGGACCTGTACACCATACAGGCTCGCTGCGTTTTCAAAAGGATGACTGGAAAGCGGCTTACTTCGTTTAATCATCCTCAAGGGGTTCGTCGTCATAGATGGATACGTATTCCGGGCACTCTTTTCCGTCAAAGTAGACTTCCTTGGGTTTGGAAAAATACATGAGACAGTCTCCCTTTAAAGCCTGCTCCCCAACTGGATAGATACTTCGCGCGAATGTGCACGTTCGGCACGCTACCGGATTGCCATGTTTGCAGCCGAACATTGCATCTTTGTCGATTATAGCAAAACACCTTCTAGGACTGTCCTACTCAATCATACTTCTTACCAAGCCCTATTTCAACATCAATGCAGAGCTTGCTGAAAGTTTTCTCACCATCATGAAAATCAAACTGGATCGTGTTTTTCGGGAAGAGCTGCGTCCCTTTCGGTTCTGATCCCGCCGGATCAGATGGAAAAGGAGGAAAACCGGCATGGTCAAGCGCGAATCCATTTTTCAAAAACTGTTGATTTATCTTTGCCTTCTGCTGGTGCTGATCGTCACCATGGTTCCGCTGGTATGGATCATTTCCGCTTCGCTGAAAAGCAACAACCAGATCTTTGTCTACCCCATCGAATAGATCCCCCGTCATCCCAAATGGAGCAATTATTCCACCGTGTGGCAAAAACTTCCGTTGCTGACCTACGTGCGCAACTCCGCCAAGCTGACGATCTGCGTTACGCTGATTCAGCTGTTCACCTGCTCCTTTGCCGCCTACGGTTTCGCCAAGTGCCGCTTTAAGGGCCGCGACCGGCTGTTCATCCTGTACATCGCCACCATGGCCATCCCGTGGCAGTCCTATATGGTGGCTCAATATGTGATGATGAGCAAACTGCATCTGGTCAATTCCCATCTGTCCTACATTTTGCTGAAATGCTTCAGCCCCTTCGGCGTTTTCCTGATGCGCCAATTCTACAAGGATATTCCCGACGAGCTGCTGGAGGCCGCCCGTATCGACGGCTTGAGCGAATTCGGCATCTACCGCCGCATCATGCTGCCCCTGTCCAAGCCCGCGCTGGCCACACTGACCATCTTCACCGTGGTCAACACATGGAACGACTATATGGGTCCCTACATCTATCTGACCTCCAATGAGCTCAAGACCGGCATCAAGTCCTTTGTGGGCCAGTACAGCACGGAATACGGCTACATTATGGCGGCCACGCTGCTGTCGCTTATTCCCATCACCGTGGTCTGCATCGCCTTCCATCGGTTCTTCATCGAAGGCATCGCTACCAGCGGCATCAAGGGATGAGCCTGATAAACGGAATCGTATTCCTGTAAGAAACGGCCTTGCTCCGGTTTTTTTCGAAGCAAGGCCGTTTAAGCATGAAGCTCACCTGCAGCGAGCTTTTTCGCCGAAAACCGGCAGGTCGGTATGAATGCAGTCAAAGGAAGGCAGCGGCTCCTCTGCCCCCTCAAAGAGAATGACGACCCTGGCCGCTTAAGCCTTTGAATGTTTGCAGCAGGCGCTTCTTTATCGGGCCGGCAGCGGCAGACGGGATGATTTAGTCCAGCCGCTCAAAATGAGGAATATCGTCCATGGTGACCGGCAGCGTCACCGTGCAGCCGCCCCGGAACGTCTCTCCGTTCCAGCCTTTCCAGCGGCCTTCCGGCAGTCGGACCTTTTTCTCGGTCGCCCCCTTTTCCAGCACCGGGGCTGCCAACAGACGGTCGCCCAGCATGAACTGGGTGCTGACGCTTTCAAAGCCCTGTCCCGGGAAGGCGTAGGCCATGTGCCGGGTGATGGGTTCGCCGGTTTGGGCGGCATTCTGCGCCAGCCGGTAGAAGGTGTCGCCCAGAGAAGCGTGCAGTTTCAGGGCATCGACCACTCGGGCGGCATTTTCTTCGTTCAGCACCCGCCACGGTGAAACAGACATCTGCATCATACCCATTAAGGCGTTGGCCTGCGCCCAGCGGACAAACAGTTCCTCGTCCATCTTCTGGCCCTTGTTGAAGCAATCCAGAATGCCGCCGCCCACCATATCTGGGCAGCAATAGGCATAGCCCAGCAGTCCCTGCAGCAGCGTATGAGGGATCAGCGTATTTAGGCCAAAGTCGTTCCAGCTATGATACTTATCGTGCAGCCGGGCTACAATGGGCTGGCCGCCGAATTTCCACGCCGCGCGGAACTCATTGAGGGGATAATGAGAACCCACCTCGTTGAATACCGCCGTCTGTTCCCGGGCCAGCATGGGCACATGGGAACGGTCGCTGTCCTGATAGAAATAGACGTCCCCGGCATCGAACTTATAGCCGTCCACGCCATAGCAGTCCATCAGCCGGTGCAGCTCTCCGTGATACCATTCCGCCGCCTCCGGGTTGCTCAGATCCAGCACGGCGCTGTAACCGCTCCACCACTTCCGGATGGCAATTTCACCGTCTTTGTCCAGCAGCAGATAGCCCTTGTCCCGCAGCCGCTTATAGTGGGTTCCGGCGCTGCCCACAATGGGAGAAGTCCAGATCATGACCCCGAAGCCCATCCGGTGCAGCTCGTACATCAGATAGGCCGGGTCGGGAATCTTGCCCTTGTGGAATTCGAAAACGCCGTAATCCTCCTGCCAGCCGCCGTCGATCATCAGAATCCCGGCAGGCAGGCCGTGCGCCAGAATGCCCCGGGCGTAGCGGAGAATATACTCCGTGGTCTGATCCGTGCCCAGCTCGATCCACGTATTATACTGGGGCTGGGTGAAGAAGCGCCGGTCCGGCAGGGTTCCCGTAAAGGGAAAATGCGCCCGGCAGGCGGCCAGATAAGCGCCCCGCAGGTCGCCGAAGCCTTCTTCCAGCAGGATTTCTCCCGTGCCGCGGCATTCCACCCTCCCGGCCTTTGCTTCCAGCACAAAGGGGCGTTCGCTCCAAAGATAGCGTCCCATGGAGGACACATACAGAGGGGCGAACTGATCGTTCTCCCGCCCGCGATCAGGATCCAGCGTTAAAACGCTCTGAGCCGTCAGGGGCATTTCATGGCCTGCATGGACGCTTCCGCCCCACCACGCTTCCCCCGGAAGCACGGAAAACCCGAGCTGTTTCATCATTTTCTCTTATCCTTTCAAACCGGTCGTGGCAACGCCTTCCACCAGATATTTCTGGAAGCAGATAAAAATCAGCAAAACCGGCACCAGCGACAGGGTGCTCATGGCGAAAAGCCCCGTCCAGTCCGTGGCGACCGTAGGGTCGGCGAACATTTTCAGCGCAAGGGAGACCGTGTATTTCTTCGGCTTGCTCAGATAGATCAAGGGGCCGAAGAAATCCTGCCACGTCCAGTAGAAGGAGAAAATCGCCGAGGTGATCAGCGAGGGGACCGACAGGGGCAGCAGCACGCTCAGATAGGTGCGGAACCAGCCGCAGCCGTCGATCTTGGCCGCTTCATCCAGCTCGGAGGGCACGCCCCGCATGAACTGCATGTTCAGGAAGATAAAGAACGCGGAGCCGCAGAACTGCGGAATGATCAGCGGCAGATAGGTATTCAGCCAGCCGAGGGATTTGAACACCATATACTGCGGCACCACCAGCACCTGACTGGGCAGCAGCATGGTTCCCATCAGCAGAGCAAACCAGAGGTTTTTCTTTTTGAAGGGGATCCGTGCAAAGCCAAAGGCCACCAGCGAGGAGGACGCGACCGCGCCAATGGTGGAAAGGATCGTCACGAAGGCAGAATTGGAGAAATACGTGGCGTAGGTATAGCGTCCGCTCCCCTGCCAGCCCTTGACGTAGTTTTCCCAATGGGGCGGATTGGCGATCAGGCTGTGCGCCTGAGTGAAGATCTGGCTGTTTTCCTTCAGCGAGCTGGCGATCATCCACGCCAGCGGATAGATCATAACGATGGAAAGCAGAACGACCGGGATATGAAAGGCCAGCGCTTTCCGGACTTTTTTGCCGTTCATCAGGTCAGTCTCCCTTCGATTCATAGTGTACCCAGCTCTCAGAGGAGCGGAACACGAAAATGGATACCACGCCGATAATGCACAGAAGCACCCAGCTCAGCGCGCAGGCATAGCCCATCTTGTAATACTGGAAGGACTGCCGGTAGATGTAAAGGGCGTACACCAGCGTTTTGTCGAAGGGGCCGCCGTTGGTAATGACCATGCTCTCGGTAAAGGTCTTGAACGCAGTGATGATGCCCATCAGAAGGTTAAAGAAGATCACCGGGGACAGCATGGGCAGCGTAATTTTGAAAAAGCGCTGGGGCGCGCTGGCGCCGTCGATCAGCGCCGCCTCATAGTAGCTTTCCGGAATCTGCTTGATGCCGGAAACGAAGATCAGCATGGAGGAACCGAACTGCCACACGCCCAGCAGCACCAGCACATACAGCGCCGTGCCCGGCTCGCCCACCCAGGAGCGGGTCACGTTGAGGCCGACGGCCTGCAGAAGGGAATTCAGCGCGCCGTCCGCACCGAACAGCTTGCCCCAGATAATCGCAATCGCCACGCTCCCGCCCAGCAGGGAGGGCACATAAAACAGCGTGCGATAGATTCCGATGCCCTTATGCTTGCGCGTCGCCAAAATCATGGCGATCAGCAGCGAAAACGCCAGTCGGAAGGGCACCAGCAGCAGCACATACTTGAAGGTGACTCCCAGAGAGGTGTAGAAAACCGGATCGGAAAACATCGTCCGGAAATTTTCAAGGCCAATAAACTCCGGCGCTCCAAAGCCGTCGTACTTGGTGAAGGCCAGATACAGAGACGCCAGCATGGGAAACAGGGTGAAAACAAAGAAGCCAAACAGCCAGGGGGCGATAAAAAGATAACCGGCCCGGTTGTCTGAGATCGCCTGACGATTTTTCGCCTTGCGCCGGGTGCATGGTATTGCCGTCATGATGATTACCTGCCCTTGATGAACCGACGGCCGCGCGCTGCGCGGCCGGTGCGGTCTGATTTTGGGGAAAGCCGCCCCCGAAAGGCGTCCTTCGGGGGCGGCGGGAAACCCTTACTGGTTCAGCGCCTTCTCCGCAAAGGCGAACAGATCGTCCGCAGCCTGCTCGGGCGTAGACTGGCCGAACAGCACCAGCTGGATCTGCTTGTTGAACTCGTCGGTCACTTCGCTGTTGGCGGCGGGGTCGGGCGCAAAGATCTTGGAGGAGAACTCAGGCAGCACATTGGAGATATACTCAAACACGCGCTGGGTGGTATCGTCCAGATTTTCCGCAACCTTGTTGGCGGCTTCGGTGTTGATCGGCACGCCGCGGCGGCCGGCCAGGAACACGTTCGCGTCCATATCGTTGATCCAGTAGTTGATGAAGGCCGCAGCCGCATCCACGTTTTCGGAGGTCACAGGCACGCTGAAGAGCTGAGAGGGCTTGATATACATGCCCTTGCCGGAAGCGCTGCCGGGCAGGATGTTCAGGTTCAGGCCGCCGAACTCGCCCTTGAGCAGGTTGTCATAGGTGGTGTAGGTGTCGGTCCAGTCGAAGATCATGGCCGCTTCGCCCTTGGCGAAGGAACGATCCTCGTTGGAGATGTTGGTGGTCATCACGGAGACGTTATCGGTAGCACCGGCATCGTGAAGGCGCTTCATCATGGCGAAATGATCCGCCAGCAGCTGCTTGTCAAAGCCGAGGGACTTCTGATCGTCGCTGTAGAGATCCTGACCGTTGCTGCGGGCGCGGATACGGAAAACGCCTATATCGAAGCCGGGCAGGCAAACAGCAATTTTGCCGGTCTTTTCGGTGTATTCCAGGCAGAACTTTTCGAAATCCTCCCAAGTCGCGTCCTGAGGCAGCAGTTCCATCCCGGCGTCCTTGATGAGCTTTTCATTCTGGATGAAGCAGAATGCATTGGAGCCGATGTTGATGCCGTAGAGCTTGCCGTCAAACATGCCGCTGGACAGCGCGCTGTCGCTGACCTTGCTCAGGTCGATCTTACCGGCTTCCACCAGCTCGTTCAGGTCCATCAGCAGGCCCTTGTCCACATAAGCCTGAATGCGGGAGTAGTCCTGCCGGATCACATCGGGCAGATCGCTGGCCGCGGCCAACGTGTTCAACTTGACCCAGTAGTCGTTCCAGCCCAGATATTCGGCCTCGTACTCAATGCCGGTGGCCTTGGTGAACATATCGCAAAGCTCCAGCTGGAAGGCATTGGAGACTTCGGAACCCCACCATGCGATGCGCAGGGGCTCGTCCGCCGCCAGCGCGGAAGCGCTCACGCCGCACAGCAGCATCAGGGTCAGAAGGATAGAAAGCAGTTTTTTCATGAATCGATTCCTCCTTGCAGATTTTGTCTTGCCAGGTTTCCTTCCCAGCGTTTATCCTGAGTATATCGGAACCGATTTGGGGACGCTACCGGACAAAATGACCTAAAACACCGAAAAAGTGACTTCGAGCGTTCATTCGCGCTTTTACGCTTTTCGCTTTTACGATTCTTCTTTTCCGCTTTGCCCCGCCCGGAATTTGCCCGGCGTAACGCCCACCGATTTCCGAAAAACCTCGATAAAATATTTGGCGCCCCCGCCGAAGCCGACGCGCTCGGCTACTTCGCCGATGGACAGCTCCGGCTGACCTGTCAGCAGGGTTTGAGCCGCCTGAATCCGGCAGGCTGTGAGATAGCTGGAAAATTTCTGTCCGGTGCGCTTCTGAAACAGTCGGCTCACATAGGTTTCATTCATAAAGAGAAAATTGGCGCACAGGCTTTTCAGGGAAAGCTTGGGGTCGGAGAACTCCTCCGCCACCAGCGAAAGCACCCGCGCCACGATTTCGCCATACCGGCGTTGATCGTCTTCCTCCTGCGGCTGAACGGCCAGCACCCGCTCCAGCGTGCGCTTCAGCTCCGGAGCCTGCACCGGCTTGAGCACGTAGTCCGCCGCGCCCAGCCGCAGCGCCTCTCTCACATAATCGAAATCCTGATAGCCGGAAAGAATGATAAACTTCGCCTGCGTCTTTCCCTGCAGGCTGGCGATCATTTCCAGCCCATTTTTTCCGGGCATGACCACATCGGTGAGCACCACATCCGGCTGATGGGTCAGGATCAGCCGCTCCCCCTCGCTGCCGTTCCTTGCCTGAGCCACCAGTTGAAGGCCCAGCAGGGAATAATCCACCAGCGTTTCCAGCTTTTGACGCATCAGCTCCTCGTCATCCACGATCATCAGCTTTTTCATCGCCCAGCACCTCCTTGGCCATTACGGGAATCCCGGCGGGGATCATGACGGAAATATTCGTCCAGCAGTTTTCACGGCTTCGGATGCGGATCCCCATGCTGTCCCCATAGGTATAATAGAGCCGCCGGGCCACGTTGTGGAGCCCGTGAATATCCGCCTGCGTAAAGTTTTCCGGATGTTCGAAGGCTGCCGCCTGCTCCTTGGGGAAGCCGACGCCGTTATCCCATACGGAGATCGAAAGCCGCTGTCCCCTTCTGCGGAGCCGCACCCGGATCAGGCAGACGCCCACCTTCTTTTCCAGCCCATACTTCACGGCGTTTTCCACCAGCGGCTGAAGAATCATTTTCGGCATCAGCACCCCACCGTCCTCCGCCCGATAGTCAATCAGCGCGTCCAGCCGGTTTTCGTAGCGGATGCGGTAAATTTTCAGGTACTCCTGCACCAGCAGCACCTCGTCGTCCAGCGAGACATGCGTATCCCATCGGAACGAGGCCCTCATAAAGCGGGCCAGCGCCATGGTCATCTGAGCGATTTTCCGGTTATTGCTGGACTGAGCCAGCGCGGTAATGCTGTCCAGCGTATTATAGAGAAAATGCGGATGGATCTGCGCCTGCAGCATCTTGACCTGCGCCTGTGTCACGGACAGCTGCTTACGCAGGTTCCGATTGACCAGATGATCGATCTGCCCCAGCAATTCCCGAAAACGCAGCGCCAGCGTACCCACTTCGTCCTGCTCGGCCAGCAGACTGTCGTCGAATTTGGCCAGAAAATCGTTGTCCTTCGTTTCCCGAACAATAGCGGTCAGCCGGTTAAGCCGCTTGAAGATGCGATTGGAAAGCCTTGCGCTGGTAAAAATAATAGCGATTAAGATCAGCGTCACGCCCATCGCCACGGCCATCTGCGTGCGATGCAGCACATTGGTGACCTGATCGTATGAGGACAGCGTAACAAACCGCAGCCGCTTGGCCGAAGGCTGAGACGCGGTGATAAAATACCGGCTTCCCGCCAGTGTTTGAACGGCGTACCCCTCCTCCGGCTGCTGCAGATCGGCCAGCATTTCGTCCGTCACCAGACTGCCCTGATAAAGAAGCTGATCGTTCAAATAAATCAGCGTGCTTTCTCCGGAGCTGTCGTGAAGGATATTGGCGCTGGCCAGCATTTCCCGCGTATCGACCAGCAGGGCCAAAAAGCCGATGGGCTCCAGCGTGACCATCTTGGCCTTTCGAATCGTCCGGCACAGCGCCAGCGACGGCTTTTCTCGATCGATGATCCGCCACGAGATGCTGCCGTCCTGAGGATCGGATTCCATCAGCTCGTAAAGCTGTTCCCGAAAAGGCTCAATCAAAAGAATGCTGCCGTAGCTATGGAGGGAGCGCTGCCGGTCCATCATGGCAATCAGATGCACATAGCTGGGCCGATTGAACGACAGGCTGATGACCGCGTCCACCAGTTCATGCTGGGTCTGAACCAGCGCGGACGACTCCGGCTCCTGCGCGATCAAGGTCAGCGATTCCTGCACCTGCGCGTTCTGAAAGACCTCCATGGATAAAGCCTCTACCCGTTCCATTGCGCTTTCCAGCAGATAGGTCAGGCAATGATTGACGTCCTCATGCTTTAATAAAAGCTGCTCGTTGCAGGTTTTCACCATGATTTCCAGAGCGCCCCAGCTCAAAGCCAGACAGGCCGTCAGGCAAAACAGCAGCATCAGCCGTACCTTTCCATGAATCGTATGAGGGCGCAAGAGTTTCATGGCTTTCCTCCCGTATACAGCACCGAGCTTCCGAATGTAGTCTGATCATAGCATATCCGGCCGGTTCTTTCAACTGGCTTCAAGCAGGTTTCCTGCTTGACAAGGCGACGAAAGGGTGGAGGGAGGGTTGGTTTTCCCTCGTCTTGTAAAAACAGAGACGCTGCTTGCAAACTAGCTCTGTTTCTGCCGCGTCGATTGCAGCGGCTTGAAAAACGGCCCTGCTTCAGATAACTCCCGAAGCAGGGCTGTTTTTCTATGCACTTTGGAAATACCGGTTTTAAGCGTTTTAGATTGGGAACGCTTGTGCCGCGCAGCGTTACTCCGTCTGTCCCAGAGAATGATCAGCCATCAGCCAGAGAAGGTTAAACCGATAATGCAAGCGGCTGGAAATCAAATGAATCATCCCATCCGGCGCTTGAACCGCCTGCATATAACCCTGGGGCTGCGCATGAGTTTCATCCATAATAAAAGTCGGGCAGGAAGCGCCGGAATCGTATTCCTGCGGCGGCTTCGCAGTCGTAATAAGGCGCTGAACCGGCCACGTAGCGCCTTCATCAAAGCTGACGGCAGCATAAAGTCCATAGCCGTGCAGAACTTTTCCATGGGCGTCTGTTAAATCCATTCCTCGAATATTCCCGCTTCGCAGGTCATATTGAGGGTCTGTAAAACTGAAGAAAACGATGGCTCCTTCGGACAGACGGAGCAGGCAACAGCGCTGCGCGTATCCAATGGGCGGGAACGGCGCAGCCCGATAGCTCCAGGAACGCCCCATGTCCTCCGACAGGCTCATGGGCATTTTGCCCTCCATCAGTTGACGACCGCAGCGGCTTTCCGAACGGCCAAAAGCCAGCAGGCGTCCATCTTTCAGGGGAAGCACAGCACCGTGAACGCCGGCAATCCATCCTGCGGTTCCATGTGTTGTCAAAAAATTCTCCCGGTCTTTGCCGTAGCAGGTTTGCTGCTCAAAGCGATCAAGGGCGGCATTACTGCGGAAAAGCACCGTTCCCTGTTGCATTGTCTCCATATCATACTGATCCGCCGGCACAAGAATACGGCCTTCCAGGTCAATGACGGGGGCGCAAATAGGCTTATTGGTGGAATACTCAGAATTCAGATATTGCTCTCGGCTCCAGGTAACGCCATTGTCTTCACTATAACGGAAAATACTTACCAGATGAAATTCCGTTCCACTCATAGCGATGCCGTTAAAATGGTACAATCTACCATCGAGATGCTGTACAATGGCCGTAGAGCTCATGTTCCGATCTGCAATTTTATAAAACTCATCTGCCGGATCCCATTGTTCATGACCATAACGCAGCCGAGACGCAAGCACCGTCAGCTCACGACCGCATTCCTTTTTGGCGGAAAACCAGGTGGCAAATAAATCGCCGTTTTTCAGCAGAGCAATAGACGGAACATGATTATGAGGATAATCGGAATTCATCATCTGGGGCAATAGTTGGGTGAAACAATACTCTTTGATCGCTGATCTTTTCCCATAAGTTCAATGGCCCTAAGGGGATCGGCTTCCTTTATACCCGCAAGGGTGTACACTTGATTCCTTTGCTAAATGGTGGTAGCCAGGAGCACGGTATGCGCGCTGGTACGGAAAATGTCGCAGGTATCGTTGGCATGGCTGCTGCATTGCAGGAACATATAGAGAAGCTGGCGCAGGAGACCAAGTACCTAAGTGCGCTTTCTTGTAGGCTACTTGATCAGTTAAAGTCAAAAGACCTTGACTTTTGTATAAACGGAAGTCAGGAAAGGATTCCAGGCAGTTTAAGCCTTTCCTTCAAAGGTGCTGACGGAGAGATGATGCTACATCGGCTTGACCTTATGGGCACAGCGGTTGCTACCGGTTCCGCATGTGATTCTAAAAATGTAGTATTATCTCATGTAATAGCTTCAGTTGTCTTCTCTATCACGATAAAAGACAATCTGTTTTTTCTTTTGTTTCGCATAACGTAATGTTGTGGCAGCTCCACCCCAATCATGGAGGACATAAGCCACCACTACATCGGCGGACTCTACCATCCAACGGTTTCTATAAGAAATTGCAAAACGACGCGGGACCATTTCCAGCGGCGGGTATATGGTGCTGTCATAGCTAGATGTGTTCCGTTTGGTATTCAGATAGGCTAGGACAAGAACCAGTTCAATGTGAGGATATCTTTTTTTCTGAGCTTTCAAAACGGATGCTGCCAAGCTGTCAAAAGCGCCATAACCGCCCAAATAAAAAGTAATCGCTCCTTGCTCAATCAGGTTCTCTGTAACGACATACAGCCATTTCTCTATTTCCTCACGCTGCAAAATCTGTGCA
>OJRC01000638.1_pt1 | contig 19569 bp, 15 predicted proteins | sample 1599081 | NCBI WGS metagenome assembly OJRC01 (sample SAMN03922519, study PRJEB24848) | human gut metagenome | isolation source: stool sample | host: Homo sapiens | place: Germany | collected 2010-02 | reverse complement strand
CCGTAAGGGTGAACTGCTGGCCCGCCACCACGCTGCCGCCGCCATAGCTGGCGCTGCGCACCACAATGGCGCTGGCCTTGCCGCCCTCCACGTTGGTGGCGCCCACGCACTGGCTGATGTTCTGCGAAAGGTTCACAAGCTCCAGCCCCTGCTGGCCCGAATAGGAGACATCAAACGAAAGCTTATTCGAGCCGCCCATGTAGGTGATGTCGTTGAAGGCCACATGGTATTCCAGCGGGCCGGACGTCCAGTCATTGCCGCTGGAAAGCTTTTTATCATAGGCAAAGCCGCCTATCTGGATATCGCCCAGGCTGGGCGAGGCGAAGTTGTAGGTAGATGTAATTTTAATGTTGGGGAAAGCGTTTGCCATTAGACTTTCCAGCGCCTTATTGTGCACTTCTGCTTCGGTATCCTCAGCATCTGTGTTGCTCTTTTCCTCGTACATTTTTGTAAAGCGCGGGTCGCAGATGCTCACGATGATGCAGCACTTCTGCCCGGGCTGGATGCGCTGCAGCTCGCCCGCAACGCCCAGCTGCGGCGCAACAGTGTAGCCTGTGATGTATGGCATGCCGCCGGTGATGCCATTGCTGCCAGGATTGTTATTGTCCCCCTTATTGCCCTCGCCTTCATTATCTTCACCCCCGCCCCCGGGCACCGTCGAATTGGCTGGGGAAGGCGTGGCCGCGCCCGTTGCCATTGCAGGCACGGCCAGCATGCCGGCAGCCAGCACAAGCGCAAGGCACACCGCCAGCAGTTTTGCTGCAAAATCATTCTTTCGTTTCATCGTTGTTCCCTCTCTTTTCCGCGGGCTGTGCCCCGCCGGTGTTCTGCGCAGGCTGTGCGCTTTCCTGTTTTTTCGCCGCCCGGGCGGGCCTTCTTCCCTTCTGCCTTCCGGGCAGGGTAGTGTGCGGCTCTTCTATGCCGTCCGTATCGCCGCGCACCGTCGTCTGCGGCTCGGCCACATCGGCCTGCTCCATTTCACCGAACAGTTTTTTGCGGTTCTCTTCCTTCTCTGCATCGGTGAGCAGGCGGTTGGACAGCACCCGGCCGTCCTTGATGGTGACGATGCGGTCTGCGCAGGCGGCAAGGTCGTTTTCATGCGTCACCATCACAAAGGTGATGCCGTTTTCCTTCGTCATGGCCAGCATCATGCGCAGCACCTGCCGCGTGGTGACAGAGTCCAGGTTGCCGGTGGGCTCGTCTGCAAAAATAACGGCAGGCTTTGCCGCAAAGGCGCGGGCAATACCCACGCGCTGCTGCTGGCCGCCGGACATCTCGGTGGGCTTGTGCCCCGCGCGGGACAGCAGGCCCATGCGCTTTAATTCGCGCCGCGCTATTTTCTCGCGCTGCTTTTTTGGCACGCCCTTAAACATCAGCGGCAGGGCCACGTTTTCCGCCGCCGTCAGGCTGGGCAGAAGGTTGTAGCTTTGAAAAATAAAGCCCAGATGCTGCTGGCGGAACAAGGCCAGTTCATCCTCCGTCATGGCAGATATTTCGTGCCTGCCAATGAGCACACGGCCTCTTGTAGGCTTTTCCAGCCCGGCAAGCTGGTTCAAAAGCGTGGATTTGCCCGAACCGGAGGCGCCCACGATGCAGCACATTTCGCCTTTGCCTATCTCTAGTTCAATATCGTTCAGGGCCACTACTTTTTCATCGCCCACGCGGTATACCTTGCGCAAATGCTCCACAGTGATGACAGGTCTCACGCTGCGCCTCCCTCTTTTCGGTTTTCCGCGCCGCGGCAAGCGCCGCGCCGGGCATGCGGCCCGTGCGAAAATAAAAGAAAAACCATATTTTATATTCTAATTTATCATATCACAGCGCCTGTACTTTGGCAAGAAATTTCCAAATTGCAAAGCTGGCGCAGGCCCGGTATAATAAGGCCAGCGGGCTATGCCCGCCGGAGGGCTGTATATGAAAGAAAAGCTTGTATGGCTCATAGCCATTTTCCTGCTGGGCGACAGCGCCCTGCGCGCTGCGCGCACCAACCTGACACTGGGCAATGCCATGATGTACGGCATCACTGCGGCAGTGTGGGTGTACGCCCTGTTTCAAAAGCGCATCGACGCCTTCTGCGCCGCGGGCGCAGGGCGTGTGCTGAAATATGTATTTTTTGCCGGGTGCGGGGCCTACCTTCTGTTTGCCCTGGGCCTGTTTGCAGCCAGCTTTGCCCGCCCGGCCACGGGCAATGAAAAGGCCGTGGTGGTGCTGGGCGCCGGGCTGCGGGGCGAACAGGTAAGCGGCCTTCTGGCGCGCAGGCTGGACGCCGCGCTGGATTATTACCGCGAAAACCCGGACGTTCTGCTGGTGGTGAGCGGCGGCCAGGGGCCGGACGAGGTCATTCCGGAAGCCGAGGCCATGGCGCGCTATCTGGCCGCGCGCGGCGTGCCGCAGGAGAATATCATAAAAGAGGACAAAAGCGAATCTACCGAGCAGAACTTCGAATTTTCCCGTGTGCTGCTGGAACAGGCAGGTGTCGGCGCAGACGAACCCATCGCCTATGTCACGAACCGCTTTCACATCTACCGTTCCGGCATCTTTGCGCGCAAGGCCGGGTTCACAAATGCCCGCGCCGTCCCTGCCTCTATCAGCTTCAGCACCATTGCCCCCAGCTATCTGCGCGAAGTGCTGGCCGTATGCCATGTGTGGGTGTTTGGCTGAACGCGCGCAGCGCCCCTTTCCCCTGTTTTATCTCTCTACTATAAACGGCATTTGTATCCATCCTGTTTCACAAAGCGGCAAAATTTTCACACGCCCGGCAAAGCGCGCCCGCGAAGTACGGCGCCCTGCCGGGCCTTTTTTTGCCGCATGGGGGCAGACGGCGCAGGTTATCCTCCGGAAGCCGGAGGATACGAAAGGGGCCCCTTTCGCCGCGCTGCTTTTATGACAAGATTTTACCCTGTTTTTCTAAAATAATCAAGGGCCTGTACTGCTTTTTGCACCGTTTTGCATCATGCGAGCGCCTTCAGCGCAGAATATCGTTCAAAAGGCTCTCGCCGTCCAGCCGGGCGGATACGCCCAGATAATCGCACACCGTGCAGGCAACGCAGCCAAAGCTGCGGCGCGTGCCCAGGTTTACCCCTTCGCGCACATGGCTGCCAAAGGCCAGCAGGGGCACATATTCCCGCGAGTGGTCTGTGGAGGGGGTGGACGGGTCGCACCCATGGTCCGCCGTGATAAGCAGCAGGTCATCCGGCCCAAGAAGCTTTACAAGCTGCACCAGATATCCGTCAAAGCGCGTGGCCGCGGCGGCATAGCCGTCCACATCGTTGCGGTGGCCGTACAGCATGTCGAAATCCACCAGGTTTACAAAGGCAAGGCCGGAAAAATCCCGCTTTGCCAGCTCCAGCGTCACTTCCATGCCGTTGTCGTTGCCTGTCGTCCTAATTTTTTCACTGACGCCCTGCCCGTCGAAAATGTCGTAAATTTTTCCTACGCCGATGGTATCCAGCCCGGAGGCATGAATGGCGTCCAGCATGGTGGGCTTTGGCGGCTTCAATGAGTAATCGTGCCGGTTCGCCGTGCGCCTGAAATCTGCCGCACAGGTACCGGCGAATGGGCGCGCAATCACACGCCCTACGTCCAGCATGCCGCGCGCAAGCTCGCAATAACGGTACAGCTCGGCCACGGGCACCACGCTTTCATGCGCAGCTATCTGGAACACGCTGTCTGCCGAAGTGTATACAATGAGTGCGCCGGTGCGCATGTGCTCCTCGCCGTAATCCTTCAGCACCTCCGTGCCGGAATAAGGTTTATTGCACAATGTTTTGCGGCCTGCTTTTTCCTCAAAGGCACGGACAAGCTCCGCCGGGAAGCCGTGCGGATACACAGGCAGGGGCTTTCCGCTTTCGGCACCCGCCATTTCCCAGTGGCCGGTGGTGGTATCTTTTCCCACCGACACCTCGGCCAGGCGCGCAAACGCCGCCAGCGGGCGTCTGGCCGGTTTGCCGCAGGCTACGCCCTCAATATTGAACAGCCCCATCTTCTGCAGCATGGGAGTGGCATATTTTCCGCTTTTTACAATAGCGCCCAGGGTGTTGGAGCCCTCGTCGCCGAAGCTGGCGGCATCCGGCATTTCGCCGATGCCGAAGCTGTCCAGCACGATAAGAAACACACGTTTTGCCATACACGGAACATCCTTTCTGCCGGGCGCACAGCGCGCCGGGGAGGCCCTTTTTGCTGCGCCCGCCCTCACACAGGCACACAGCGCAAGTTCTTTGTAATATTATAGCAAATTTTTTGTACAGTGTCACGGGATTCATTGCGCATTGCACCCAAAGTGTGTATAATAATGCAGGTTAAAGAAAAGAGAGGTGTTTTTTATGAGAAAGACGAAAATCGTATGCACGCTGGGCCCCGCCACCGACAGGGAGGGCGTGCTGCGCGACATGATATGTGCGGGCATGAATGTGGCCCGCTTCAACTTCTCGCACGGCACCCATGAGGACCACGCGCGCCGTCTGGCACAGCTGCAGAAGCTGCGCGACGAGCTGGATATGCCCGTCGCCGCCCTGCTGGACACAAAGGGCCCCGAAATACGCCTGCGCGATTTCAAAAACGGCAGGGTGCAGCTGAAGGCCGGGCAGACGTTCACCCTCACCACCCGCGAAGTGATGGGCGATGAGAATATCTGCTCCATCACCTATAAAGAGCTGCCGCAGGATGTGTGCCCCGGCGCGCGCATCCTGCTGGACGACGGGCTTATCGCCCTGACGGTGAAGGACATCGACGGCGGCGACATTGTGTGCACTGTAAAGAACGACGGCCCCGTGTCGAACCATAAGGGCGTGAACGTGCCGGACGTGCACCTTTCGATGCCGTATATGACGGCGCAGGATAAGGACGACATCCGCTTCGGCGTAGAGCAGGGGTTCGATTTCATCGCCGCCTCGTTCGTGCGCAGCGCCGCCGACGTGCTGGAGATACGCCGCGTGCTGGACGAGTGCAAGTGCGATTTTATCAAGATTATTGCCAAGATAGAAAACCGCGAGGGCGTAAACAACATTGAAGAGATACTCTCTGTATCCGACGGCATCATGGTGGCCCGCGGCGACATGGGCGTTGAGATAGACTTCACTGAAATTCCCATCATCCAGAAGGACATCATCTGGCGCTGCTACAACGCGGGCAAGCCCGTCATCACCGCCACCCAGATGCTGGAGAGCATGATGGAGCACCCCCGCCCCACCCGCGCCGAAATTACAGATGTGGCCAACGCCATTTATGACGGCACCTCGGCCATTATGCTTTCGGGCGAGACGGCGGCCGGGCGCTGGCCCGTGCAGGCCGTGCAGACAATGGCCGCCATTGCCTGGCGCACGGAAAGCGACATCAACTACGGCAAGCGCCTGCGCCAGCGCGCGCCCGAGGCGCACATGAGCGTGGCCGACGCCGTGGCCCATGCTGCCTGCACCACGGCCATGGATATCCACGCCAATGCTATTATCACCGTGACAAAGAGCGGCGAAACTGCAAGGCTGCTTTGCAAATACCGCCCGAACACCGATATTCTCGCCTGCACGCTGACGCGTCAGGTATTCCGCCAGCTTTCGCTTTCGTGGGGCATTACGCCGCTGTGCATGGAATACGCGCACAGCACCGACGAGCTCATCGACAAGGCTGTTGCCACGGCCAAAAATGCGCAGATGGTGGCGGACGGCGACCTTGTAGTGCTCACCGCGGGCGTGCCCGTCGGCATTTCGGGCACCACGAACATGATAAAGGCCCACCTTGTGGGCGACGCCCTGCTCACCGGTGTGGGCGTGGGCAGCAAAAACGGTACGGGCCGCGCCTGCGTGTGCCACAACGCCGAGGAGGCCAACCACAAATGCAAGGACGGCGATGTGCTGGTGGTGCCTGCCACAGACAATGAGATGCTCACCGCCGTGCGCCATGCGGCCGCCATCATCACCGAAGAGGCCGGGGCCAACAGCCATGCGGCCATTGTGGGCCTGACGCTGGGCAAGCCTGTGATTGTGGGCGCGCTGGGCGCCACAAAAAAGCTGGAGGACGGCATGCATATCTCAGTGGACGCCGAGCGCGGTGTGGTGCGCGCCATGCCGGACTGACCTGCTTCTCCCCCATAAGCTGTACGGCGCGGCCCGGCATGCCCCGGCCGCGCCCTTTTGATTTTTCTCAAGAGAAAATAGCATCAGTGTACAAAGAGAACAGCGCCCAGGCGGGTGCTGGCTGCGTTCTCTGGCCCGGCAGGCGTCAGCCAGCCGCCGCCTGTAAGGCCGGCTGGTGCCTGCGGAGTTTTCAGCCGCGCGGCGGTATCGCTGGCAAGGCAGACGGCGCGGCCTTCCTGACGGAAGGCAAGGAGGATAACGCCGCCAGTGGTGCTGCCGCGTGCCAGAAAACCGTTGTTACCTCTGTGCACTGATACTAAGGCTCCATGAAACAAAAAGCTTCGGGTTAATATGCCCCAAAGCTCTTTTGTTTGATTTAGCAGGTATGAAAGCATTTGTACCGTTTCTGTCCTTATGATGCTGCTTATCCGAGGCAGCAGAGGTTAATTTCTCATGAAAAAGGAGGCATATTCCATGGCTGTCATCAAGGAATACAGGGGCAGAGCCCCCAGGCTGGAGAGCCCCGCCTTTCTGGCTGAAACCGCCGCCATTGTGGGCGACGTGACGCTGAAGCGCGGCACAAGCGTATATTACAGCGCGGTGCTGCGCGCCGATTCCGGCAGCATCACAGTGGGTGAAAACACCAATATTCAGGACGGCGCCGTGCTGCACACCGCCGCCGGGCACGACGTATGCGTGGGCTGCGGCGTCACCATAGGCCACTGTGCGCTGGTGCACGGCTGCACGGTGGAGGACGGCGCGCTTATCGGCATGCACGCCACCGTGCTTTCCGGCGCGCACATCGGCGCGGGCAGCGTGGTGGCCGCAGGGGCCCTTGTGACAGAGGGCATGGCGGTGCCCCCCAACAGTGTGGTGATGGGCGTGCCCGGCAGGGTGCGCGGCCCTGTGACGCCTCAGCTTGCCGCCCGGGTGAAGGAGGGCGCTGCATGGTATGCCGGTACCGCGCCCTTCCATGCCGCCGGGCAGCCTGCCCCGGGCAAGGGCGGCACGGCCGGATAAGCACTATTAAAAATGCACACTTTGCCGGGGCCTCCCGCCCGGTAAAGTGAAAAAAGGCGGAGCCCGGAGAGTTTCTCCGGGCTCCGCCTTTTTATATGCTTTTGCGATATAAACCCCAGCCCTGCCGGAAAGAGCAAAAAGCTTTCACTTCAGGCAGCGGGCGAAACGGGAAATGAACGGCAACTTCGCGGTTCACAAAAAGTTAATTTTGAAAAGCAATACCCGTTTGCGGGCTGTGGGGCAGGTGCTGCAGGCGGCGGATTTTTCAGTATCTTTTGAGAGGCCTGCCAATATCCTGCCCTTTCCTGGCCTGGCTTTGCGCCGCCCGGCTTAATCCTTCAGCTTCCAGCCGGCGCTCTGCCGCTGCAGCTCCACCATGCGGTGATACAGGCCGCCTTTTTCCATCAACTGTGCGGGCGCGCCCTCTTCCGCTACCCTGCCGCCTGCTAAAACCACAATTTTGTCAGCCGCCTCTACCGTGCGCATGCGGTGGGCAATCACCAGCACGGTCTTGCCCGCAAGCAGGCGGGAAAGCGCCTGCTGCACCTTTGTCTCGTTTTCCACGTCCAGGCTCGCTGTAGCTTCATCCAGCAGCACAATGGGCGCATCCTTTAACAGGGCCCGTGCAATGGAGATGCGCTGGCGCTCGCCGCCGGAGAGCCTGGCCCCGTTCTCACCGATGGGCGTATCATAGCCCTGCGGAAGCCTGCGGACAAATTCATCGCAGTTTGCGGCCTTTGCCGCGGCGCGCACCTCCTCGTCCGTGGCGCCGCGCTTGCCCAGACGGATGTTTTCCATCACGGTGTCGTCAAACAGCACCACATCCTGAAACACCATGGAATAATCGCGCAGCAGCACCTCCGGGTCTACGGTGGAGATATCTACGCCGCCCACCCGGATAGAGCCTCTGGTGACATCCCACAGTCTTGCCGCCAGCCGGGCGCAGGTGCTTTTGCCGGAGCCGGACGGCCCCACCAGTGCCGTCACCTGCCCTTCCTTTGCAGTAAAGCTCACATCGTGCAGCACCTCTTTTTCGTCATAGGCAAAGCCCACATGCTCGAACACAATATCGTGGCCCTGCGGCTCAAAGTGCTCTGCCCCCTCGGCAATGGGCGTGTCGTAAATCTCCATCATGCGGTCTGCCGACACCTGGGATACAAACAGCTCGGCAATCAGCGCCAGGCTCTGGTCAAAGGGCGCATATACGCGCGTGATAACCAGCAGAAACAGGAACAGCAGCATAAAACTGATGCGGCCGGAGAGGATAAGCTCCGCCCCCACAAGAATGGTGGTGGCCACACCCAGGCGCATGATGACGCTGGCGGCGTTGACGAAGATGCCCGTGCCCAGCTCGCCCCGAATCATGATGCGCTCATGCTCGTCTATCTTGCGGTTCAGCCCCTCCAGATACCGCTCTTCCTGATTGGTGGCGCGAATTTCGCGGATATTTTCCAGCGCCTCCTGAATGCCGTCAGACACGCGCACGGCGGCCTTCTTGGTGCGCTCGGCGCTGCGTGCGGCAAGCTTTCGGCTGCCGAACAGCAGGCCAAAGGCCACCGGCACGCCCCATAGGCAGGCTATGGCAAGGCGCCAATCGTACACCAGCAGGCATACGGCGATGAGCGCCGTGGAAATATAGGCGCCGTACAGGTACCCCAGCACATGGGACCAGACATGCTCCATGCGGTTGACGTCGCCCATGATGGTCTCGGTGAGGTCGGCCAGGTCGCGCTTGCCAAAGTACCCCAGGGGCAGCTTGCGCAGGCGCTCTGCCAGGCCCAGGCGGGTTGTCTTCACCTCGTTGTACACAAGGCCGTAGGTCGCCTTATACTGCTGCAGATGCGTTATGAACGACAGGACGGCAAAAAGGACAACCATGCCGGCAACCAGCGCCATGCCGGGCAGCGGGCCACCGCCTGTCAGCGCACCCATAAAGCCGTCCATAATCAGATACAGAACACTGACGCTTCCCATCACGACAAGGTTTACAATGACTGTCCAGAAGGCGCCCTTTTTGGTGTTTTTTACGCCTTGGCCGGTGAGGGCGTATTTCCGCTGAAATTTTTCACCGAACATTTATTCCGCCTCCTTTTCGCTGGTGATCTTCCACTGGACGGCCTGGTTGTAATCGGCCCACATCCGGGCGTACAACCCTCCCGCGGCGGCAAGCTGCGCATGAGTGCCCTGCTCTGCAATGCGCCCTTCCTCCAACACGATGATTTTATCCGCCCCCACCACGGTGGAAAGGCGGTGTGCTATCATAATAACCGTGCGCCCGCGGGTAAGCGCAGCGAAGGCCTTCTGAATGAGCACCTCGTTCTCCGGGTCGGCAAAGGCGGTGGCCTCATCCAGCACCACAATGGGCGCATCCTTCAAAATGGCACGGGCCAGGGCGACGCGCTGCTGCTCGCCGCCGGAAAGATAGGTGCCGTCCGTGCCTATCTGCGTGTCAATGCCGTCCGGCAGCTTTTCCAGAATATCCTGGCACTGGGCTGCCGCCAGGGCCGCAAGCACCTGCTCGCGCGTGGCCTGCGGGCGCGCCGCGCGCACATTTTCCAGAATGGAGGCCTTGAACAGGCGGTTGTTCTGAAACACAAAGGCCACCTGGTCCATCAGGACATGGGGGTCTATCTCAGCCACATTCACGCCGCCCACCTCCACGGCGCCCGAAGTGGCGTCCCAAAAGCGCGGGATCAGGCTGGCCGCGGTGGTCTTGCCGCCGCCGGACGGGCCCACCAGCGCCACCGTCTGCCCCGGCTGCGCTGTGAAGGAAACATGGGACAGGGCGGGCAGCTCGGCGCCGTCGTAGGTAAAGCTCACGTCTTTGAATTCCACCTTGTTGCCCTGCGGCTTCTTCGGATGCGCGGGCGCCTTCAGCGTGGGGGCATCCATCACCTGGTTGACACGGCCCATAGCGGTGTTTGCCAGCATCATGCCAGAGGCAGCGAACATGATTTTTGCCAGCGCCGTGGAAATGATGGCGGAAAACACCGCATAGAAGGCGAAATCTGTGACAAAACCGGCAAAGCTGCCGCCGGATAACGCACCGGGCGCCAGAAACAGCGCTACCGGCACCAGAAAGATGAAGGCGCCCTCGGTAAAGGTGAGGTTGACGGACTGCGGTACGCGGCACACATCCGACTGATAGTGCTCTGCCTTGGTGCTGTAATCCTCAATGGCCTGCTGGAACGCCTTGAAGGAGTAGACCGTCTGCTGGAATATCTTAACCACCGGGATGCCCCGGACATACTCCACCCCTGCCTTGGTCATGCGGTCCTGCGCAGCCTGATATTCCGCCATCATTCCGGCGTTTTTGCCGCCCATCATAGAGAACATGGCCGCCACCGAAATCACCGCCGCCAGCAGGCAGGCGGCGCCCATGCGCCAGTCAAAGACGAACATCAGCACCAGCATGGCCGCAAACAGGACAGCAGTGCCCACAATGTCCGCCAGGTTATGAGCAAGCAGTGTTTCCGTATCGGCCGCCGCAAGGTCCAGCCGGCTGCGAATCAGGCCGGAGGCGTTGGAGTCAAAAAAGCCCAGCGGGGCATGCATCACATGGGCCACACCCTGCTTGCGGATATTTTCTGCCGTGCGGAAGGCCGCCAGATGCGTGCACATCAGGCCTGCAAAATACAGGACGATGCCGCCCACCGCAAAGGCAAAGGCCAGCCAGCCGTACTGTGTAACCGCCTGCGCCTGCGTCCATTGCGGCGCCACAGCAATCAGGTCACGCGCGGCCAGCCAGATGCAGATATAGGGCGCCATGCTCAAAAGCATGGATACTGCCGACAGGGCCAGCCCCAGAAAGGTAAGCCCCTTGTAGCTGCCCGCATAGTGCAGCAGGGCCGCCACTCCGTTCTTCTTTTCCTGCTTCATCGGATATCCTCCTTACAAAAGAGGTTAGTTTTAACTAACCTTTACGCAGAAAGTATAGCAGAAAGAAGGGCGCCTTACCACTCTGAAAGTCCCGTTCAATCCAAAAGTAGCCCCTTTTTGTAGGCAGTGGGCGGCACACCGTAGAAGGCTGCAAACGCCTGAGAAAACTTGCTGGCATTCTGATAGCCCAGCGCCCCGGCAATGCGCCCCACGGGCATGTCTGTGGTTTGCAGCCAGAGGGCCGCCGTCTCCATGCGGCGGCGCTTTGCATAGGCATAGGGCGTTTCGCCGTACACCGCCTGAAACTGGCGGTACAGCGCCGTCTTGGAAAGGCCCATGCTGCGGCACACCTGCGCCAGCGGCAGGCGGCGGCCAAGGTCCTGCGTCAGGGCGCGGGCTGCGGCCTCCATGCGCTGGTGCACGTCCTCGCCGCGGTACTCCGCAGCGGGCATATGGCCCCCACCCTCATACAGGGCAAGAAACACAAACAGCTCTGCCGCCTTCAGCCGGAAATAGGCGGGTGCCAGGGCGCGGGGCGCAGCATACAGCTCGGAAAAAATATGCTGGATGCGCCTGTCATGGCGCAGCACAAGAAAAGACCTTTCCCAAAACAGGCGCTCAAACAGCGCCTTCAGCCGCACCATGCCCGGCCCGATGACGGCGTCCAGCGAGCGCTGGGCGCGCTCCAGCTGGGCCACCAGACTGATACCGTAATACCCGCCCATCAGAAAGCCAGCGCGCCGCGGCGGGCGGGCCATATCGCTGACGGCAAAATCCTGCGGGCCAAGCTCTGCCACCATGCCGCCGGGCATCTGCGCCGAAAAGCCGCCCCGCAGGCAGTGGTTTATCTCCACCATATTCTCCCATGCCTCGTGCTGCTGGCCGCCCAGAGCCGTGCGGAAGTCGTTGAACGAAAGCAAAACGCCGGGCATCACATCGTACACTGTCATGCGGCCCCAGCCATCCGGGTAATCCACACGGTATACGGTGGCGCTGCCCTGCTTTGCTTCCACATGTGCCCCATCCGGCAGAATATGCCCCATGCTGTGCTCCATTCCCTTGGCCTCCTTTTTCTTCGCTTGCAGGCGCCCGCGCCGCCTTCAGCGGGATGAAAACAGCCCGGCACGCCGGGAAGGCATGCCGGGCCGCTTCTCTGCCCGGAACAGGGCGCTTTTCACGCTGTGCGGCCCTCTGCGCCGAAGTTGCCTTCTTCCAGCAGGTTCGTCATGCTGTGCAGGCCGATGCCCAGCGTGGAGAGGTTGTGCAGCCCGGCAGAAAGTCCCGGTGTGATGACGCCCAAAAGCCCAAGCGCCAGCAACGCCGAGTTGAAGCCCAGCACAAAGCGGTAATTTGCGCGGATGCGCCGCATCAGCGCATTGCTCACCGCCTTTAACGTGACAAGCGCATACAGGTCTGCGCCGGAGATGGTGATGTCTGCGATCTCGCGCGCAAGCTGGGCGCCCTCGCTGATGGCGATGCCGGCGTCTGCCGCGCTGAGCGCGGGGGAATCGTTGATGCCGTCGCCCAGCATCACCACCGTATGCCCTTTTGCCTTTTCGCGCTGCACAAAGGCGGCCTTATCCTCCGGCAGCACCTCGGCGTAGTATTCATCCACGCCCACCTTCTGCGCAATGGTGCGGGCCGTGCGCTCGCTGTCGCCCGTCATCATCACAGTGCGGCGGACGCCAAGCCGGCGCAGCATGCGCACCACCTGCGCGCTCTCTTCCCGCAGGGGGTCCTCGATGCACAGCACGGCCGCAAGCCGGCCGCCCAGTGCCAGATACAGCAGGCTGCAGTCAGTTGGCAGCGCCGCAAATTTTTCTTCTTCGCCCGGCGGCACCACACAGCCCTCGTCTTCAAAAATGAAATGGTAGCTGCCGATGCAGGCGTGCCTGCCGTCTATCTCTGAGGCGATGCCGTGCGCAATGACATACTTTACGCGGGAATGCATCTCCTCGTGCTCCAGCCCCTCCTGGGCGGCACAGCGCACCACGGCGCTGGCAATAGAGTGCGGAAAATGCTCTTCCAGGCAGGCCGCCACGCGCAGCATCTGCTCGCGCTGCGCGCCGCCGAACGTCACCACCTCGCGCACCGTGGGCTGCGCCTTTGTCAGCGTGCCCGTTTTGTCGAACACGACGGTGTCCGCCTCGGCCAGCGCCTCCAGAAACCGGCCGCCCTTCACCGTGATGCGCCGCTGGCTGCACTCGCGCATAGCGCTCAGCACGGCCAGCGGCATAGAGAGCTTCAGCGCACACGAGAAATCCACCATTAAAATGGACACGGTCTTCTGCACATTACGCGTGAGCAGGCCCGTGAGCACCGTGCCGAAAAAGCTGATGGGCACCAGCTTATCCGCCAGATGGGCCGCCTTGCCCTCCAGAGAGGATTTCAGGCGCTCCGCCTCCTCTATCATGGCCACAATTTTTTCATAGCGTGTGCCGCCCTGCGTGCTGCGCACCTCAATGGTCAGCGCGCCCTCCTCCAGCACGGTGCCGGCATATACGGCAGAGCCGGGGCCCTTTTTCACGGGCACGCTTTCGCCTGTGAGCGATGCCTGGTTTACCATGGCCTCCCCCTCGGCCACCACGCCGTCCAGCGGGATCATGGCCCCCACCTCCATACGGATGCAGGCCCCCTGCTGTACGCTGCGCACCGGCATCAGCACATCGCCCTGCGGCGTTTTCACCCATACCTTTTCCACATTCAGGGCCATGCTGCTGGCAAGGTCCGCCACAGAGCGCTTGTGCGTCCACTCCTCCATCAGCTCCCCAATGCCCAGCAGGAACATCACTGAGGAGGCGGTGGAAAAATCTCGCCGGGCAAGCGACACCGTAATGGCGGCGGCGTCCAGCACGGGCACCTCCAGCCTGCCGCGGCGCAGGCAGCGCAGGCCCGCGCGCACATAGCCCAGGGCCTGCACGCAGGCGCGCGCGGCGCGCAGCGGCGCCGGGGCCAGAAGCTGAAACACCAGCCGCCCCGCCACACGGCCCACCAGTTTTTCGCGATAGGCCTCGTTCAGCGCGCGGCTGGTGTGCTCCGGCACAAGGGCGCGCACCGCCTCGTCCTGCGGGGAAAAGCGGCATACGGCCTGCAGCAGCTCTGTGCGCGGGCCCGTATAGCACACGACGGCATTGCCGCTTCGGGTATACACCTTGGCACTTTGCACACCCGGCAGGCTGAGAAGGTAGTATTCCAGCCTGTCCGCATGCTGTGCACCCAAAATGCCATAGCTTGTAGAAAAGCGGATGCGCCCTTTTATCTCGTGCTCAATGCGTATTTTCATTCAGTGGGCACTTCTTCCTCTTCCTGGGCGTCCTGTGCCTGCTGTGCGCGCGCCTCGTTCACGGCTTTGGCCTCGGCCAGCACATCCTCGGCGTTCTCCTGCACCTTGTTTACAGTGTCCATCACGCAGTCGCGTGCGCGCAGCGCGGCGGCCGCCGTCTGCACATATACCTTTTTAGCATCTTTGCTTGCCAGCACCTTGATGCCGGCCGTGCCGAACAGCACGCCGCCCGCAAAGCAGACCAATTCTCTCATATGTTTGTAACCCATCGTTTCATTCCATCCTTTCCATATCTGTCAAAGCATACGTTGTCTCACCCGTTATTTGTGGTGATAGCCGGTCCAGAACGCCATGACTGCGCACGCCACCATGGCCCATGCCCAAAACCTGTGCTGTTTCATGCAAGCCCACCTTTCCTGTTTTGGGCCCACAAGTTAGCATAGGCTAACTTTCGCCCGTAAAAAAAGAGTCCGCGCCCGTCAAACTCCGGCACAAGTTTACACCTGCCGGCACCGGTTTGTCAATGCAGGGCGAAAAATTTCTCTGTTTTTACCCTGTACGGCATGTAAGGTCGGGCTCACTGGCAAAGCCGGGAGCTTACACAAGCCCTGGAGGGGCAGCGTACCGGCAAGCCTCTCAGGCGGCCCTGAAGGCCGCCATTTGCATCCCCTGCCTCACGGCCCATAAATGAAAAGCGGCCCCTGCGTTACAAAAAGGGCCGCGATACGCCTCCCCTCCTCCCCCGCTTTGCCCGAAGCCCGAGGCAAAAGCCTTTTTATTCTCCCCGGCAGAATGAACAGAGGGGCCTGATTTTGGGAAGCACATAAAAAAGGAAAGCCGCCCTTTTACGGCTGTTGCAGGACGTAAAAAGGCGGCTTCGCGGAGGAAGGTTATCTGAATAGAAGGAGTAAGCAAAGATAAGAAAGATGTGCGGGGCACGGTTCCGGCGGGGCCGCGCCGCAGCCTGTATAAGCGGCACGGCCTCAGCCGTATATGGAACCCGCCCGCAAAGGAGAAAGAGAGCTCAGGCGCCAGCCAGGGCTGCGCCCAAAGCGCGGCACTGCGCCAGGCCGTCGTCGTCCGGCGCTTCATTCACAATCAGCGGCTCGCCGCTGGCAGCAGCGCCGCTGGCGGCCAGGCGGTCTGCCCAATCGCGCATCCATTGGCCGTCACCCCAGCCGTAGGAACCGAACAGCACCACCTTTTTGCCGGAAAGCCTGCCCTCCAGCTCGGTGAAAAACGGTTCGAATTCACTTTCTTCGAGCACTTCGGCGCCCATGGCCGGGCACCCAAGCGCCAATTTATCGTACGCCGCCGCAGCGTCGGCAGAGGTGTCACTGACAGAGAAAAGGTCCGCCTGCGCTCCGGCATTCTTCGCGCCCTCGGCAACCGCCTCGGCCATGGCCTGCGTGTTGCCCGTGCCGGACCAATAAATAACCGCGATCTTGCTCATAAAATGCCTCCTTAGCATCGTGTTGCAAGGCGCCCTGCGGCGCCTTTATTTCAAGCTGCACAAAGCAGCTGTGAAATCGTGTTTCCCGCAGCCAGCATCCTGCAAAGGCAGGCGCGGCACGCGTCAAAGCAGGCAAAGCGTTCTCTGGCGGCCTCCACATCGTGGTATACTTTCCAGTAGCCGCACAGCTTGCAGCCCTCGCCGCCCGTCTGTATAAACGCCCGCACATCCTCTGGGGGATAATCCAGAAACAGGCCTATCTCATGCGGGAAGCCGCAGCCTCCGTCAAAGCGCCCGCGCAGCGCCGCCAGCAGGCCGTCCAGACTCTGGCAGGTATCATAGCCAAGCCCCTTCAAAAGCGCGGCGGCCTCCGGGGCCGAAAGCCTGTTTTTCAGGCTGGCCGGGCGGTACACCAGCAAAAGGCTGCGCTGCCTGCATTCACACAGCGGCAGAAAGGCCAGCCCGCAGGCTGCATATCGCCCTGTGTATTCTTCTGCTAGGCGGGGCAGGTCGGGGAATTCCTTCTGCGGAAGCGACACAAGGCTGGCTGCCTTTGCCCCCAATAAGGTGGGTGCACAGTGGCGCGCAAGGTAACCGTCCAGCCTTCCCTGCAAGCGAGCCACGCCCCTTTCGCAAAAGTTAGTTTTAACTAACCTTTCGGAAAAAGAAAAAACGCCGCCAGCGTCATCCTCGGTTTCCGTTTTGGTTAGTTTTAACTAACCTCGTGTCTATAAGATACCATACCGGCGGCGCCTTGTCAAGCATTTTTCTATTTTTTGCAGCAGACTTTTTGCCGCACGGCCCGGCTGCGGCTTAAAGCCGCGGCCGGGCCGTTTTTTCATCATGCGGCGTCCTGCCCCCTGCCGGGGCCGGGCGCGGGGATAGTCTTTACGCGGCACAAAAAATAATACACATGGAACACCCATACGCACGCAATTACCACGCGCCCCACCGGCACAGAGCCCATCAGCAGAAAGCCGATCAGCATCATGGTGGAGGCCATGCCCATCAGCGAAAGCTTTGTCTTCATGGTCATGGCCCGCGTTTCGGCAAACGTCTTGAGGTGCTTTTCATACAGCTTCGTACCAATAAACCAGTTGTGCATGCGCCTGGAGCTTTTTGCAAAGCAGAACGCGGCCACAAGCAGAAACGGCGTGGTGGGAAGAATGGGCAGCACCACACCCACAGCCCCAAGGGCCGTGCTGAGGATGCCCAGCACAAGGTATACAAGCTTCATCATATCAGCAGTTCTCCTTCTTCAGACGTTTTTTCTCTTTGACAGTTTCCACCACATGCCGCACAGCCATCACCGGGTGATGCAGCAGCATGCGCGGGCCGGAATAGCGCATCACCTGGCGTATTCTCTCGCGCATCTGCGGCTGGTAGCAATGCGTTTTGCAGTTTGAACAAAAGGTCTTTATTTCCATATGCGGGCAATGCGCCACGCGCTGGGCGGCATATTCTGCCAGGGCCTGACACTCCGGGCACAGCCGACCTTTGGGCGTACCGTGGCGGCCGCGGCAGTACAGCTCTATCATCAGCCGCACCACCTGCGTCTCTTTCCTTCGTTTCGAGCCGGCAGAGGCACCGTGCTTCATCTCAGCTCACCCTCCCGTTTTCAGCACTGTATACTATATCTGCAATGCGCATGGTGGATTCCCTGTGCGACACCAGCACAAACGTCCTGCCCTGCCGCGCCTGCCGGATAGAGCGCAGAATGACGGCCTCGTTCAGGCTGTCAAGGTTGCTGGTGGGCTCATCCAGCAGCACAAAGGGCGCGTCGTGCAAAAAGGCGCGCGCAAGGCCAAGGCGCTGGCGCTCGCCGCCCGAAAGCGTCTCGCCCAGCTCGCCCACCGGGGTGGCGTACCCCTGGGGCAGCGTCATGATAAAATCGTGCACGGCCGCCTTTTTGCAGGCCTGCACCACCTCTTCATGCGTGGCCGAGAGCTTTGCCAGCTTCACGTTGTTTTCAATGCTGTCGTGAAACAGCTGCGTATCCTGCACGACAAAGCTTTCAGCGCTGCGCAGGCTGGCCGTGTTCACCGTGCGGATGTCCTCGCCGGAGATGCGCACCGTGCCGCTGTCTGCATCCCAAAAGCGCATCAGCAGCTTGAGCAGGGTGGATTTTCCGCAGCCGCTGCGCCCCACAATGCCCACCACGGCCCCTTCCGGGAATGGAAGGGAAACATCGCGCAAAACCGGCGCGCCGCCGTACGAGAAGCTCACCCTCTCGCACCCGGCGCCGCTGAATACGATGTCCTTTCCATTCTCCACCTGTTCCACCGCAGGCACATCGTCCAAAATGTCCAGCACGCGGTTGCCGGCCGCAAGGGTGTTCTGCAGGCTGCTGCCAAGGTTCGCCAGGGCCACCACCGGCCCGAAAGAGCTCATCATGGCTACGGTGGCCGTCAATACCCCGTCAAATCCCACGGCGCCGCGCAGGTACAGCCAGGCCGAGCAGAACAGCATGGCCGCAGAGAAGGTAAGAATAACGGTGCCCGTGACAGCAGCGTTTGCCCCGGCACCCGCCTTCATTTTTTCCTCCTCCTGAGACAGGGCGTCCGTCTGCGCGTCCATCCCGGCAAGCCGCCGCATGCCGGCGCCGTACTGGATGCTCTCGCGCAGGCCGCGCAGGGAATCGAGCACAAACGCGTTCAGGGCGCCGAAGCGCGCGCGAAAGGCCTCGCCCGCGGCCCGGCCGCGCCGGGCTGCGGCAAGGGGCACCGTCACCCCCACCACAAGGTAAGCGGCCAGCGCCAGCACGCCCAGCGCCGGGTGATACCCGCCGATGAACAGGGCCATTGCCGCAGACACAAGGGCCGCAATGCATACCGGCGAAATGGTGTGCGCGTAGAACACCTCCAGCAGCTCAATGTCCGCCGTGAGGATAGAGATGAGCTCGCCCTTGTCCCGCCCCGCCAGCCGGGCGGGGGCCAGCCTCCGCAGGGCGGTGAACACCTTGTCGCGGATAAGCGCCAAAAGCTTGAAAGCGATAAAGTGGTTGCATGCCTGTTCGGCATAGTGCAGCACGCCGCGCGCCAGCGCAAACACCAGCACGCAGGCAAATATGGTGCCCAGCGCCAGCGGCGCCCCAAGGCCAAGGATGTCCAGCAGCGCCCAGCCGCCCAGCACAGGAATAAAGATGGCGCACAGAAAGCCCGCCACGCCCATGGCCACGGCTCCAGCCATCACGCCCAGAAGCGGCCTTACAAGCCCCACCAGGCGGGCCATCACGGCAAAGTTGCCTCTTGTCTTTTTCATGCCCCGGCCTCCTTTCCAACCTGCTCCAGCGCCTGCTGGCCCGCCCACAGCGTGCCGTACAGCCCGCCCTGCGCCAGCAGGCTGCTGTGGGTGCCCGCCTGCACCACGGCGCCGTGCTCCATGACATAAATCCGGGAGGACGGCACTACATTGGCCAGCCGGTGAGAAATGAGAATGACCGTCTTCTCCTTCGCCAGCTCGTGCGCGAGGGCCATGATGTCGTTTTCGCTCTCCACATCAATGTTCGAGGTGGCCTCGTCAAAAATATACACCGGGCTGTCGTGCAAAAGGGCGCGCGCCAAAGCCAGGCGCTGGCGCTGCCCGCCGGAAAGGTTTGCGCCGCCTTCGGCAACCGGCGTATCCAGCCCGTCCTCCGCCCGAAGAAAGCCCGCCAGCTTCACCTTCTCCAGCGCGGCCCAAAGCGCCTCGTCCGGCGCACCCGGCACAGCCACCTGCAAGTTGCCGCGCACCGTGCCCTTGAACAGATAGCTGTTGTGGCTTACCAGTGTGATGTGCCGCATCAGGGCAGCCTCATTGATGTCCCGAAGCTGGCGCCCGCCCACCGTCACGCTGCCCAGATAGCCGGTATTGCGCCCCAGCAGCAC
>OJRC01000630.1_pt1 | contig 19816 bp, 8 predicted proteins | sample 1599081 | NCBI WGS metagenome assembly OJRC01 (sample SAMN03922519, study PRJEB24848) | human gut metagenome | isolation source: stool sample | host: Homo sapiens | place: Germany | collected 2010-02 | reverse complement strand
TCCTCTCTGGTCTCGTGGGCTCGGAGATGTGTATAAGAGACAGCCTACAAGGTGCGTGTCCATTTCAGCCAGACCAGCAATGAAACCATGAGCGATAAAATCAAGCGTATGCTCAAAAACGAGATACAGCAGATGTGACTGCCCTGTAAAATCTGCGTTCTTCTACTCAACTGAGGAGGAGATAAGCCCGTATTTGGGAATGACGTATGACTTGGTCGGTTACATTTGGCTAGATATTTTTCTCGAGCAGGCCTACGTCGAAACCGTCATGTTGTTGGTCCAACAGCGCCCCGATGATATCGTCCGGGTCGGCATCGACACGGACGAGCTCGGCGTCACCAAGGCCGAGAGCAAAGCCACCTATGGCGAAATCCAGGCGCGCGTCAAGGCACAGACCGGCCTGAACGTCACGCCCCTGTACATCGCGCAGGTGAAGCGCAAGCACGGCATCATCGAGCGCGAGTGCTACAACAAGGCCAAGGCCGACAGCCCGAAGATGCACCTCTGCCCGCCCGACAAGGAGGCGGCAATTGAAGAGGCGTTGCGATTCTTTGGGATGATTGCGTGAACAAACCAAGCCTCAGGAGGAACACACTCCGGAACAAAGCATAAAATCTCACAATATGCAAGGGGGCCGGCCAGCACCTGAAATCGGGTGCTGGTCGGCCTCAGCTCTTCGTAAGCTTCCGGACCAATCAGATTTACAATACGTTATTCCGCTTAATGCAACGGATAATCCATAATCTCCTCTTTTGAAAAACCGATCCACAGCAAGCTCATATTTCTGATGAGCTTGTCAAGCAGAATAATCAAGCGTTGTGTCACAATGTCGGTTTCGAAATCATAATAATACGCATGACCGTGAGCAATCGAGCGTCGGAGTTCTTTGATCTGTTCTCCAATCTGTTCGGAAGACAAACGATAATTTGATAGTAGTTTTGGAAACTTGTCGAGCATATACTTCAGTTCAACCTTAAGCGGAAATTCTTTAGCCTTCGCCTTTTGCGGTTCCAACTTATCGAACAGATATTCGAACGCCATCACTTGTTCCATAAATCTTTGAGGTGAGAATAGCGAATCGGTGTCTTTCAGATGCCCTAACGGTATGCTCTGTGTGATTTTATTTCCAGAATCCAGTGCTATGTTATTCAAAATTCTGGGAATATATTTCATCACATCGAATTCATAAAACCGAAAATTGTTTACAGAAACTGCTTTGTCTGAAACAAGAGAACAAAAGAACCATCCTATTTTGTGATTATTTTTGTATAATGTAATTCGCTTGAACGGTACTTCTGCTTGCGATACCATGAACGTTGATAGTCGACTGAAAACAACCGAAAGATTATACAGCTCCCGAATATCGTCGGTTTGCGTGTCAACCAGCAGTTCACCCTTTCGGTTTGAGTCTTCCAAAAGACCAAGATCATTGTCATGTCCGATGCGATATGCCAGCTCATACTGTCTGCCATTCATCGAAAACGGTATATTATATATGTTTCTTGGCTTCATTTCCAAGTTATTCCCTGCTCTGACCATATCCAAGTACTCATAATTATACCTAAATACATCATCAAGAAATGGGGATTGAAAACCTACAGTGTCGCACATTTTTTCTGCCCCAAGGTCGTATAGGACATAGCACGTCAAATAGCATGTGCCGGCCATGGAGTATTCCACCAGAAATGTAGCTCTTTTTCCTTGAATTCCGTCTCGGAAATATTGACCACACAGGGTATAATTTGCTTTAAAATTGTGTTCTTTTGCAAAATCACTCAACAAGCTATCATCCGAGAATAACTCCATGCGGTATTCCTCAATGACAAAAGGGATTTTTCCGTCCCGATAGAAAATAAAGCCCTTTATCATGTTTTCACCTCCATTCTTGAGCGCACGCTCATGAGCACGTGCAGAACACAGCGCTTCATATTCAGTCGCTCAATCGTGATTGTGCCTTACATCGCGAGGCAAATCAAGCTATAAACTCAGAGGCTTGCCCATAGGCTGAGATATACGCTGCTTTCTTGGCTCTTGTCAACGCAACGTACAGCAAGCAGCGTTCACTCGCAATCGTCTCTTCATTGCTGATTGGGTCATCACTCCTGAGTGCGGATTTAAGAGGCATTGCAGCTATGGTCATGCCAACAATGAAAACACAAGTGAATTCGAGGCCTTTCACTCGATGCATCGTTGCCAAGCGCACTCCAGGCATATGGCGATCATCGGTCTTGCTGCGCTTAATTTCGTAAGTACGAATTCCAGCATCGCCCAAGGCACTTGCATAATCAGAGAGCATTTTATTCGTTCGTGCGACGACACAGATCTCCATCGGTTTCAGCCCCGCCTCAATCTTCTCCTGAATATGCTTTACTAGCGCATCAGCTTCTTCTCCATAGGTATTATAGATGTCAACGACGGGGGCCTCTCCATGGCTCAGCGAACGATACCCCTTTGCATCATCCAAACCTCCATCCAGATCGTCTACGGGGATCCCCTTAAGAACACGCATCGCCCAATTACGTATCTCTTCTGTAGTACGATAATTTACCCGCAGTTTGCTACTCTTTCCGCGCACTGAAATTCCGCATTTTGACAGTGTAACCTTATTGCGATAGATGCGCTGATGCGCATCTCCAACAATAAACAGATCATTCTCATGTTCATCGCCAGCAATTGAGCGAAGCAGACGGAATGCAGCCATACCAAAGTCCTGGCCTTCGTCCACGATAATCGCCGCATAAGGATGGTAATCCGGCTGTGTTTTGAGAATCTGACAGCATTCGTTCATGGCTGTTGCGGAGTCCCGCACTTTATTCATGTTCATCAAGGTGCGATATTCCTCAAATACCTTCCACACAGCTATGCGCTTCTTTCGGTCGAGTCGAACACCACGCCCCGTTCTGGGAGCCTTGGCATATTCCTGCATTGTGGTAATCCCTTGTGCTTGTACGATGGAGTTCCACTCTTCCTCAAAGAACCCATCAGGATAATCCATGTCATCACCAGTTGCACGCGAGGCAGATTCCCAAAGCTCCGTGATATCGTCGCCATACTTGATCGTGTAACCATAGTCCTGTTGCCGCAAAAAGCGAGAGACCCATGCATCCAAATGAATGACCTCAATTTTGCGCATTTCTTCCGTTGTACAGATTTTGCGCAGGTTCTCCTTAATATCCTGAGCCAAATTTGCCGTAAATGTCGTAAATAGAACGCGTTCACTTTCCTTGCATCTCTGCGCAAGGTAGTGAGCACGGTGCATAGCGACGACAGTCTTTCCTGTACCCGCTCCTCCGAGGACGCGGGCTGGACCGGAGAAATTTTTTGCCACGAGCCTGCGCTGTGAAGGATGTAGAAATACCCGCCACTTTTCCAGCGGTGCATTCATCATAGCTTTCAGCTCTTCTTCTCCCTCAACAATCGTAAACTGCATCTGAGTAATGGGATTCGCAAGCGCGGCGGCGATGTTGTCGTGCTCTCCATTTTTACTTTCGCCATACAGGATTTCTACGACTTCCTCAATATCACATCCATCGCGCACCAAATCCAGCGCTTCAAAGGCATCCCTGGGCAATTTGGCCTGCAGGGCATAAAATGCCGTTTCCGAATCCACCGACCTAACAATGGCGTATTGTTCTTCAGGAACGCCAAGCGCTTGCAGCTGATGATCTTTCACATCTGCAAAAAGCGGAATTGCTTTCGGATTCGGAAGGGGATTGTCCTGAGCCGCTGTGGATTCATAGATCTGAATGCTGCCCGTTGTATGATTCAGCACGCAGCGCTTTCTGCGCGCCCAATCATACGCCTCGTCATGGTGATCCACCCACAGGAGCAAGAATACATTATCATCACGCATCACGATCGCGCGATAGGTATCATCGATGCGCACAGAACGCATATTTTTATCGTAGGCGTCATTGATTTTTTCATAGTTCATGCCCGGAGCAAGAGGGTTGCTCCGGAACTTTGACATGAAATCCATAACGCGCCCTTGCTTGGCCTTTGGCAGTACGGCGAACGCACTAAAAAAATCAGAGGAAATGGCAACCGTATAACCCGCCATCTCTTATGCCCCCTTTATCGCATCAATCGCTTCTGTAGATCCCAGGTCAAAGACCCGCCAGCCCTCATTTTCTAACATCTCTCTATACTCCACTTGCTCGGAAAGCAGTATAGCGACCTTAAGGCTTTCCCAGACCATCTCTGCCACAACGATGCCATCCACTTCAAATCCGACGGTCGAAGGTACAGGGCACCCGAAAGCTTTCAAAGTGTGCGCATAGCTGATTGCTTCCGGGTTGAACAATTCCTCAGAGATGATATTGTCCCATTCCATCTGCGTTTCAGTGGAACACTGTGGAATCGTCTCTTCTGTTTCAAAGTTGGCCAATGCGATCCAGTTGTAGATGTTCCTACTGCATCCATTTTCGGTTATAAATAGCGAAGCATCGACGAATTGGAGCAGATTCGTGCTGTAGAGGAACTGACTCCACCCGTTTTCAAACTCACTGTCTTTATCCGCTACGCTGTCATCAAACCGAACCAGCAATCTGCATTGCGTCTCATCAAATCGAGGGATCTGTTTGCCATCCGCTGTTTTCATTCCAACGACAGCCGTTGTCGGGAGACAAGCATACATGTGCAAAACTGGTGCAGGACTCCACAGGCCAATCAAGGCCTTCTTGAACACGGCATTCGGAATATGTTCATTCAGCTCGGGCAAGATGTTGTACCCTTCATTCCAGGTTGCAAAGTCCTGTTCACTTCTGCTCATGTTCTGATCGATCATGGATAGCGCAAGGGCCTGCGCATGCCCGGCAAACACAACATCAGCCTCCGGGTCCGAAAGATAGCGCAGCAGCAGATCAAAGGAACTCATATTCCTAAAATTCAATTTAGGAAGATTCCGTCTCTGAATGGTCTGCCCATAATACTTGCCCATCGGCATAGTATCGTAGTTTAACGTTTCGATGCTTGTATTCGGCTTGGTCGTTTGCAGTCTTTCCTGCACGTCTTTCCAGGTGAGAGACCATACCGGATATCCGCAAGCCGTCCGGATGGCCAGGCGCTTATTCGAATCCGCATCAACGGTTTGCTTGTGGTACAAAAAACCATCCGTGAATACGACAACGGGACGCTGTTTATTCTCTTTCGTCTTGGGCCAGAACACAAAATCTGCTTTTGAGGGAACCGCAACACCTTGATCCTCACCAAATGGAACCTGCAATTCCACTTCCCAGCAGCAGGAACCAATTTGAAGGAAATATCCTTCTTTTCCATTGACAGGGACCTTTGTCATTTCAACATTGCATTGCGGAGTGGAAGTCTGTTCAATCGCTTCGATAAACCGTTTTTCCAGTTCACTGTCAAACAAGGAGTTTATGGCAATGGTGGAAATGCCCTTGATAGGCTCCAATGAATCCTTGCCGGAAATAATCTTGCGCAACAATTCAATGGCACAGCGTCTAGAAATGTTATTGATTCTGTTGCTCTGCCGGTAAGCAAACAGGCAATGATAACAGCCATCCTTATCCGGGTCCGTGGCGCATGAGCAAGTTTCCATTGCCTCAAGTGCCAGTTCAAAAATGTGCATCAAAGCATCTGGCGTAGCCATCAGTTCCTTTAGATATCCAGTACCTCCAGGCACGGAATCAAAAATGACCATATATTGCTTGCGATACTCCGCCTCTGGAACAGGTGCGTCCATAATACAGTAATTCAAATGGTCCACGTTGTTGAATTTCTTTTTCAACCCAAGCATGATGGCAGCAGCGAAAGACTCCATCTTCTTGGTGGAGGTATCCAGGCTTGTGGACGGGATCAGAATACGGATCGCCTCGGAAGTAAATTCCCGGTAGAGGAACATGCACTCTTCAAACGGATCCTTGAAATTCTGAGATACCGCTCGACAGATGCGCGTATGTACTGGTTTGGCCTTTTGACTTCTGGGTTGAATTTTGCCGCAGTATTTGCAGATCCTGAATCCGTTTCTGATGTCCTCGTGGCCAGCCACGGTCAACCTTGTGCCGATATTATCGCTTTCACCAAAGTTAATCTCCCGCAGCGTCGCCTTGCTGACAAACTCGTAGCCAAAGGGCAGCTCTCCAGTTGTCGTCTGATATCCGCAGGTTACATCGTGAGCCTCATCTACATCCACCAGCATTTCCTTGGAGTAGAACTTGGTTGTACGATCATCGCTTTCATCACCGGAACGGCTATCTTCATATCTGTTTGTGGAGTACACCGTGCGTACCTTCAGCATAGTGCGCACTTGCCCCTGGTCGCCCCACGCGATAGAACCACACCGCGGACATGCCGCCACATTATGAAGTGACGAAACAGGCGCGGCGTGATCGCAGTTCGGGCATAGGCGCCACTGTTCCGGTTCAGTCGTTGCGACATCGACCTGATCGATTTTGAGCTTATGGCCGCCAGCGTAAAAACTGTTTTCGGGGGCGAATTCCGAAATCGCGGCGGATGCGCTTCGGCTATACTCATACGACAGGCGTTCATAGCCATATGGATTTCCTTCTGCTGCGCCTTTTCCCGATGGAATACGACGCGTCAGGATGGCTTTCAGAATGACGCCCGCTTCAGGGAAGGCATAGTTTGGCAGCAAACCTTCTTCCGAAAGGAAATTGAAGGTATTCTTATCTTCCATTTCCCGCTGAATATGCATGAGACCCTGACGTTCCAACCGGAGTTCCCGCATTTCCTCCTCAAAGGATGCATCCTTGGGTTTCTGCTCCAGATCATCAATGGCCTTTTTGAGCTTCTTGATGTCTTTCTTTAAAGATTCGCGCTGATCATATAGCTCTTTGAAAGCTCGAAGAATCCTGTTGCGCAGAGATTCTTTGTCCGCTCCTGTACCTTTTGCAAAATCACGGATGCGCAGTCTGGAATCCTCAGACAACTCTTCTCGATCAAACATCTGTTCAAACATACGGCTCAATCGAGACAGGTTCGCCTTGATATACGCAATAAAGTTGAACGGGAACGCGTCAACCGGTTCATTGGCCAGATTGATTTTGCTGAGGATGCCCTTTACCTGTGAGGGAATAGCCATCTCAGGAATCCCGGATTGGACCCAATTGTCAAAGCAGAATGCGACAAACTGACGCTCGAGCACAGCAGAAGCGTTCAGAAATACCCCCGGCGGATCCACCTTTCCATCAATCATTTCAAGGGGTTCCTGATAGAAATAGAGGTCATGGGGTTTGGTATTCGCCACAGCGATTGCCAGCGCATTGCCATCCGTACGACCTGCACGGCCTATGCGTTGCAAATATTGAGACTGCGCAGGTGGAATGGAACAGAGCATGACGATGGACAGGTCGCCAATATCGATGCCCATTTCAAGCGTCGGCGTGCAGGATAGCAGGTTTGGATCCCACGCCTTATGCTCATTCTTTTTGTGCTTGAATTGGATTTCCAGCTGTTCCCGATCACCACGTTCAAGCAAGCCTGTATGTTCACGGGCATGAACACGAACCAGCTCACCATTTTGATACAGATTGGCATAGTAGTCCGGATGCTGCTCTTGGTGAACGTAGCGGCCAGCGCAGTTGTTGCGGCTGCAGGGCATTCCTTCCCAATAATGCGCATGCGCCGCTTCAACGCTGATCACATGCCCACATACATTGCAGCGCAGCGCACCAACATTACGGGTAACGCGGTAGAGAGAAGGAGACAAACCAAATACAGGCAGACCCTTGGGGCCTTCCATTCGGATGAACATCTTCTGTTTTTCAAGTTCTTCCAGGAGTATGCCAACCGCCTGCACAATGCCGGGGCATTCAAGCGCAGTTGTCTGAAGCATGAGCATCAGCTTGCGGACATACCAGCTGTGGTCAGACAGCGCCTCAAAACCGCTGGACGCGCCGCCACGCGACTGCAATGCCGGAAAGAGCGGGCTCAGATACGCGCCAGGCATCCAGCTGATATGCTTGCTGGACAGCAAATATCCCTTGGCACCGCTCTCCACATAACCCGAGTAAAACGGTAGCGCAAAAGCACCGTTCTGCCGCATATGGTTCATCCAGAGTAGAATAAAGCCTACCAGTTGCTCATAGCTGAGTATTCGGATGCCCGCCTCATTATGGATCCGCTCTAGGATGGTATGGGCGGCATTTTCTATCCTGTTCAACTCGGGAGAGATCATGGACGCAGCGCTCTTTTCCAGGGTGCGGCCAATACGACTGCTCAAACCGTATTCAAGCAGTACCTCATAGCTGATGCGCTTGCGCACATCGCTCAGCAGCCCCTTTCGTCCTGCCTCATCCGGGAATTCGCCCGTTTTTTGCAGCATTTCATAGGCTCTGTCTCCGGCCATGTTATGTGGAATAAAGGTGTCGATGAACGTTTCATCGCTCATCCTGTTTTGCCAGTAGTCGCAGAGCGCATCGCCAAAGGCATCCACAGCGAGCCTCTCTCCGCCATCGCACACAAAGTGCTGCATAGCGGTACGCAAGCTAAAGCGCCATGTTCTTGCATTGAAAAAGCTGGCCCTGTGCGCGGCGTCCTGGACATTGTCATTGAATGCCAATAGCTTCTTGTCGTCATTGAAGTGGGAGGCATACAGCTGCGAGATTCCCGCACTGATGGCCGTAGCGCTTCGCAGACCGACAAGGATCAGGCTGTGTTTTCCGCCGCAGAAGGGGCAGATATACCCGCCGGATTGCTTGCTGACTTCAATCTCCGGCATCCAAATGGGAATGGTTTCATGACCGCAAGCTGCGCATTTGTCTTCACTGTTCTGCTCATTTTGCACATAGAGGCACTGTGGGCAGAAGCGATACTTTTGGTGCAGCTGCGTGTTCTCTTCATTCTCCCTGCGGGGAAACACCATGCGGATGCGCTTATCGAACGCAAAGTACTGGTTGTAAAAGACCTTGATGTCCTTGACGACCAGCTGGCTGCGTTCGTCCAGCGCACCTGCCCATCCGGTCGCGCCGCAGTCCCGGCAATTGATTACCGGAAGATAATGTTCCCCACGCTCCGCCTTTGCCTGATTCAAGTCGGATTCCAGCATAAAGTCGGATTGTTCCTGATCGACTTTGCCAATGACACGGCGCAATTCCCGCATCCACACCTGAAGCTGCACTTGCAGGAAGGGGCGTAGGCGCCCATTCACATCTGAGGTACGCGCGTGGGAAACGAGCGCAAGCATGGAGTCCAGGATCGCCTTACCTGCCACACTGCCCATGATGGGAAAGACCTGGCTCAGTTCATCGCAGAGCGCACCGGGCTGGATGACGCGCGCATCCATCACGTTCATCAGGCTCTGAAAGTAGCTGTGATGCATCAGCTTGGCGCCCAATTCAAGCCGCCCCGAATCGGACAGCGGATTGGTGATGGCATCCTGTTCGTCAAACCACACCTGCGTGGAACGAATGAGATAGTTGTCCTCATCTTCCGATTCGGCCAGCGCGGACAGTTCCGCCGCTTCCTCTGCTGTGGGAATGCGATGATAGGAGACTTCCTGCTGGGCAAAGAACTCCCGGCTGCTCAGGCGATCCTCGGTGATGATGGCATCCTCCTCGAAAGGCTCACCAAAAACCGCGTGCGCATATTCCAGCATGGCGCTGTGGCTTTCAGGGCCGCCCATGGTGGCGGAGGTTCCCACGCAGCACAAATAACCCGGCTGAATTTTCAGACGGCTTTTCAAGCGCCGGATCAGGCATGCCAGGTCGGTGCCCTGCGCGCCGTCAAAGGTATGCAATTCATCCACGATGATGTATCGCAGCGCATCCGGGTCATGATTGCGGCTCCACAAAGAAGCATCCCTGGGCCGGACCAGCAGATAATCCAGCATTTTGTAGTTGGTCAGCAGAATGTCCGGTGGGCTTTGCAGCAGGGTTTCATGGTCCGTGATGACCTTGTCCGGCTGCATGGTCTTGCTATCCAGCTTGCTCTGTCCACCTACATACATTCCAACGTTCACATTGCCACGAAGCTCGGGCGAGGAAAAAATCAGCTTTGCGATTCGCAGCGCCTGGTCCGTGGCCAGGGCATTCATCGGATAAATGATGAGCGCTTTAATACCGGGTTCTCCACGATGCTGATAGCAATACTCGAGCACCGGGTAGAGGAAACACTCCGTCTTGCCGGAGCCAGTGCCCGTGGCTACCAGCGTGGAACGCGGATCATCGCCATTCAGCCGGTCAAAGGCCTTGTTCTGATGGACATAGGGCGCGTATTCAGAGTGAATGGCGTCAAACCGTTCATTCCCATGTTCGGCAACACGAAAAGGAAGCTTGACAGACAAAAAGGGTTCATGAAAGAAGGCGTCCTTCCTCTCCAGAAAACGCCGTATGCTTCCTTCAAAGACCGGGGAGGTCACCGGGAAGGTCGTCTCCATGTAGTCGGTCAACCCTTCCCGGAATTGTGTTGCCAGCACAGATGGGATCATGGTCAATTCCTCCGCTTGTTTCTTCTGATTATATCCGATCGTCAGGACTTTATTGTGCAATCCTTGATGATATCAAAAGCATATTTTAATCCTGCAACGCCCAAAACACCCACTAAAATACAGCATAAAGTGAACATCAAACGCTTTGTATTTTCCTTTCTGGCGTCTGCTGATGTAGATCTGCGTTTATCGATTCGTTCAAAATACTGTTTTCGCACTTCTTGCCGCTGTTCAAAGGGTACAGAATCATCCTCAAGCTCTTTCAGGAGCATATCAAGCACTCGATCTTCCTTTGCGTCAATAAAAGCATTTCGGTCTCTTTCATCAAAGGCAATGTCTCTGTAGATATTCTGTAGAAGCGTGGCTCCATGTTGCGCTACCGCAGCGACGTCCTGAGTGCCCGCCTTGGTTGAGGGAGCCTTTTTTGCAGTGGTAGCGACAACGGTACTCTCCTTTTTCGGCTTGCCATTTGTAGCCATGTTGATCCTCCCGTTTCATTATAGCTGCTTACTGAAGAACGCCCACGCCGTCTCATAGTCCTGTTCGCGGTCGCACCTGTCAAACGGAGCGACATACTCGATGGTGCGCTCCACCGGGCCGCCGGGCTGGGTATCATCTATAACTGCCTGATAGAATTTTGTGCCTGCGGGTGCATACTGCATCTCGCTTTCAAAGCGCTTGCGATCAACACCCACTCCCGGGATATTGGTACTTATTGTGAAAACAATTCTACCGTTTGCATCATACCAAGTATCAGCCTCGTTTTTTCTAAGAACTGGGAATTGAATTTTGTAGATTGTTTTCAGTTGGTTTAAAGTCATCCCCAAAGCCATTGCCGTCAAAACATCAAGTTCAACGAGCGCTTCGCGTCGTGAATAATCACTTCGGACAGGAGTAGCCCATTCCCACTTGGCAGAAAGCTGAGAAAATGTACGTCTACCAAGCCGAGGATCATTTTTTGCCCACCTATCTGCTTGGAAATCTTCACTGAATTCACGTTCCCATAATTCCGCATATTCACTTGTTAAGCAATTAAGAAGTAATGCTCTCAGTCTAATCCTTTGCTCGTATTCAGTACCCAGAAGTAGCGGCAGATTAGCTGCCACATCAAAACGAGCATGGGCCTTGCCAATTGCCTTAACGTAGAAATCGATAGGAAGAGAAGCATACGCCCCCGCAAGAAGGGCTAAGTATTCTGTTGGTACTCTCAATTCAAATATTAAATCAATGTGTCCTGTATGCGGTGGAATTATGCACGGCAATAACGTCCTTTCACCGCTTTGATTAAGCATGCTGCGCCATACGAGACGGTAATCAAATAGCATCAGTTTACCGTCTTCCATCTTTGGCGCGCGTTTTCTATAAGTATCCAAGTCGCAAGCAGGACGAAAATTACATCTTGGAAAGAATAACTCAGGCAAAGTAGAAATATCGATCGTTTCGTAATCACTATTCAAACGACATACCCGTTTCGATGATTTAAACACAGGATTAGCAAGGCCGATATGTGGACTTGAGTATATCATATCATATCGTCCTTCGGGAAAATGGATTTGACGGATTATCGTTCCATCTGCCTGCGAGGTTGCTTCATCCCACATGCCTGTTATTCCAAGCTGCTCACGCACATCTGCAAGTTTCACCTTCTGTTGCATGAATATACGTAAAACATCTATCAGCTGTTTGCAATGTAGCAACGGAAGCCTTGCTGAATACCATTCATCAGAAGCATCGAAAATTGCCGCAAAAACACTCATTACAGATTTATTAACTTTTATTATTCGGTCGGGATGCCCCTTAATTTCCCATTCTCCAGAACTGGTCTTCATGAGAGGAAGTTCCTCAGTTTCTGGTGTTTCATAACATTGATCAATTGTCTCTGGTACATACAGATTGCTGATACTATCAAAAGCTTCTGTGTTTTTAGAAGTATATACATTCAGGCTATATTGGCGAGTGTGATTTATCTCAAAAAGGTTCTTCTCATTGACAAATGAGAAGTGATATACCAACCTTGGATAAATCAATTTTCGCAAAGAAGCCTCTTTGGGATCATCAAAGACACTGTTTGGATGAACAAAAGCTGATATTCCACTTGCATTGCAAAATTGAAATGCTTGCGGGATAAAACACTTGTACAAATTAACTGCACCAGATAAGGTAGGATAATTCTGCGTTGCCCGTAAGAATGCCTGTGTACCTGACATATCAGTATATTCTGCCAGATATACAGAACGCACTTCCTGGTGTATGAATTCATGTTCTCGTGCTTTTGCAACTTGGTTAGCGGTATAGTTCTTAACAACTAACAATGGCTGCCTGTCACCCATAACCGCCTGTTCGTTCCACTCCATCTTGATCCACGGCGGATTTCCCACAATCAAATCAAACCCGCCTTTTTCCACAAACACATCCGCAAACTCCAGCTCCCAGTGGAAGAAGTGCTGCTGCCGGGCCACCTCATCCGCGATGCGCAGGCGCGGGAAGTCCGCCCGGAGGCGATCTAGGTTCACCGCGCCAAAGCGGTCGTAGCGCTCGATCATCCCCTGCACATAGGGGTCCTCATCGGGCATGAGGTCAAACACCGACATCTGGCCCTTGTTCTTCTTGTCGCCAATCACGCGCACGACATCCAGGCCCAGCATCATCTGCACGTCAAACAGAAACTCCTGACGGGTCGGGAGTTCTTCGGCTTTGTCGATGGGCCAAAACCATAGTGCACACCAGTAATCCATGACGGCCTTCAACCGGGCATAGGGACTTGCATTCTCCGCGCCACGGCTCAGGTAAAGGCTTTCATAGATGGCGTCCTTCTCCCGGATGGTCATGGGCGTATGAACCTTGTCCTCGGGCTGACCCCAGACAGAGAGCGGATCGGTGGTCTTTTCAGCGATTTCACGACGCAGCTCCACATGGGCATCCCAGAGCTTGTCAATCTGCGCCGACAGCTCCAGTACCCGGTCGCATTCTTCCTCGTTGAAGGCGCGGATGAATTTCTTGTTCCATTCCTTGATGAAGGCGATCTTTTCCGGCTCCATGGCCTTGATGACCTTGTCGGTATAGCTGCACATGCCCGGATCGCCCGCAAGGAAGTGGTACACCTGCTTGGCGAATTTGCGCTTCTGCCCGGGCAGGATGCGCTCGGGCGCGTTCTCATACCATACCGCTGAACCCTTGCCAGCTTGCAATTGGGCAAGCGTATAGCACTGGCGGCGTGCACCGATGAGGCTGTTGCCATTGACGATCTGCGTGCGGAACCATGGCACATACGCCCCCTGATAGATGGTGTTCAGCCACAGGGACACCTCTGCCAGTTCGACAGCGACGGGATTGAGGTCAATGCCGTATACATTGCGGTCAGCGATGTACATCTTGACTTTCTGAATCTCCTGCTGACGCTGATCGTGCGGAACCGTCGCCCCGGTTTCCTTTTCTTTGCGCGTCAAATACGCCTCAGCCAACTGGCTGACGGCTTCATTCAAAAAGGCAGCGCTGCCCATGGCGGGCTCGCAGATGGTCAAATGGAGGATTTCATCGGCGGTCTTCCCCTCAAGCAGCTCCTTTAGTGCATACTTCACCAGGCAATGAGTCAGCACTTCTGGCGTGTAGTAAGACGCAGACTTTTCCCGTTCCCGCCCCGCAAGGCGATAGATAAACTCGCCCTTCGGATGCATGCGAAGCGGGTCCGTCGGGTTCGGGCCGGTACGGACGCGCTCGTCCTCGTCATACTGATCCAGCTCGCGTTCGGGCACGAAGTAACCAACATCCAGATCGTCCACGGTGTCGCCGCTCCGCTTGACTTCGTAAAGATCTTCCTCCGCGAAGAACCCCCGGTAGGACAGCAGCGCTTCATACACACTGCCAAGCTGGTTGATGCCCAGATTGCTGTAGCTGATACGGCCCCCACGTTTGCCTCGCTGGCCTTTTGCGTAGCTCATCTTATTGATGATATCCAGCAAAACGCCGTTTCTGATCCGCGTTTTTTCGATCAGCTCCGTACGCACAGGATCAAAGATATGTGCCTTGAGCGGATCAATGCGAAACACGCCCTGAACCGATGCGTCGTCCTCCAGCAAAGACCGATCGCCCGAGGGATAGCCTTCATAGATCAGCTTAAAGAGCAAATCCAGTGAATTCTTGAGGTAGTACCCGTTGCGTTCAATATCGGAATTTGTGCGGGCATTATCGGCAATCTCCCGCAGGCTTTCAAACGAATATCCCAGCGCATAGGTTTCAGCCTTCATAGGAGCGTAACCCAATTCGGTTTTTGCCTCGATGAACAGCATAAACAATATGCGATACATATACCGCAAGCACTGAATAGTCAACGTATCGGCCAGATCTTTTCCAAAAACGCCTACATGCTGACGTTCTTTCATGTCTCGCACAACTTCGTTGCCCAGCAGTTCGATGCACTCACGCAGCGCGTACTTCAAATCCTTGGAAACACCGGAAGCATGCTTATGGCTGTTCTCATCAAGCGTATCCAGCAAAGAAATTCCTTCGCTGGGGCAAATGCTTTCCTTGTGAAGGAGAACGGACATCGCTTGCAGCGTAGTGGTTTCCTTGCGTCCAAAAATATCGTCCAACTGGAAGACGAGGAAACGCTTCTCGTTCCATTTATTTCGGTCTATGAGCGCAATCTGCTTCAAGCCGATAAACATGACCCATCGAGGCGGCTCATCCATGCCAAACAAGATCTTGGAAAGAAGCTCTTCATTTGACATGTGCGTCAATTCTTCCGCGGCTTTTTCTGGGCTGTATCCCGTCTCTTCATCATCATATCCCTGCCAACTGGTTATGAAACGATAACTTTCCATGATGTTGTCATCAGCATTGCGGCATAGGATAACCCACATCCATGGTGCGCCGTTTGGCTTGGTCATTTCAAGTACAACGGGAATGGTTACGCCTGGCTCAACCTCGATGCGCTTCGTGGATCTGGAGCGAATCGGATAGCCTAGTGCAGCCAGGACTTCACACGCCAGTTCACTGATGATTGGCTCCAAACCCAATTCGCCGTGGAGACGTGAAGCACGGTCATGGAGGATAAAATACTTGCTAGCGACAGCGTTCAGCTTTGCCCACGGTGTTTTTTCGCCCAGCTTGGTCGCTTCATTTTGCCAGCGCTTAATCGTCTCTGCCGCATTTTCTTCAAATATGGACAGGAAATAGTGGTTTGTATAGTATTCGTTCCGGTTAAGAATACCCCTCAAATCCATACTCATGCATTCACCCCCGTGAAGACCGCAATAACGCGAATGTAGGGATTATCCTGAATCTCCATGCTCTCTTTTACCCAGGTGAAGAATTCGTCGAAAAGCTCGTCGATGTGGCGAACTTCCTGATCTCGTTTCCGCTCCTTGCCAAACATCGTGAGCTGCTCATACTTCGCCAATACATGGTGCATGTGACGGTCTTTCAGCGCATCGAGTTTCTGCATTTCTGTATAGATCGGGCCATCAATCTGCTCTGTTTTATCCTTATAGTCTTGATAGACACCGGACATGATCTTGCGAGCTTGCGCGATGACATCAACAAGAAGTGCTTCACAATCTGAAATAGTCTCGCTGCTCACACCACCTATATTCGGCAGTTGTCCTTTGTCGAAGCCCGTTGCAGCGATCACTTCATCCATCGACATTCTGCCAACAAACTGCCCACCCCGGTAGCGGAGCGCGAACCATTCATCCACCAGCGGCGTGCTGCGCCGATTGGGAATAAGACCTGTGATACAATAAATCTGTTCATTTACAGCGAGCTTGCCCGGAACGCCAACAAGCGGTGCTTCCTGCCTTCCGAAGAACTGACCAGCTTTATCATTTGCCCACTGCATGACTGGATGCAGCTTCCAAAGGTAATGGACAGCGGGCCATGCATCCTCTGCAAGCGCATTTTGCAAACTTTTCCGGTTTTCCTGCGCGCAGAACTCGCGATCCGGACTCAGACGTAGGACGCCATCGGAAGGCAGAGCTTCTTCGGGCATGACATTTTTCCAGCGACGGCGCATGTCATCCGTAAGCCCAATTTCGAGCCCCTCAACAGTCGTCATTCTGCTAACGGTGTACTTTTGCTGCTGGCTCAAATACGAGATGGTGTCATAGAGATACTCGATATCGGTCATGAGCGTCTTATCTTCAACCGTGCCCAAATCTCGACTTTCAGGCTGTTCGGGTTCTTCGGTACCATTCTCATCGAAGAAACTGAAGATATCGAAATCTTCATCCACGGTGAGCTGCGCTTCAAAAGCCTCAGCATCGCCATGTTCCATGGCCTGCGCAGTGATATCTTCTTCCTTTTGCGTATCATATACTTTCATCAGCAAGGCCGGATCACCAATGTTCTTGTTGGCTTGCTCTTCCTTGCGGATCAACACTTCCAGGATTCGAATATCGCCTCTGATCTTCTCATTTTTAGCGCGAATAACCAGATACCGAATATCCGGCTCTTTCGTCTGGCCATATCGGTCTATTCGTCCATTGCGCTGCTGAAATACCATGAGAGACCAGGGAATGTCAAAATGAATCATTCTATGGCAGAGATAGTGCAGGTTCAGACCTTCGCTCGCCACATCCGAGGCAACCAGTATGCGGATGGGGGATTCATCGCGCCCGAACTTCTCAACAATATCCTGTTGTTCCACATCGCTCATGCCACCATGCAATTCCTGAATCGCTCCTGCAGGGAGCCTGAGATCCTGCTGAAGGCGCTCCTTCAGCCAGCGCATGGTTTCAATGCGTTCCGTGAAAATCACGAGACGATCATCCACAGCCCGGGGATTCCATGCGTACTGCGGATCCCTAAGGAGCCTCAAAAGACGCATATAACGGGTAAAGTCCTGCGGTTCAATCAGCGCGAGTGCATGATATAACTGATCGATCGCTTCTTTTTCTCGCATAGCAGACGCGGTATGGTTATCTTTGAGCTTTCTACGACGGATATCCAGACTCTTCATGCAAGCAGCCGGGCTAGATAACATCGCTTTCTTGAAAGACATATTCTTTAGTCCACTACCGCCGTCTCCATTCATCAGCTGTTCCAACTCAACAAAGGCATCAAGCGCAGCTTCTTCGCGCGGACTGGCCCAGCATTCTTCCTGTTCCACGTGGCGCTCCATGAATTTTCCATCCGTTTGGTCTTGAACATCCTTTTTGAAGCGGCGCACAAACAGGCCTTTTATGTCCTCGGAATTATCCTTAATATCCTTTTCGGAATAATCATCGGGGTCGGGAATAGCTGTCGGATCCAGCATGTTCATCAAGCTGGCAAATGAGCGGGCACTACCATCATGCGGCGTTGCCGACAACATGATGAGTGCATCACTACGCGAAGCCAAAAGGCTGGCAAGACGTGCACGCTGAGCCACATGATTCCCGCGACGGGCAACATTGTGCGCCTCATCGATCACGATAATATCCCACCGGGCATTTTCCAAGTGGGTGCGGTATTCGACATCGCGTTTGATTGTATCTATGGACACGATGGTCTTATCGTAATAATGGAAAGGGTTGTAATTGGCAGGCATATCTCGCCGAATTCGCTGAATAGCAGCAGAATCCAGGCTGATCAGCGGGATCGTGAAGCGCTCCCACATTTCCTTCTGGAATTGATTCATCATGCTTTTTACGGTTACTACCAGAATTCTCTGTCCTTTACCTCGAGCAATTAACTCGCTCATAAGAATGCCTGCCTCCAGCGTTTTGCCCAAGCCAACAGCATCTGCGATCAATATTCGCTGTTTGGGACGTTTCAGGCTAGCTTTCGCAGGCTCAAGCTGGTATGGAAGCACATTCATTACTGCATGATGCCCAACGTGCAGGGCAGTATCTGTTGGAATCATTTGCCGCCACTGGCTTTCCACATAAAGACGAGCGCGATTATGGTGTGGAGAGTTGTCGACGACCAACCTGGTCTTGGCTGGATCTATGATCTCTACACGCTCTAGATCACTCAAGAAATAGGCCGTTTTATCCTTTACAAGTGGCGATATACCCATACATTGGAGCGTCGTATAGCCATAGCTGTTCATATCGCATTTCTTAATCATCCACTCTTCATCGCGAATGATAACGCGCATGCCCGGGGCAAACTTCGACATGATTATGCCTCCTATGTAACTCATCAAAACACATTCCTGTTGCTCAGCTTCTTTCAGCTCCACTGATCGACCTCTTCAGAGATACATTCCACAATGCCGGATATATCACACTGTAGCATTGTTCAGATTCGCAGGAGCACGTCAGTTGATACATTCTCATCTTTCCCAAGCCTTGCCGCTGAAACTAAATCAGTTCCCGTAGCTTTGCGAAAAATCCCGTTCCGTTCATATTTGTCAGCCAAAAGCTTTTATGATTTGCAATAACTGATTCACGAAGAATTCTCCACAACTTTACTTCACACCATGTAGAAAACCATAGCAAGCAGAATCCATACCGTCTCACAGTGAGCACATACAGCCTAGGTCTAGCTGTAGATTTCATCTTTTTGAAGAACTACGGTACCTCTCCATTCTGTTTGCATTTCCTATCATGCTTCCCGTTACTCCTCCGCTGGAACGGGGATATATACCATCTTCAAGGGAATCATCTTGCGGTATTTGACACTGAGCTGATCGTAATATTTCAAGACCAAATCCACAAGTTCCGTGCCATTGATGCCGCGAATGATGGGGGTGTTATCCAGGTATATCTGGGCGTTATGGGTGTAGTTGGACAGGGTGACAAACAGGCCATAATCTCCCTCGCGCATCGCGCCTTTCAGGGACTGGATGGTGCTTTCTTTGATATCTCCATCCTGGCTCTTGACCTGAACAACAATGCGGGGCGGGAGTTCATCTTTATAGGCCGTAATGTCGATCCCTCTGTCTCCGCCATGTGGTGACAGGATGGTTCGATAGCCCATAGCCTGCAAAAGATTCGCGACAAAGGGTTCCAGATCGTATCCCTTCAGATTTTTGCTCAACTCTTTCAAAATAAAATCACGGGTCGCCTCGATGATTTCGTCTGCCGTTTGAGCCACTGTCTCATCGGTATCCGGTTCCACAATGTCCCCTTTGAAATTCTTGTCCAGCGCCTTCAGATACTCATCGGTATAGTTTTTCACCTGAAAAAAGCTCAGGGACGATCCCACTTCATGCAGTGCTCCCTGTGAAAACGCTGTGCGCGGCAGATGTTTGAGCCACTTTACTTTCCGCCGGTTGGGATACAGCGTTGCCGCATCATAAAAATAAGCACTCTCAACCATACCAATATTGATTTTGCGATCAATCTTGGAGGGAAACACCACATAGTCGCCCTCCTGGACTTCATGGACAAATCGATACAGCATGCCGGCACTTGTTGCAATCGAGCCTTTTTTTGCTGTCTCTTATACACATCTGACGCTGCCGACGATCTACTCTGTGTAGAT
>OJRC01000622.1_pt1 | contig 20069 bp, 20 predicted proteins | sample 1599081 | NCBI WGS metagenome assembly OJRC01 (sample SAMN03922519, study PRJEB24848) | human gut metagenome | isolation source: stool sample | host: Homo sapiens | place: Germany | collected 2010-02 | reverse complement strand
CTTGCATGTGTTAAGCACGCCGCCAGCGTTCGTCCTGAGCCAGGATCAAACTCTCAATAAAATGGTATCTAAAAGGCCGAAGCCCTTCAAATCATTCTATTGAAGCTTTATCTAGCTTCAAAAACTTTTTGCATCTCAGGCAGGTAATTGACTGAACCCTGCCGAGCTGCTTTCATCGTCGATGTTCACAACGAACATCGATCTCTGGTGCTTTTCGTTCGTTACATTGTTTAATTTACAAGGTACTCGCCCGCCCGCCTCAGCGGCGGAGCATGTTCTATCTTACCACGTCGTCCGGCTTTTGTCAAGCACTTTTTTCAACTTTTTCGAAGTTTTTTCGGCGCTCAACGCAGCTTTTCGCCGCTCTCTCAGACAGCTCATTTATTTTACCAGAGCCGCTTGAGTTTGTCAAGCTCTTTTTTCACTCCGTTCGAAGTTTTTTCGCTCTCGACCTCAGCGTTTCCGCCGTTTCTTAGATAGCTCATGTATTATATCAGATCTTCCAGAACTTGTCAAGTGCTTTTTCACTTCGTTGAAATCTTTTTTGCTCTCGACGCTGGCACGACCGCCGCGTTTCAGACAGCTTGCTTACTATACCAGACCCATCCTCCTTTGTCAACACTTTTCTTCAAAATTTTCCCACTTTTTTTCAGGCTCCGCCAAAGACATTTTGCCCCGTCCGTGATATAGTATACACACATATATTATTCCCCCAGATATGGATTCACCAGGAGGCACCCTATGCAGATACACCGGCTGGCCGCTACTTTTGGGCGGCTGGAAAATGATACCCTGGACCTTGGTCCGGGTCTTACTATTATAGAAGCCCCCAACGAGGGCGGCAAATCCACCTGGACCGCTTTTCTTCGGGTGATGCTTTACGGCCTTAACACCCGGGACCGCAGCCCCCAGGCGGATAAGCGCCGCTATCTCCCCTGGAGCGGCAGTGCCATGGAGGGCCGCATGGAAATCACCTCCGGCGGAGAAGCTTTGACGATCCTCCGCCGCACCGCCCGGGCCAACTCCCCTATGGGAGCCTTCTCCGCCCTCTATACCGGTTCCTCTGAGCCCGTGCCCTGGCTCACTTCCTCCAATTGCGGCGAGGAGCTTCTTGGCGTCCCCCAGGAGGTCTATGAGCGCAGCGCTTTTATCCGCCAGTCCGGTATGGCCGTGGATCACAGTGAGGCTCTGGAGCAGAGGATCGCTTCCCTGATCACCGCCGGCGAGGAGGATACCTCTTATACCGCTGCCGCCGACTGTCTGCGCCGGCAGCTGAACCGCCGCCGCCACAACAAGACTGGCCTTCTCCCCCAGTTGGAACGGGACTGCGCCGAGCTGCAGGCTCTTCTGGATCAAATGCGGACGTTGGAGGCGGAGGCAGCCGCCTGCGGGGAACAACAGCTGCGTCTGGAAACCCGGGAGGCCGAACTGCGTCACCAACTGGCTCTGCACGATGCCGCCGACCGTTCCCGTGAGGTAAAGGAAGCACTTGCCGCCCGGGATGCCTGGCAGCAGGCCCATCAGCGGGCCGAGGCACAGGAGGCGTCTGTCAACGCTCTCCCCACCCGCTCTGATCTGGAGATGCTGCGGGGAACTTTGCAGAATCTGACACCGGAAGAAGGTGCCGCTCTTGATGCCGCTCAGGAGGCAGCCCAGGCCCGTCTTGTTTTTGAGGAAGCCCAGCGACAGCTTTCCGAGGCTCCTGTCCCCTCTGAGGGCAACAGCAATCCGTCTCCTCCCAAAGCCGGTATCCTTATCCCTCTTCTCTCCCTGGGTGCCGGTGTTCTGGTCGCAGCCGTCCTCTCCCTGGCCGGAAATTGGCCCGTCGGCGCAGCCGCAGGCTGCGGGATACTGGCCCTGGGTCTTTTGGCCAGCATCATATTTTCCCACAACCGGCGCTCCCGCTGGGACGCAGAGCAGGCGGCGCTGCACCGTCAGTATGAGCAGGAATCTTCCGCATATACCATATTAAAGGAAAAAGCGGATGCTGCCCGGGAAGCCTGGCAGCACGCAGCGGCCGTAAAGGAGGCCGCTGAAGCCCGCTTCCAGCAGGATCTCCATCGCGCCCTGACGCAGGTGCAGAACTTCCAGCCGGATGCCGACAATATCGAGGACGCTCTGATTGCTGTGGAAGGCGCTCTGGCCCGTCGCCTGGCCGCCGAGCAGGCCCGCCGCGAGGAGGAGAGCGCCGCTCTCCGCTGGGAGCTGCGCCGGCCCGCCGCCGATGCATCTGTACCGGAAAATGCGGAGCGCCCTGTACTGTCCCGTTCCCAGCTCCAGGCAGAGCTCTCCTCCCACACTGTTCAGCTGGAGGAGCTGCGCCGGCGGCGCCACACGCTCCAGGGACAGATGCAGGCGCTGGGAGATCCGGCACAGCTGGCAGCAGACCTGGCGGATCGGGAGGAGCAGCGCCAGGTTCTGGAAAAGGAATACGACGCTCTGACACTGGCCGCCCAGGCATTGGAGAGCGCTGATTTATCTCTGCAAAAGCGATTTTCCCCGGCGTTGGGAGAAAAATCCGCGGAAATCTTTACAAAGCTTACCAAAGAGAAGTATAATAAGGTTTTGCTGAATAAGGAACTGATCCCCTCCGCTCAGGAACAGGGGTCCCTCCTTCCCCGGGAGACCTTTCAGCTCAGCCAGGGTACTGCCGATCAGCTGTATCTGGCAGTGCGTCTGGCCATTTGCGATATGGTATTGCCCCAGGACAAGGCGGCGCCGCTGGTGCTGGACGACGCTCTGGTGACCTTTGATGACCAGCGCATGGCAGCTGCTCTGGATGTACTGCTCCAGCTGGCCCAGACCCGGCAGATCCTTCTCTTTACCTGCCAGAACCGGGAGGCGGCTTACCTGCGGCAAGCAGGCGTCTCCGACGCCCATATTTTGCGGCTGTGACGGGATGTCCGGCTGCCCTTTTGGAGGACCATTCATGCTTCCTTTTTTCAATCACGCTGCCGTACTTTTCCTGCTGCTGTTGTTTTACAGCTTCCTGGGCTGGTGCGGCGAAATGATATACTGTTCCATCGGCCAGAGAAAACTCTGTGAGAAGCGAGGCTTTCTCAATGGCCCTCTCTGCCCCATTTATGGCCACGGCGCCCTACTGGTACTGCTGGCCCTGGGCAACCGCTGGAACACGCCTGCCGCCACCTTTCTGGTGGGTATGGTGCTCACCTCTGCCGTAGAATATATCACCAGCTACGCCATGGAAAAGCTCTTCCATATGCGCTGGTGGGACTACAGCAAGCGCCGCTTCAATCTGGGTGGGCGGGTCTGTCTGCTCAACTCCATTTTGTTCGGTCTGGCCTGCCTGGTACTGCGCTACGTAGTTCACCCTTGGGTATTTGCTCCTTTGATGTGGCTGAAGGATCACCATATGCTGATCCCCCTGGCCTCAATTTTGTTTGTGATCTACCTGGCAGATATCGTGTTGTCTGTCCGCAGCGCCATCCAGATCGGCAACCGTCTGGAGAAGCTTCATGCGATCCAGGATGAACTTACTGAAAAGCTGGAGGAGCTCAAACGGGAACAGCAGCAGCGGCAGGAAGCGCAGCGTGCCAGATTGGAGTTTGCCCTGTCCGAGGCCCGTCAGGCGGCTGCTGAGCGCCGGGCGGAGGCGGAACAGGCTCTGTCGGACGCTCGTCAGGCAGCTGCCGAGCGCCGGGCGGAAGCTACGCAGGCACTTCAGGACCGTTTGGAACCTCTCAGCGAGTTGGGAGACGAGTTTACCCAGCGGCTGGAGCGGGCCAAAGCCGAGGCGCGGCAGCGTCTGGAGGCGCTGTATGCCGGTCAGGATATTTTCGAGCGTCGTCTGATGCGCTCCTTCCCCACTCTCCGGTCCCCCCGTCACGGAGATTTTCTGAAGAAACTGCGTGAATACTGGGAAAAGAGGAAAAAATAATCCTATTCTTTCTCCCATGCTTTCACGATCACATTTTCACTTATCATATATCACCGAGGAGATGTAAAACTATGTCTGAATGTACGCATGATTGCAGCACCTGCGGCGAAAGCTGCGGTGAACGCACTGCTCCCCAGTCCTTTCTGAAGGAAAAGAACGCCGCCGCCCGGGTAGGTAAGGTCTACGGCGTGGTATCCGGCAAGGGCGGCGTAGGCAAGTCCATGGTCACCAGCCAGCTGGCGGTGCTGATGCGCCGCAAGGGCTATAACGTAGGCATCCTGGACGCCGACGTCACCGGCCCCTCTATCCCCAAGGCTTTTGGCGTCCATGACCGTGCCATGGGCGATGAGCGGGGCATGCTGCCGGTAGAGACTGAGGGCGGCATCCAGCTGATGAGTGTGAATCTACTGCTGGACAACGAGACCGACCCGGTACTGTGGCGGGGCCCTGTTATCGGCGGCGTGGTGACCCAGTTCTGGACCGACGTGGTGTGGGACGTGGACTACCTGTTCGTGGATATGCCTCCGGGAACCGGCGACGTGGCCCTCAGTGTGTTCCAGTCCCTGCCACTGGACGGCATTATTATCGTAGCCTCTCCCCAGGAGCTGGTAAGCATGGTGGTTGAGAAGGCCGTGAAGATGGCGGAGATGATGAATATCCCCATCGTGGGCGTGGTAGAAAACATGAGCTATCTCCTCTGCCCCGACTGCGGTAAGGAGATCCCCCTCTTCGGCCAGGGCAAGACCCAGGCCGCTGCCGAGGCCCACGGCCTCAAGCTTCTGGCCCGGATGCCCATCGATCCCAAACTGGCGGAGCTGACCGACGCCGGCCGCATCGAGGATTTCGAGGGCAACTGGCTGTCCCCTGTGGCAGGTATTCTGGAGAAATTCGAAAACTAATCGTAATGTGAATCACAAAAAATACCGGCTGTTGTCAAAACAGCCGGTATTTTGTCGTTTCTGCTGCTACTCCACGATCACGTTGGAATCCACCCGCCAGCCCCCTGGCTCTGTAGGGCTGGGGCTGATCACCAGACGCATGGGGGCGTTTATCTCCGTATCCTGTCCAGAATTGGTGTGGACAAATTCGTTGGTGTAAAAGAGCACGCAGCGGCCATCTCCCTGCCGGTAGCCGCTGTCAAAGCGGTATGTGCGCATCTCCGTATCTCCATGGCACATATACCAGGCGTCAAACTCCTCCGCATACACCCCCGGCGGCTCCTGGGCAGACGCCAGGAGGCTGTCCGTCTCCTCGGCGCTCAAGCCGAATTTCTTTTCCAGATAGGAAGCCATATACGTCCTGCTGAGCCGGCTCTTGTCCAGGTCCATCCACTCCCCGGCGTCGATCATTTTCTGGAACATCTCCTCTTCCGCCTTGCTGAAGTCATGCTCCCCCAGGTCGTAGAAGATCCACATCAGGTAGGGCTGCAGATTTTCCGAAAGTCCCTTGTACTGGTCAGGGTCCATCTCAAAGCGCAGCAGGCCATTGTTCTCCCGGTCGTTGAAGTAAGCCTCCAGCTCCTTCCGTTCCGCCGCCGTCAAGGGAACTCTCCGCTCTTGGGCCAGCCGGGAAGCCATAGCCGTTCCGCCGGAACTCTCTTCCCCGATCCACAGCACCAGCTTCTCCGTTACCTCGCTGCCGTCGTGGCATACCGCCGCCGCCAGCCGCTCCCCGTCCTGTACCCAACCGTCTTTCTGTATCCAGTCCTGCCCGATAATGCCTGTCAAGTCCGCATCCTTTACCGCCTCATACCACACCGGAGCGGTGAATACGTCGATGTAACCCTCCCCGATACCGGTATAGCTGCCGGCCCAGGTCAGATCCTCCAGCCGGTACTGCCCGGTAAAGGCCTTCTTAGTCTCATCCGACCAGGCCAGCATACGGTCCCTGACCGCATTGCCTAGTCCTTCCTCCACCAGGTAGCCGCTCTTATCCAGAAACAGAGCGGTATGACCCTCATCATTCTGCCAGTCAGGCTCCATCGCCAACGGATAGAGCTGGGCAAAGGGTGTCTCCTCCCCCAGGGTAAAGCTCCGGGCCGCGGCAGTCATCAGCTTGTCCGCCTGGGTCCAGCTCTTGGCCAGTGCCCGGCAGCTCACTTGCCAGTTTCCTCCAACGCCGCTGACATAGAAACGGCGTACCAGCCCCGGGCCGTCCTCCCCTTCCTCCGGCTCCAAAGACATGAAGGTACCAAAATACCCGCCGTCAGGGCTTACCAACACCTGAGGTCCACCCCTCTGATCGTCCTGGGTAAATACGCCGCTCTCTTCCACCATCTCCTGCTTCCAGGTCTCCGGGATCAAAATGCTCCACCCTTCCACCTTATAGCGGACCGCCGGGATCTCCTCATTGCCCACCGTCAGAAAGAGGCCTTTTTCCTCCGTCTCTGTCTTGTCCTTATCTACCAGCTGGCCCGGGCCCTGGGATTCTTCTGTCTCATTCTGCTTCCAGGGCTGCCACACCGCCAGGACGATGGCCAGTACTGCCAGAGCTCCCAGACCGGAAAACAACCAGATCTTTGCTTTTTTGCTCATTGTGTCCACTCCTTTCTGCTGGAGCCAATTTTCTTTATGACATGTCAAGCATATCAGACAGTTGTGTCAAAATCCCCTCATATCCGTTACAAGACGGCAACAATGCCGTTACGAATTGGAAAGCGCCGCTGGCAGAACTGCCGGCGGCGCTTGGATCGCTGTCTACTGTATCAGAGCTTTTTATAGTGGTAAAAATCAGCAAAGTTGTTGAACAGGATATCCTCCAGCATCTCGCCGGGGATGTCCAGCTCCAAGGTTTTCTGCAGCTCTTTCTTGGGGCACCAGATGGGGTAGTCACTGCCGAAAAACACATGGGTGGGATCGTAGCAGCGCAGGATATCGTAGAGGGGCTTCTTGTCCTTTACATAGCTGAAGGAGCTGCTGATATCCGTATAGACATTGGGCAGCTTGGCCAGGGGCCGGATCTTCTCCACATCCCAGTCTCCCCAGTTACCCAGATGGGAGGCAATACACCGCAGCTTGGGGAAGGTCTCCGCAATAGGCAGCATGTGGGAGGGGCCGGACACATCCACCCGGGGATCGCCCATGTGGGCGATGAGGAACATATCGTTCTTCTCCATCTCCTCGTACATCAGGAACAGCCGGGCATCATTCAGGGCAAAATGCTGGAACTCCGGGTGGATCTTGACGCCGTGGATGCCGTGGTCCCGCATCCAGCGCAGCTCCTCCTTGTAGTTCTCATAGTCGGCATGGAGGGTCCCGCAGGGGATGAACTTAGGCTCCTTTTCCGCCTCCGACAGGATGTAGCGGTTGATGTGCTCCACCTGATGGGCAGAGGTAGCGGCGGAAAAAACCATGGCATAGTCGATGACCGCCTCCCGCAGCACATCCTCCAGCTCCCCCACGGTGCCGTAGTGGTTGGGGGGCTCAGGCAGGTCAAAATATTCAGCGGTGGCCAGTGTAGCCTTCTCCGCAACTTTCTCAGGGAAAATGTGGGTATGCATGTCGATCACGCGCATAGGTGACCTCTCCTCTCCGGGTCTTGAATTTCCACTCTTGCAGTATACCACAGGAATACGTTGCATAAAACGGAGGATTCTGCCAAAATTGCAGCCGGATGCACGGGAAAAATTAGTGTCAATTCCCATCACACGTCCATCTTTTCTCCTTTTTTACCGTTCAATTTCCCCCTGGCGCTTTGTGCTGCACCACCGCTTCCCGCCGTCTATCCCACCCTTGCGAGATGAAAAACTCCATCTTCTCTGCCATGTTTCTTCTCTCTTGACATACCTGGATCATCCAGGTATAATATACCTAGATAATCTAGGTAACGGAGGTGTGTCTCATGGCACGCGGCGACAAGGCAGCCCTTCCCGGCGGTACTGCCACCCTGGTGCTCGCTCTGCTGAAAGAGGGAGAGATGTACGGCTATCAGATCATTGAGGAGCTGGAAAAGCGCTCTAACCAGGTATTTCAGCTGCAGGAGGGGACCCTGTACCCTATCCTTCACAGTCTGGAGAAGGCCAAGCTGGTGACCGCCCGGGAGCAGGAGACCCCGGCAGGACGCCGGCGGCGGTACTACCGCCTCACAGCGGCAGGTCTCCAGGCCCTGGAGGAGAAGAAGGAGGAGTGGCAGACCTTTTCCCGGGCGGTGACGGCCATTCTGGCCGGTGCCTAGGAGGTGGAGCCATGAACGCCGAATATTGGCTGGATCTTGCTACGGAAAAGATCCGCTTTCTGCCCGACCGGAAGGCGGTACGTCAGGAACTTCAGGACCACCTGGAGGACCGGATGGAGGCAGGAAAAGCCAAAGGTCTCTCCCCCTATGAGGCGGAGGAGGCGGCCACCGCCGCCATGGGGGACCCCTCTGCCCTGGCGGAGGAACTGGCAAGGGTCCACAGCCCCTGGTGGGGCCGGCTCTGGCGGCTGAGCCAGTGGGTCCTGGCCATCGCCATCCTGATAACTATTTTCTCCGCCCTCCCCCAGCTGTGGGAGGACATCCAATACCATCTGGACAGCCCCTCCTTTCCCCTCTCAGCGGAAGAGGGTTCCTACACACGGGAATACTACGCAGACTACACCAAAGAGATCCGTGTCCCCCAGGTCTGGAATATTGACGGCAGCGTAGACCTGGGACACTACCGCTTCACCGTGTCCGGGGCCTGGGTGGAGGAGTGGACCATCTCCGGCGAGGACGCCGGGGACTCCTATGCGGTACGGCAGTTGGTCATTACCCTGCAAGCAAGCACCTGGCGGTTCTGGGAGCCCCTAAGCGGCAGCCAGTTTATGATCCTGGATCACATGCCGGTGGACAGCGACGGCAACACCTACGGCTACGACACGGATACGCCCCCTGAAACAGACGAGCCACTCTCTCTGTTCTGCGAAACCGCCCAGCGGGGCGCCACCACCTGGCTGCGGGTGGAGCTGAATCAGACCCGGGAGCTCGATGACTGGTTCATCCCGGACTGGGTTGACATTCCCGTGGGCTGCGGCGGCGACGTTCTTCGGGTAGATCTCAGCAAGGAGGTGATCTCCTGATGGCACAACGCCACCAGCGGAGATTTCTCCGCAATATGCTGATTGCGGCCCTTCTGGCCCTGGTGATCTGGTACGCCGGAGGCTGCCCGCTGCCCACCCAGGAGATGGAGCTCCACCGCCGGGAGCGGCAGCGGCTGGTACCGGAGTCCACGGTGGTCTGGTCCTATCAGGGGCGGCAAGGGAATGACCGGGACATGCTGGTGGGGGTCAGTCCCGACTACGTCCACGCCTACGCGGAGGATTACAGGCTGACCCTCTGGCCCCGCAGCAGGGACACTGCCACTCTGGTGGTGCTGCCGGACAGGACCCGGTACCAGGACAAGGCCAACAGCTACCTTGACCCGGCCCTGATAGCTGTGGACCCGCCGCCCCAGGCGGATTCAGCCCGGCTGTTTCTGGATTTCGGCAGTGAGGAAGTCTATATCGACAGCGACAAGGTTCCGGTGACTCTGACCTATTCGCTTGAAGGTGAGCGGCAGGAGGGCGTGTTCTTCTTCCAGCTCAAGCACCAGTACCGGCATCTCAACATGCAGGAGGATGCCACGGAGGAGGAGCAGATCCTCAGCCGGACCGAGGACACCATGTTGTCTTTTCTGGACATGGACGGCCCGGACCGCCTGAGCTTTTCCTATATTCTGACCTTCTACGACAGCGACGGCCAGCTGCTGGAGACGGTGACCTCACCATAACCAGAAAATAAAGCCCCGGCGGAACAATCCGCCGGGGCTTTGTCTTCCCCCATTAGTAAACTATATAAAAATTATAGGTTGACAATGCACCATCAACATGATACAGTAACACCGATGTAAAATAGATCATTCTGGAGGAAGTCCCATGGAAAATACCGCTGCTGTCAAAAAGCATATGTCCACCCGCGACCTGGTCTATGTGGCCGTATTTGCGGCACTGATGGCCATATGCGCCTGGATCTCTATTCCCACCACAGTACCCTTCACCCTGCAGACTTTCGGGGTCTTTGTGTCTGTCGGTCTGCTGGGAGGCCGTCGGGGTTCTCTGACAGTACTGGTCTACCTGCTGCTGGGCGCGGTGGGCGCGCCGGTGTACGCCGGATTTGCCGGAGGCTTCGGCCCTCTGATGGGCAGTACCGGCGGCTATATCCTGGGCTTTCTTCTGTGTGCGCTGACCATGTGGTCGGTGGAGACCGCTCTGGGAAAAAGCCTGTGGGCTCTGGGTCTCGGTATGGTATTGGGTCTTGTCGTCTGCTACGCATTCGGTACCGCCTGGTTTATGGTGGTCTACACCCAGGCCTCCGGTCCTGTGGGTCTGTGGACAGTGCTGGGCTGGTGCGTGATCCCCTTTATCGGCCCTGATCTCGTTAAGATCGCCCTGGCTCTGGCCCTGTCCGCACGGCTGCGGCGGCATGTTGCCTGAGAAAGTTTTAAGAGAAAGCCCCCGGCCAATGGCCGGGGGCTTTCCTTATTCCTCCTCCGGAGGATGAAAATACGTATAGACTGCCTGGGCAGTATTTTTCGGCACCACCTGCTCCAGCTCTGGGAGCGTGGCCTCCCGGATGGCCTTCAGGCTCTTGAAATGCCGCAGCAGCACCGCCCGCCGGACCTCCCCCACACCAGGGATAGCGTCCAGAGTGGAGCCCCGGACACTCTTGCCGTGGCTCTGGCGGTTGTAGGTAATGGCAAAGCGGTGGGTCTCCTCCTGGATACGGCCGATGAGGGCAAACACCGCCTGATAGTTCTGAATACCGATCTCCCGGCCCTGCGGCGTCACCAAGGCCCGTGTCCGGTGGCGGTCGTCCTTCACCATGCCGAATACCGGGATCGCCAGGGAGAAGTGTTCCACCACCCGCTGGGCCACTTTAGCGTGCTGCTCTCCGCCATCGATCAGGAAGATGTCCGGCAGCGGCATAAACTTCTTGTCCTCTTCCATATACCGCTGGAGCCGCCGGGTGAGCACCTCTTCCATGGAGGCGTAGTCGTCAGGCCGCCCCTCCAGGGACTTGATGCGGAAGCGGCGGTAGCGGTCCTTGGCGGGCCGTGAGCCCTGGAACACCACCATGGAGGCTACAATGTCATCCCCGCCGGTGTTGGAGATATCGTAGGACTCCATCCACTTGGGGGTATCCCCCAGGCCCAGGAGCTTACCCAGCAGCTCCATGGTCTTGTCTGCCCGCTCGGCACTGGTGGTCTGACGTTCCGCCTCCTCCCGGGCATTGGTCTCCGCCATGGACAGCACCTCTGCCCGCTCCCCCCGCTGGGGGATCTTCACGGCCACCTTGTGACCCGCCTTCTCCGCCAGCAGCTGCTCGAGGGCCTCCCGGTCATCAATATCCACCGGAATACAGATCTCCTTGGGGATAGCCGGCCGGCCGCCATAGTATTGCAGCAGCAGGGCGGAGAGGATCTCCCCCCGGTCCTCCAGCACAGAGGCGGCAAAGAGCTCCGCCTCCCGGCCGGTGAGCTGTCCCTCCTCGTAGTGGAGGACAGCATAGCAGCACTTGGCCCCCAGGTACAGCCCCCACACGTCGGTGTCGGCACAGACGCCGGCAATGACCTTCTGCCGTTTACTGAGGACTTTGATGGCCTGGATACGGTCCCGGAGGGCAGCAGCCTCCTCAAAGCGCAGATCCTCCGCCGCCTGTTCCATCTCCCCTGCCAGCTGCTCGGTGACAGCACGGATCTTCCCCTCCAACAGCTGTACCGCCATATCGATACGGCGGTTGTACTCCTCGGCAGTCATGGCAGTCCGGCAGAAGCCGTCACAGCGGCCCATGTGGTAGTTGAGGCAGGGCCGCTCCTTGCCGATATCCCTGGGAAAGCGGCGGCTGCAAGTGGGCAGCTTCAGAGCAGCGGCAATGGCGTCCAAGGCAGAGCGGGTCTCATAGCGCCCGCCATAGGGGCCAAAGTACCGGGCACCATCCGCCGTCGGGCGGCTGACCATAGAGAAGCGGGGGTAGGTTTCCCTGGTCAGCCGGACAAAGGGGTAGCCCTTGTCGTCTTTAAGGAGGATATTGTACCGGGGCATATACTGTTTGATGAGGGCGTTTTCCAATACCAGTGCCTCGAACTCCGTACGGACGATGATGGTCTCAAAGTCGTCTACCTGACTGACCATGGTCTGGGTTTTGAAGTCGTGGCCCCGGTTCTCCTGAAAGTACTGGCTCACCCGGTTTTTCAGCTTTTTGGCCTTCCCCACGTAGATCACGGTACCATCTTCACCATGCATCAGGTATACCCCTGGTGCCAGAGGAAGGCTGTTGGCTTTTTCCAGCAGTTCTGCCTTGGTCATGTTGCCTCTCCTTTTTTCCGAAAAAGAAAAAAGACTGCTTCGTGTTACCGAAACAGTCTTCTATCCGCCGTCCAATTATTCTCCAAAGTCGCCGGAACGAACCAGCTCGGCCAGAGCCTCAACAGCTTCCTTCTCATCGGAACCATCGGCGATCAGGGTGATGGTGGTACCCTTGACAATGCCCAGGGACAGAACGCCCAGCAGGCTCTTGGCGTTGACACGCCGCTCGTCCTTCTCAACCCAGATACCGCTCTTGAACTCATTGGCCTTGCGGATGAAATAGGTGGCAGGTCTCGCGTGCAAACCGACCTCGTTATTGATGGTTACTTCCTGAGTATACATAGGCCTCTATTCTCCTCTTCTATCGCAATCTCTGCAAGCTGTTATCCGCAGTTCGGGAATATACTGATATGTTAGCAAATTTCTCTTTTCCCGTCAACGGCACATTCCACAAAATTATTCTTTCAATCAAAACGGCAGACTACCATTTTGTTGGAAATTTTACAAAAAACACTCACTTTAGACAAGATATTCCCTGGAATCAGCCTCAATATAAATTAATTTTTCCCGAAAATACAGAAATCATTCGTTCGGCAGCCGCTCTTTCTATTTTACGCGGTATGCGTAAAAATGTGCAGGAAAACGCTTTGGGCAGCCCTTTCCTTCCTGCATCTTACTGCTTCAACTCCACCACGGTAACGCCATCTTCCCCCTCCGCCCCACGGGGTCGGCCCCGTGGGGACCCCGTCTTTATTTCACTTGCGCGGGCGGAATGAATCCGCCCTTGCGCCAAGGTGTTCGCCTTCGGCAAACATGCTTGTACGCCGCAAAGCGGCGGGTACGGCGAGGGTTCCTCTATGGAGGGCACTTTCCTTCTGCATCTTACTGCTTCAACTCCACCACGGTGACGCCATCTTCCCCCTCGCCGTAGCGGCCCAGGCGGAAGCTTTTTACTCTCGGGTGGCGGCGCAGCTGCTGCTGGACCGCCTTGCGAAGGGCGCCGGTCCCCTTGCCGTGGATAATAGTCACCTCATTGAGTTTGCCCATAACAGCATTGTCCAGGAACCGCTCCACCGCCAGCTCTGCCTCATCGGTCATCATGCCCCTAAGGTCGATCTCATTGCAGGCGGCCCGGGCCCCTGCCAGGCGAATGGTAGTCTGGACCTGGCGCTGGGCGGCCTTCTTCTCCTGGACCTCCGCCTCCTCCACCAGACGTACCTCGCTGGCCTTCACGGTGAGTTTCATATGTCCCGCCAGCAGCAGCAGGCGGTCACCGTTCACTGCGGTGACGGTAGCCTTGGTGCGGGTGCCCCCCAGCTCCACCAGATCGCCCACCTGAATGGGACGGCTGGGCGCAGGGATGGGCTCCTTCTCCTCCTTGAAATGGAGGGCCTCCTCCGCCTGATTCAGCTGGCCCCGGATGGCGGCCCTGGCGTCATTGATATTCTGCCAGTCCGCCGCCTTTTCCTGCCGGCGGCGCAGCTGGTCCAGCTCTGCCATGACCTGATCCGCCTGGGCTCTGGCCTCCCGGATGATCCGCCGTGCCTCGGCCTCGCCCCGGGTACGGGCGTTCTCCTTGGCCCGCTCCATCTGCTCCCGGAACTCCCGGGCCCGCTTGGCGTCGGCCTCCCGCTGGGCACGCAGCCGCTCCGCCTCATCCTTATCCTTCTCCAGGCTCTGACGCTTGGCCTCCAGCTGGGTCAGTACATCTTCAAACCGGATGGACTCGCTGTCCATCTGAGCCTTGGCGGTCTCGATCACCGCCGGGTCCAGCCCCAGCCGCTGGGAGATGGCAAAGGCGTTGGACTTGCCGGGGATACCGATAAGCAGCTTATAAGTGGGCCGCAAGGTCTCCACATCAAACTCGCAGCTGGCATTCTCCACCCCCTCAGTGGTCATGGCGAAGGTTTTCAGCTCAGCGTAGTGGGTCGTAGCAGCCACCTTGGCCCCCTTCTCCCGAACATGCTGGATGATGGCAATGGCCAGGGCCGCGCCCTCCACCGGGTCGGTGCCCGCCCCCAGCTCGTCGAAGAGGATCAGGCTGTGGCCGTCAGCCTCCTCCAGGATCTTCACAATGTTCACCATGTGGGCGGAGAAGGTGGAGAGGCTCTGCTCAATGCTCTGCTCATCACCGATATCCGCCAGCACCCGGTCAAAGACACTGACAGCGCTGCCGTAGTCCGCCGGGATGTGGAACCCACACTGGGCCATCAGGGTGAGAAGGCCAAGAGTCTTGAGGCTCACGGTCTTACCACCGGTATTAGGGCCGGTGATCACCAGGGTGTCGAACCGCCGTCCCAGCTCCAGGTCGATAGGCACCGCCTTGGCGCTGTCCAGCAGAGGATGCCGGGCGTGGCGCAGGGTAACGCTGCCATCCTTCCGGATCTCCGGACGGCTGCCGTTCATTTTATAACTCAGCTGGCCCCGGGCAAAGATCAGGTCCAGCTGCACCAGCATCTCATAGTCCCAGAGGATATCCCGCTGGTAGGCGGCGGCCTCGGCGGAGAGGGAGCGGAGGATCCGGTCGATCTCCTTTTTCTCCTTGGCCTCCAGCTCCTTGAGTTCATTGTTGGCCTGGACCACGCCCATAGGCTCCACAAAAATGGTGGCACCGCTGGAGCTGACATCGTGAACGAGGCCAGGCATGCTGCCCCGGAACTCCGCCTTCACCGGCACCACGAACCGGCCGTCCCGCTGGGTGATGATAGCCTCCTGGAGCACTTTGCTGTAGCTCTGGGAGGAGATGATCTTCTGGAGGATCTGCCGGCCCTTGGCAGCGGCGTTGCGCTTGTGGCGGCGGATATCCGCCAGCTCCGGACTGGCGTTATCGGCGATCACATCCTCCTCCAGAATGGCGGTGGTGATCTTTTCCTCCAGGAAGCGGTTTCCCTTTACAGAGTTGAACAGGTGGTCCACAGCGGTCTTTTTGCCGCCGCCGTCCCCCCAATATTCCTTGATCCGCCGGGCACAGCGCAGCACTCCGGCAATGTCCAGCAGCTCCCGGGTGTTGAGAGCACCCCCCCGGTCTGCCCGGTACAGGCTCTCCGCCACCGGCTTGATGCCGGAGAAAGCGGGACTGCCCCGCTGGCCGATCATCTCCCGGGCGGCGTCGGTCTCGTCCTGGAGCCGCTCCACCTCCTGCTTGTCGGTGGAGGGCGTTACCGCCAGAGCTTTGGCCCGGGCGGCCTCACAGCTGGTCTGGTCCGCCAGCATCTGCAGGATCGCCGGCAGCTCCAGCGTGCGGATGGATTTATCAAATAATTCGCTCATATCTCCTTCTCCTGAAAACCACAGCTGTATGGGAAGCTGGCCCATTCTTGAGAAAAGGAGTCATTCCCCAATACAGTCCGTTGATTTTCGGCAAAATATTACAATTTGTCTATGATTTTTCCCCTTCCGGCGTGGGCATTGCCCCCCGGAGGGACTTGTAGAAGTCCAAGGTACGGAAGTCTCGCTCCAGCATAGCCCGGACATAGGCCTCAGCGGCCAGGCTCATTCTCCTCTGGTCCTCCGGGGCCAGGGTAAAGCTGTAAAGGCGTTTGGCCTCCCCGTAGACCACATGGCGCATGGCGGCCAGGGTCCCCGGCGTCAGGGACAGCCCATTCTCGCCGCCGCAGCGGCGGCAGCGGAGGATGCCGCCCCGGATATCCAGCACCGGCTCCGCCGGGTCCGCCTCTCCACACACCGCGCAGCCATCCAGCAGCGGGGCAAAGCCCACCAGGGACATGAGCCGCAGCTCAAAGGCGGCTTTCACCTGCTCCGGCGGCTTGCGGAGCTCCCCCAAAGCGTACAATGCGTTGAGGAGGAGGCTCAGGATCTCCCCGGACTCCGTTCCCTCCAGCGTGACCGATTCTGTCAGTTCTGCAAAATAGCTGGCAAGGCTGAGAAGCTCCACATCCTGACGCACGCCGTCGAAGAGGGCAATGGTGTTGGCCTCGCTGAGGATCTGCCAGCCATGGCTCTCAGAGAGGACCATGTCGGAGTACACCAGCAGCTGGGTGGCAGCAGTGACGCGGCTGCGGCGGCTCCTGGCCCCCTTGGCCACCACCGCCACCTTTCCCAGTTCCGCGGTAAGCACCGTCAGGATGCGGTCGCTCTCCTTGGTATCCACGCCCCGCAGGACGATCCCCTTTACCACTGTCCGTTCCTTGGCCATATGTTCCTCGCTTATGTAGGCGGCGCTGCCGCCGCCAGGTTATGTTTTGTCAGAGTCTTTGTTCGGCTGCGCCTCTTCCCGATACATCAGATAGAACTCCGGCGCGCCGGTCTCCTGAAACAGCGTCCAAAATTGTTCGTCCATAGCTCCGCCTCCCACCTATAGGGTGGTCCGGCCGGATGTGGGACATCCGTGGGAAGTTATGGCGGGGAAAATTACCACCCCGGCTATCAGTCCTCCCGATAGCCCACGTCCCGGATAAAATTAACGTTATCTCTCCAGTTTTCCTTTACCTTCACCCAAGTTTCCATATAGACCTTAGTGCCCATAAATTTTTCAATGTCCTGGCGGGCATGGCTGCTGATCTTCTTGAGCATCTCGCCGTTTTTGCCGATGATAATACCCTTATGGCTGGCCTTCTCGCAGTAGATGGTCACATCCAGGTCGATGATCCCGTTATCCCGCTCGGAGAACCGGGTCACCTCCACGGCGGTGCCGTGAGGGATCTCCTTATCCAGATTCCGCAGCAGCTTCTCCCGAACGATCTCCCCTACGATCTGCCGCTCCGGCTGGTCGGAGGTCATGCCCTCCGGGAACAGCTGAGGTCCCTCAGCGGCGTATTTTTCCAGCTGTTCCATAAGGATGTCCAGCCCATCCCCCTTCTCGGCGGAGATGGGGATGATAGCGTCAAATGCAAAAGCGGCGGCATATACAGCCATCACCTCCAGCAGCTGGGGCTTCTCCACGGTGTCGATCTTGTTGATGACCAGCACGGCGGGGAGCTTCTCCTCCCGGATACGGTCGATGAGAGCCTGCTCCGGGGCGCCGATCTTGGCAATGGGTTCCACCAGCAGGCACACGCCGTCCACATCCGCCACGCTCTGGCGGACCACCTTCACCATGTAATCCCCCAGACGGGTCCGGGCCTTGTGGAGGCCCGGGGTATCCAGCAGAACGAACTGGGTATCCCCACGGTTCACCACACCGCAGATACGATTGCGGGTGGTCTGGGGCTTGCTGGAGACGATAGCCACCTTCTCCCCCACCAGGGCGTTGGTAAGCGTGGACTTGCCCACATTGGGCCGGCCCACAATAGCGATCATAGCGGTTTTTTTGATCTCATTCATTATAGATGATCCTCAACTTTCTATATATTTCCGGTATTGAGCAATTCACCGGTTACTGATATCTGTATTTTCCTCCTCCAGGCACCGCTCCATGATAACAGCAGTATACCCATCAGAAGGTTTTTCTTTTCCTGTGCAGGAAAAGCCATTTTTTTGCCAAAAGGCCTTGCTCTGAGGGTTTCCCTTGGCATAAGCCAGCCCCACCCGGACATAGCCCAGTTTTTTCAGGCACAGCAGAAGCTGCTCCACCAGAGCAGAACCAAGCCCTGCTCCCTGTGTCTCCCGTGCCGTCATAAAGAGTCCGATCCAGGCAGTATCCGCCGCCGGATACCCTTCGATCAGATCCAGTATCGCCGCCAGGCGGTCTCCCTTCCAGAAGCCCAGGAAGTGCTTGTCCGCCAGGGTACGGCCCGGCGGCAGGGCAGTAAGATCCCGGCGTATCCCATCCGCCGTGGGCGGTGGCGGGCAGTGCTCATAAAAGAGGGGATTGCCTTCACACAGCGCCAGTACCGCCGGGATATCCGCCTCTGTCAGCGGTTTTACATCATATTCGGGCACTATTTCAGCATACCAGGTCGGAACCGTGGGGCAGGTCACGGCTGTGCCTCCGCTTTCCGCTCCAGCCCCAGCTCGGCCATGATAGCCTCCTCCCGCTCCCGCATCCGCGCCTTCTGGGGCCCCTCGTCCAGATGGTCGTAGCCCAGTAGGTGCAGCACGGAGTGGACAGTGAGGTAGGCCAGTTCCCGGCGGTTGGTATGGCCGTACTCCTTGGCCTGGGCCTTTACCCGCTCCATGGAGATCACCATGTCGCCCAGGGGCAGCAGTCCCGTAGCCGGGTCCAGCAGCTCCTCATCCTCCGCCTGAGGCGGCTCACCGGCCGTCAGGTCAAATTCCGGGAAGCTGAGGACATCGGTAGGTCTGTCCACATTTCGCATATCCCGATTGATCTGATGGATGCCCTCATCATTGGTGAGCAGTACATCCACTTCACAGGGGGCGGTGACCCCCTCCAGTGCCAGAGCCGTGCGGATGGCCTTGCGGATGAGGGCGCAGTTGCCCTCGCTGGCCGCTCCCGGTACATCCGCCGTCACCGGGATATAATGACGCTTCGCCATGGTCTTATTCCTCCTTTTGCCCGTCGACGGGCTCGTCCATGACCCAGGGCAGGTACATAATACACTCCAGGTCAAAGTGGGGCACGGGAAAGTCCGGCGCCCCGTAGGGATAGTCCTCATGCCCCAGGCTCCACTCACCCCAGGCGAACTCGACCCCCGGCCCCCAACCGGGCCCACGGTCCTCTCCGGCAGGCTTTGCTTTGATCTCTCCGGCCACACGCCAGGAGAACTGGTAGAGGAGGCCCTTTTCCGCCCAGGTCTTGTCGTGGTACAGCTCACAGACATAGGTGGCCTTCTCCGGCGGGATGCAGAGGCTGTCCAGAATCCCCAGAAGCTCCGCCGGCAGCCGCCGCTCCCTGGCCAGAGCCAGGAAGTTCCGGCAGTGGCCGCAGGCGCAGCCCCAGTCCTCTGCCTGGGCATACCAGGCGGCGGTAGCTGCCTCGTCGACCTCTGCCTCATAACCAAACCAGGAAAATCTGGTCATATGCGTACCTCCTTCGCTGTCTCTGTCCGCCAAATATCATAGGAATATTTGAACCGAGACATATAAAACACCAGCGCAGCCAGGTAGGTCAAAATGCCCAGCAAGCTGTGGAAGGGCATCAGGAAGAGGCCGCACACACCAGGGATCATCAAAATGATCCAGGCAGTCATCAGCTTGTCGCTCTCCAAGGCGAGACCGGTGGTATTCTCCAACTCCTCCATCCCCCGGGACAACCGATAGGTCACCGGCATCTGGAGCGCAAGGGATATCAAGGCCATCACCAGGGCAGCAAATCCCGTGGGTTCCATCCCCAGAAGGCTCATCAGCCAGACGATACCACTGTATATCGCACCGATCACAGCATCAGGGCAGCCCTGCTCAAACGACCGTCAGGATGGGACAGAACGCATACCGGACAGAAGCAGCAGATATCCCACAAATGCCGGCAGAATCGACACCGTATACACTCTGATATCCACATACAGAAAAATCAATCCCATTAGAAAGGTTCCCATACGCTGTTCCCTTTCCTGCCGCCCCAGGGGCGGCGCTTTTCCGGTGTTACTTCTTCTCCCGGCGGCGCTCGTTGCGGGCATAGTAGTCATCATAAGCCTTGATGATCCGCTGGACCATCACATGGCGGACCACGTCCTGGTCTGTCAGCTCGCAGATGCCGATGCCCTCCACGTTTTTCAGTACCCGGATGGCCTCCTTGAGGCCGCTGGTCTTGTCGGCAGGCAGGTCGATCTGGGTCACATCGCCGGTGATGACCACCTTGGAGCCGAAGCCCATACGGGTAAGGAACATTTTCATCTGCTCCCGTGAGGTGTTCTGGGCCTCATCCAGGATGATGAAGCTGTCGTCCAGGGTACGGCCCCGCATGTAGGCCAGGGGCGCTACCTCGATATTGCCCCGCTCCAGGTATTTCTGGTAGGTCTCCGCCCCCAGCATATCAAACAGGGCGTCGTACAGAGGCCGCAGGTAGGGGT
>OJRC01000620.1_pt1 | contig 20113 bp, 16 predicted proteins | sample 1599081 | NCBI WGS metagenome assembly OJRC01 (sample SAMN03922519, study PRJEB24848) | human gut metagenome | isolation source: stool sample | host: Homo sapiens | place: Germany | collected 2010-02 | reverse complement strand
CGCCTTGAGGCGCTGCCTGTATCATAGGGCTTTGCCCGCATCTGAAATACCCCCGGCTTCGCCGGGGGATATTTATTCTTTACAGCATTCTTGCGAACCAGGCCAGAAGAGCAAGCCCGCCCCATAGGGTAAGAGACAGAGCAAATACAACAGCCGCAATGGTCAGATACCGCTTTTTGTTCATGACCACGTAAGCAATGTATTCCCGCAAAAGCGCGTTGGGCAGATAATAGCCTGCCGTCCTGCCGCCCACACCGTCACAGGAAAAGCCGGCCCGTCCAGCGTACAGCCCCGCCCGCAGCAGATGGTAATCGCTTGTCGCATAGATACAGCAGTACGGCTTGCCCTCGCTGTGCGCCTCGGCCACGCGCTTGGAATATAAAAAATTTTCCTTCGTGTTCTTCGACTGTGTTTCCGCCAGCACAAGCTCCGCCGGATAACCTTTTTCCATTGCGTACTCCCGCATGGCTTCAGCCTCGGGACGCGGCTCATCCGCCCCCTGTCCTCCGGACATTATCAGGCAAGGCTCACGCCCCGTTTTTCTTTTTTGCCGCGCCGCATACCGCAGCGCCGCATCTACGCGCCCGGCCAGCAGCGGAGGCACCTTGCCGTCTATCAGCCCGCTGCCCAATACAACGATATAATCCACTCTTTTACGCGGCGGGAACCACTTTCCCACATAGAACGCCGTCAGAAACACCAGGCTGTGCAAAGCGAAAAAGACCGCCGTCCCCAGAAGCGCCATCCACAGCGGATACAGCCAGGGAAACAATCCGCTTTTGCCCAAAACCCACGGAAGCGCCATAAGCGCAAGGATCGCCAGAGCAAGGATCAGCGTCAGCATATGCTTGAGGCTCGGCCGTTCCCGCTTGAGCATCTGCACCGTATTCCAGAGCAAAAGCCCCAGCAGGATATAAACGCCGAACAACAGCAAAAACGCAAACACAAGCGCCGCACAGACAAGGAACAGGAACGACGCGGCGCTGTCGGGATATGCCAATGCCGCCAGCAGCGCGCACACGCCCAGCGTCACAAGAAACATGTCGAACCAGAAGCCGGCTGCCATACCCGTGTGTTTTTTTCGTTTTACCGCCCAAAACAAAGCAAACACTGCGGGCGGCAGCAGCGCTATCGTGAACAAATAATGCGTCATAGTCCTCTCCCCGCGCATTTTGACGACAGTGCGGCGCGCTCAAAAAAATGTCACCTGGCTGGATTTTGGCAAGTCTCCCAGCGCGCCGATGTCCGCCAACGTATCCATGATGGTATTGGAAACGATACCGTATTCCATATGCCCTTCGTTCTTGGCCGTAGCGCAAATAGCATTGCACGCACTTTGCAGATCCTCGGCGGAAATATACTGTTGGCCTTCCAGGGTAGCCTTTTCCAGCGTGTTCGCCGCCGCGTCTCCCAGCCCCTTCAGCGCCATAAAAGGCAGGCGGATCTTACCATCCTCCACCGTATAGGTCTTGGCGCGGCTTTTCCCGATGCGGATGGGCAAAAATTCGTAGCCGCGCTGCAGCATCTCGTTCACCATCTGAAGTGAAGCAAGGATGTCCTCGTCCTTGGCTTTCTTTTCTTCTTTCAGGCGGGCATTTACTTCTTTCAAATGCTGTTTCGCTACTTTTATACCGCCCACCGCGGCATCATAGTCGATATCGTCGCCGCGCACTGTGAAGTGTGTGGCGTAAAATTCCAGCGGATGATACACCTTGAACCACATCAGGCGGATAGCCGCGATCAGATACGCCACGGCATGCGCCTTCGGGAACATGTACTTGATTTTCTTACAGCTGTCCAAATACCATTCAGGCACATCGTGGGCGCGCAGCATATCCTCCACGCCCTCCGGGAAACCGCCCTTCGCCACCTTGCCCTTTCGCGTCAGCTCCATGATGGTAAACGCCTGCTTCGGCTCCACACCCTTATGAAGCAGGTATGTCATGATACTGTCGCGGGTACCGATCACCTCGGAAATGGTACACACGCCGTCCTTGATCAGGTCCTGCGCGTTGCCGTTCCACACGTCGGTGCCGTGGGACAGGCCGGATATCTGAATCAGGTCGCCAAAGCTCTTGGGCTGTGCTTCGATGAGCATGTTGCGCACAAAATTCGTGCCAAGCTCCGGGATGCCGAAGGTTCCCGTCAGGCTGTCGATATCCTCCGGCTTCACACCCAGCGCTTCTGTGGAGACCAGCAGCGAGATGACCTTAGGGTCATTCATGGGCACCGAATCCATCTTGATACCGGTCATATCCTCCAGGTGCTTGTACATCGTGGGCACATCGTGCCCCAGCTCGTCCAGCTTGAGTATGGTATCGTGCAGGTATTTGAACTCGAAATGCGTAGTGATCATGCCCTTTTCCTTGTCGTCTGCCGGATGCTGGATGGGGCAGAAATCAAACACGTCATAATTGCTGGGCACAACGACCATGCCGCCCGGATGCTGGCCGGTGGTGCGTTTGACGCCTACGCATCCCTGTACCAGCCGGTTCTCCTCCGCATGGTTTACGATGCGCCCGCGCTCCTCCAGGTACTTTTTCACATAGCCGTAGGCCGTTTTATCCTGCAGGCCGGAGATCGTGCCCGCCTTGAACACATGGTCGTGGCCGAACAGGTCCTCCGTATAGCGGTGAATCCGGCCCTGCACCTCGCCGGAAAAGTTCAGGTCGATATCCGGTTCCTTATCGCCGTCAAAGCCCAGGAAGGTCTCAAACGGGATGTCATGGCCGTCCACGATGAGCTTTTCGCCGCACTGGGGACAAATACGGTCCGGCAGGTCGAAGCCGTCTGCCACCGAGCCGTCGGTGTAAAACTCGCTCCATTTGCATTTGGGACACAGGTAGTGGGGCGGCAGGCTGTTCACCTCGGAGATGCCCGAAAAGTGCGCCACGGCCGAGGAACCGACGGAGCCGCGGGAACCGACCAGATAACCATACTCTTCGCTTTTCAGCACCAGCTTCTGGGCGATGACATACAGCACTGCGAAGCCGTGCTTGATGATGGAATCCAGCTCGCGCGTAAGACGCTTTTCCACAAGCTCGGGCAGTGGGTCGCCGTAGCGTTCCCGCGCGTTGCGCATGGTATCCTCCCGCAGGGATTCATCCGCGCCCTCGATGGTGGGCGTATACAGTCCTTTGGGGATGGCGCGCACGTCACCGTCCACCATATCCGCGATACGGTTTGGGTTCGTGATGACGATCTCCCGCGCCTTCTCCGGAGAAAGGTAGCTGAACTGCTTGAGCATATCATCTGTGGTACGGAAGTACAGCGGCGCCTGATTATCGGCGTCCTTGAAGCCGTTGCCCGCCTGCAGCACCGCGCGGTAGATGGCGTCCTCCGGCTCCATAAAATGCACGTCGCCCGTGGCTACCACCATTTTGCCCAACGCTTCGCCCAGACGAATAACCGTCTTGTTGAATTCCTGAATCTGCTCGATGCTGTCCACCATGTGTTCCCGCAGCATGTATTCGTTGTTGCCCAGCGGCTGCACCTCAAGAAAATCGTAATAAGCGGCGATATTTTTCAGCTCATCAAAGCTTCGCCCCTCCACGATCGCCCTGTAAAGTTCTCCCGCTTCACAGGCGGAGCCGATGATAAGTCCCTCACGGTATTTGTTCAAAAGGCTGCGCGGCACGCGCGGAACTTTGAAGAAATAATCCATATGCGCAGCCGAAATGATACGGTACAGATTTTTCAAACCCGCCGCATTGCGTACCAGAATGATGAGGTGAAAATTCTTCTTTGCCAGCTCACGCGTGCCGCCAAGACCTGTGTTCACATTCTCCAGCGCCGTTACGCCGCGCAGAGCAAGATCCTCGATCATCTTCACGTAGATCTGTGCCAGCGCCTTCGCGTCGTCACAGGCGCGGTGGTGCTGAAACGGCGGGATCTCAAGATATTTACCGATGGTATCCAGCTTGTAATTGCGCAGTCCAAGATAGAGTGCCTGCGCCAGCGGCAATGTGTCGATGTAGGTGTTGCCGAACGGCACACCGTACCGCTCCGCACACGCCTTTAAGAAGCGAATGTCAAAGCCATGGGCATTGTGCGCGATGAGCACACGGCCGTCCACAAATTCCAGAAACGCCCGCAGCGCCTCCTCCTGCCCCGGTGCATCGGCCACCATTTCGTCGGTGATGTTGGTGATCTTCGTTATTTCCTCGGGAATATGGCAGCCCGGATTTACAAAACTGTTGTAGCTTTCGGTGATCTCGCCGTTCTCGACCACCACTGCGCCGATTTCCGTGATGGCGCAGTCGACCGGTGAAAGGCCCGTAGTCTCCAAATCGAACACTACGAAGGACTGGCTCATGGCGCCCGTGGCCGCACCATACACAACGGGCACCATGTCATCCACAAAATAAGCTTCCACGCCGTAGATAAGCTTAAAATCCGGGTCTTTCTTTCGGATATCGTCCGTGGCCAGCATCGCTTCAGGGAAGCCCTGCACCACGCCGTGATCTGTGACAGCGACCGCGCGGTGACCCATGCGGTGGGCCGTTTTTACGATGGTTTTAGGGTCACAGAAACCATCCATGCTGCTCATTTTCGTATGCAGATGCAGCTCCACACGCTTTTCCGGCGCAGGGTCCACACGCTTTTTCCGCACCACCTTCAGCACGTCATAAGGGTAAATGACATAATCGCGCTCGTATTTGTCATAGGCACAGTCGCCCTTGATGATAAGCGTGTCCCCGGGGCCAAGCTCCTCCCACTTGTCGCAGTTTTCTCCCTCCTGCGGCCGTATTTTCAGATTGATGGAGCCTGTATAATCCGTGATGGAAATGGAATAGATCTTGCGCCAGTTCCCCTTGATCTCTGTAAAGAATACATCGCCCCAAACCGTAACTTTGCCGGCCTCTGCCCCAACATCGCGCAGCGCCGTCAGGCCCGTCGGCTGGAACATATGCCCATTCACCAGCTTGGCGGGCGCGTCCTCCAGGTCCAATCCCTGCACCTTTACGGCAGGCCCCTCGCTTTTGGCCTTGAACTGGCGGGCGGGCGGCGCCTTTTTCAAGATATGTTCTTCCACGGCCTCGGCCGAAATAGCCGTGTCGCACACCAACGCCACCTGCGGCCGCACTCCGGTGCGCGCGGCAATCAGCTCCTCCAGTTTCACGGCAAATTCCATCTGCGTCAGCAGCAGCACACCATTCTGCACGCGCACGGTGATGTGCTCCCCCGAAATATCCACCTGAGCCCCCGACAAAAAGCCGTTAATGGGCAGGCCCGCGTCTTTCAATTCCTCTGCCAACTCCAACACGGCACGGGACGTAAGGCAGGTATATGCAAACAGGCCCTGCACCTTGAGTGCAAAGCCCGGGAACTGCGGCTCCAAGGATGCGATCAGGCGCCCGCTGGTCTCAGCGGGCACCGGATTTGCCGTACGGTATACCACAGTGATGATTTTATTTTGCCTGTCCGCAACGACACGCTCCACGATGGCGCTGCCGTAGCTGTCCATAAACGCGGCGTCAGCCGTAAACTGCGGCCAGAGCTGCGTAAGCATGGGCTTCATTATTCCAACACCAACCGTTCGATTTCTTCACACAGCTCGTCCACGATATTACCGCGCAGCATACGCACCTGCTGTCCCCTGACGAACAGCATGGCGCAGTCCTTACCTCCGGCAATGCCGATATCCGCGCCCCTGGCCTCGCCAGGGCCATTGACCACGCAGCCCATGACAGCCACCTTGATTGGCTTATTGCAGCCGCGCAGACGCTCCTCGACCTCCGAGGCGATTTGGGCTACGTTGATATTTGTACGCCCGCAGGTAGGACAGCTGACGACCTCGGGGCCGGGCACAAAATGTCCCGCGGCGCGCAGGATGTCAAAACCTGCACGCACTTCTTTTTCCGGCTCGTCCGTCAACGACACGCGAATGGTGTCTCCAATCCCCTCCAACAACAGTGTCCCTATGCCCATAGCTGATTTAATAAGGCCCATACGGTATGTACCGGCCTCGGTAACGCCCACATGCAGAGGGTAATCGCACCGCAGGCTGAGCTGGCGGTATGCTTCCACCACCACGGGGACATTGGAGGATTTGATAGAGATGACAATATCGTTGAAATCGTGCCTTTCCAGCAGCGACACATGGTACATCGCGCTCTCCACCAGCGCTTCCGGCGTAACCTTTCCGTATTTTGCAAGGATCTCCTTTTCCAGGCTGCCGCCGTTTACGCCGATGCGGATGGGGATGCCCCTTGCGCGGCAGGCCGAAGCGACCTCGCCGACATGGGCGTCGTCTCCGATGTTGCCCGGGTTGATGCGTATTTTATCCACGCCCGCTTCGGCGCAAGCCAAAGCGACCTTGTAATCAAAATGAATATCCGCCACAACAGGCATTTTTACAGCATTCTTTAATGCCTCTACCACGGGCACGTCCGCAACGGACGGAACCGTGACCCGTACGATCTGGCAGCCTTCTGCTTCCAGCCGTTTGGCCTGGGCCACATTTCCCGCGATATCATGAATGGGCACATTGAGCATGCTCTGCACTGCAACAGGATTTCCACCGCCCACTGTAACGCCGCCTATACGGACGGCTCGTGTATTCTTGCGCATTGTCTTCCCTCTTTTTATACGATCAGTTTGGTGATATCGTTGAATGTGGCAAAAATCATCAGCCCGATGAGCAGGATAAATCCCGCGGCGTTGATGGCGATCTCATATTTTTGGCTGATGGGTTTTCGGCGGATCGCCTCGATGATAAGGAATACCAGCCGTCCGCCGTCCAACGCGGGAATGGGCAGAAGGTTAAAAATGCCCAGATTGATGGTAATGAGCGCGAGCAGCATCAACAGTGAAGAAAGCCCCAGCGAAGATGCCTCACTGATGGCGGAAACAATGCCTACGGGACCGGACAAATTGTTGACCGCGATACGGCCCGTAATAAGATCCGTCAGGCTGAGCACGACCATACGCCCCAGCGAGAGCGTCCAGTTTCCCGCCTCTTTCAAAACGCTGCCCACCGTCTTTTTCTCGCCCAGCACTTTAAAATCAATGACAAGCTGGTTGACGCCGTTTTCTTCGTAGGTATCGAACACCACATTGTCCAGCTGCACGCGCTTTCCGTCACGCAATACGGTCAAGTCCGCCTGCCCCTGCTGGGTACGGGCGAACTCATAGATGATATCATTTGCGATAAAGCAGCGCCGTCCGTTTACCGCAACGATGGTGTCTCCTACCTGCAGGCCGGACTGCTGTGTGGACGAACCCTCGTAAAATTCCGCTACGGTGCGCGTGCTGATGAGCTGCTGCGAACACACCACGCAAACAAGGACCACAAACCCCAGAAGGAGGTTCATCACAGCGCCCGCCACGGTGACAAGGATTCGGTTTCCCACCGGGGCCTTTGTAAAGGAACCCGCCTCTTCGCTCTCCTCGTCCTCACCCTCCATACTGACAAAGCCGCCGATGGGAAACAGGCGCAAGCCGTATTTTGTTCCCCCGCGGGTGAAGCTGAACAGCGTAGGCCCCATGCCCAGCGCGAATTCGTTCACCTGGATGCCGCTGAACTTCGCAGTGAGGAAATGCCCCAGCTCATGAATGAAAATCACAATGCCGAATACGAATACCGACGCCAACACCGTAATGAGAAACGACCCCGCGCTGCTGAAAAATGATGCCATTCTGTGCCCTGCCTTTTATTTCATTTGTTCGGCCGCGCCGTGCGGACCGTATAACAGCCCGGCGCGCCGCCGCCCATTCTTTTAGGATACATGTGCTAAAACATATGCGCGCGCCGCCGCGTCGCATGCATACACGTCATCCAGAGTATACGGCCCGCCGAAGGCTTCGCTGTCCACAACGCCCTCCACCAGCTCACCGATTTTCAGGAATGGAATGCGTCCCTCCAGAAACAGACGCACCGCCTCTTCGTTTGCGCCGTTTGCAGCACACGGTGCAAGGCCGCCCTTGCCGATTGCTTTTTTACATGCCGCGAGGCAGCGGAAAGTAGCCTCATCCGCTGTGTCAAAAGTCAGCTCGTGCAGCTTTGTGAAGTCCAGCTCCGGCGCAGGGCCGGGCACACGCTCCGGCCAGGTAAGCGCGTACTGGATGGGGATGCGCATATCCGGCACCCCCAACTGTGCCAAAATGGAGTTGTCGCTGAACTGCACCATCGAATGGATAATACTCTGGCGCTGCACCACCACCTGTACCTGCTCTGCCGGCAGGCCGAACAGCCAGACAGCCTCGATCAGCTCCAACCCCTTGTTCATCAGCGTGGCGGAATCAATGGTGATCTTGCTTCCCATGCTCCAGTTGGGATGGCGCAGCGCATCGTCCTTTGTAACATTCTGCAGCTCCTGCCGCGTGCGGCCGAAAAACGGCCCGCCGGAGGCCGTCAACAGTATCTTTTGCAGGCTTTTGGCCGAGTATTCGTCCTGTAAGCATTGGAAAATGGCCGAATGCTCACTGTCCACAGGCAGAAGCTTGACGTTATTCTCCCGGACGGCATCCGTCACGAGGGAACCTCCGGTGACAAGGCTCTCCTTGTTGGCCAGCGCCACATCCCGCCCGCTTTTGATGGCGGACAGCGTCGCGGCAAGCCCGGCAATGCCCACCACCGCGTTGAGCACGATGTCCGAGCCGTCCATAGCTGCCAATTCTTCAAGACCTTCTTTGCCTCGCAGAAGGACCGGCGCGCCCGGCATGCCGTGCAGCTCCCGGGCGGCGCGGTCCGCCGCCGCGTCATCCACAACAGCAATGCAATGAGGATGAAACTCCTGTACCTGTCGCAGTAGCAGCTCCACATTGGAATGCGCCGCCAGCCCAAACACGCTGTATTCCTGCGCGCGGATAACATCCAGGCTCTGCGTACCGATAGAACCTGTGGAGCCAAGGACCGTGACCTTTTTTGTCATAATATCACGCCTCGTTATTTCGTAAAATAGTAAAATACCGCCGTCACGACCATTGCGACAAACGGCGCGATGAAAAGCACGCTGTCGAAGCGGTCCATAATGCCTCCGTGCCCGGGAAAGATGGTGCCGTAATCCTTGATGCCGCACTGGCGCTTGATCACAGAGGCAAACAGATCGCCCACGATCCCCAGCAGAGAGCCGAACCCACCCAGCAGCACAACGACCACATAATACCGCCAGCCCAGCGTATCCAGAGGCACGCCGACAAGCTGCCCGTGCAGCGCTGTATAGCATGCCGTAACAACAACGCCCAGCAGCATGCTTCCCATCACGCCGCCCACGGCTCCCTCGATGGTCTTGTTGGGGCTGACGACCGGCGCCAGCTTATGCTTGCCGAACGCGCGTCCCGCAAAATATGCGGCGGAATCCCCGCCCCAGGCAAAGCCCAAAATCAGGAAAATAAAATACAGCGCATCGTAGCCGTATGTCGCTCGCGGCAGAAGCTGCTTGAGATAAATGAGGGAATAAAAGCAGAACATGATGATGCAGGAAAACAGCACCATGCCGCCCAGCTTTGCATAATTGATGGACTTTGAATTGCCGATGACACACAAAACGAGGTACAACGCAAAAATGTAGGACGCCGGAAGCATACAGATGCGAACCATATGGAAATCGCTGAACATCACCAGCAGCGTATACGGCACAAAGCCCCAATAAATATACGCAGCCTTTTCAAACCGGAACGCTTTGAACACCTCATGGATGGCGAGCAGGCAAATGGCCGCAATGACGACGTTGAACACGAAGGTGTCGAACAGCGCCATCACCGCGAACAGTACCACCAGGCCGACTGCGGAGGTAATCACTCTTGTTTTCATAGCCATGCCTCGCTTTGCTTTCAAATTCCGCCGAAGCGGCGGCTGCGGGTATTGTATTCTTCAATGGCCCGGTCCAGATCCGCCCGGGTAAAATCCGGCCATAACACGTCCATATCCACAAATTCCGCATAAGACGCCTGCCACAGCATAAAATTGGAGAGCCTGTGCTCTCCGCTGGGGCGCAGAATGAAATCCGGATCTTTCTGCCCGGCGGTATACATTACGCCCGATACCGTCTCAATGTCGATGTCCTCAGGCCGCAGCAACCCCTGCTGTACACGGCGTGCCAGGATCTGCATCCCCCGCACGATCTCCTGCCGGCCGCCATAGTTGACAGCCACGTTGAGCACCGTACCGGTGTTGCCGCGGGTTTTTCCCTCGATATCGTTCATCTGCGCCTGGTATTTGGCGGGCAGCGCCGTGCGGTCGCCCAAAAACACCACACGGTTGTTCTCCTTCTGGTAATCGTACGCCATAATAAGGTATTCGCCGAACAGCTTCATAATGCCGTTGACTTCCTCCATCGGACGCGACCAGTTCTCGGTGGAAAACGCATAAAACGTGACGCAGGCGACCTCCAGCTCGTTGCAGTAGCGGATGATATCCCGAAACACCTCTGCGCCCCTGGTGTGGCCCGCAGTGCGCGGCAGGCCGCGTTTTTTGGCCCAGCGGCCGTTCCCGTCCATGATGATTCCGATGCTCAAGCCTTTTGCAAAGCCGGGTTCATGTGCCATAATGCTCTTGACTCCTTTGTAAAAATGAATGCCGCGCGGGCTGCCGCGCGGCACACATCCAGCCGTGGAAACGCCGCGTGCGCGGGCTCCGTCAGATTTCCATGATCTCTTTGTTTTTGGCCTCGCAGGTCTTATCGATCTCCTTGACAAATTTGTCGGTGATCTTCTGCATCTCATTTTCGAGGTTTTTCAAATCGTCCTCTGTCAACTCGCCCGCCTTTTTCTTCGCTTTGAATTTGTCCAGCGCGTCACGGCGGACGTTGCGCACCGCGATTTTCGCTTCCTCACCCATGTGCATGGCTTCCTTGGTGAGCTGTTTGCGCCGTTCCTCCGTAGGAGCCGGGAAAACCAGACGCATCACGCGGCCGTCGTTGGTGGGATTGATACCAATATCAGAGGTAAGGATCGCCTTTTCAATGGCGTGCATCAAAGAAGCGTCCCAAGGGCTGATGGTGAGCACGCGCGCCTCTGCCACAGAAACCGCGGCCACCTGATTGATGGGCGTGGGCGTGCCATAATAATCCACCGTCACCTTATCGAGGATGGCGGGGTTCGCACGGCCCGCGCGGATCGTCGCATGCTCCTTTACAAGATGGTTGATGACGCCGGTCATTTTGTCTTCATAGGTCTTTGTCTCTGCGCTCATAATCGTCTCTCCTCTTTTCCTTATTGCTCGACCACGAGCGTGCCGATGGGCTCACCCGCTACTGCTTTTGCAATATTTTCGGGGTGCAGGATATCAAATACCAGAATGGGCAGCGAATTATCGCGGCACATCGTCGCAGCGGTGCTGTCCATCACGGCAAGCTGGTCCGCCAGCACACGGCTGAACGTAAGCGTGTCGTATTTTTTTGCATCTGCATATTTTTTGGGGTCCTTGTCGTAAACGCCGTCCACCATCGTCGCCTTGAAGATGATATCCGCGTTGATCTCCGCAGCGCGCAGCGCCGAAGCTGTGTCCGTGGAAAAGAACGGGTTGCCCGTTCCGCAGGCCAGAATGATGACTCTCCCTTTTTCCAGATGGCGGATGGCCCGGTTGCGGATGTAAGGCTCGGCGATCTGCTGCATGGACAAAGCTGTCTGCACACGCACCTCTACGCCCAAATGCTCCAGGGAGTCAGCCACGGCCAGCGCATTCATGGCCGTTGCCAGCATACCGATCTGATCCGCACGGGTACGCTCCATCTCGCCGCTGGAGCGGCCGCGCCAAAAGTTGCCGCCGCCCACCACGATCGCGATCTCAGCACCCAAATCGTGGGCGTCTTTGATGCCTTTACAAATGGTCTGGATGGTATCCATGTCCAAGCCAAAGCCTTTGTCCCCGGACAGCGCCTCCCCGCTCAGTTTCAGCAACACGCGTTTGTATTTCACCGACATAGCAGCACCCCATCGAAGCAATTTCATTTTCTCATCTATTTTACATGATTTTACCTGTAAAGTAAAGCCGTCAAATATACTTTTGCGCAAGCGGCAGTTCTGCAAGCTCGATGCGAAGCATCGTTTCGCGGGAATCGCCGCTGTATGGCAACGGCACACTGGAAAGCACATCTGTCTCCGCCCCAGGCAGACGTACCGGCAGCTCTACGATAAAACGCGCACCGCGCTCCGTCCGGTTTTCCGCATGAATTTCTCCCCCCTGCATCCGTGCAAACTGCTGCGCAATATACAGCCCCAGACCGGAGCCTCCCCGCTCCCCCTGCCCGCGCCAGAATTTTTCAAACAAGTGCGGCAGCGCCTGCTCGGGAATACCGCAGCCATCGTCCTCCACAACGATACGCGCATACAGCCCATCCCTCTCCAGCAGAACGAACACCGCGCCGCCCCCGGGTGTGTGCTTAAGCGCATTGGAAAGCAAGTTCAGCACGATCCTGTCCAGACGCTGCGTATCGCACAGCAGACCGCACGGACCTTTGGAGCGGTTTTCAAACCGCAGCGTAACGCCGCACGCCTGAGCGTAAGGTCGGGCGCCCTCCACTGTTTCCGCAAGCGCAGCGGCAAGGTCCGTGTACTCTTCCGTCTGAACGTTTTTTACGTCCGCGTATTGCGCATCCAGAATGTTTGCCGCCAGACGCAGCGTCTTATACAAGTTCTGCTCCGCATAATCCAGATACTTTTCCACTCCGTCCGCAATATCCTTGCCAGGCCGGCACAGCCTGCGCCGCAGCAGCTGCAGCGAGGACAGCACAACCGTCAGAGGTGTCTTGAATTCATGAGACAGCATGGCCGCCTGTTCCCATTCTGAAGCAGAAGCCCCGCTTATCCCGACCGTCTCTTTCTCCCGGAACAGCTCCGGCAGACGCAGTGCAAGACTTCGCGTCAGGCGCTCGGCTCCGGCCAGAGCCGCATCCTCCGGGATTCCCAATACGCTGCACAAAGCAGCGCCGTGTACCGCGCCGTCCTCCGCCGGAAGCGGAAACAGCCAATTTCCCGCCTTGCCGCCGTTCTGCGCACAAACGCAAACAGGCTTGCCGGCGCAATGCGCCAGGCAAGCCAATATCATATCATCTTCGTTTTCCGTCCGGGCCCGTGTGATTTGCCCCGGGAACGTCAATTCCTTCAGCAAAGTACCGAGCCGGACCACAAATCGGACTTCCTCTGCTCCCAGCAGCGTCCTCAACGCCTCCGCTGCAGCCAGCAGGACTGCTTCCGCGCGCGTTTGCGGCGGAGCCGTCTGTTCAAAATATTGCAGCAACACCGCATTGACATCTATTCTCATGCGCCCGGCACGCCCCTCCTAGAGCAGATTGTGCAGCCGGATCCCCGCCGCCATCAGTGTAAGGAACCGGCCGTTGGACAAATGTAATGCATCTTCTTTATGTCCCAGCTTCAAGAGCGCATGCAGCGCTTCTGAATCCACCTCAAATATCTGCTGGATCACCTTTCGCAGCGCTTTTTCAACGCATTGCTCCGTAGTACCGTTCCGGGCCGCGATTTCCGCGTATACGTCCTTGCTCATCAGGCAGGTGCCCTGATGCGTAAGAAGAATCAGCAGTGCCTGTTCCAAATACAGAAATCCAACGGCGCTCGTCTGCACACCCAAGTCTATCACCGCTTTGGACACAATGTGCTCCAGTGTGCACTTCTTTTGGGAAGGGGCCTCGCCTGCAAGCGTACGGATGCGGCGCATCAGCAGCTCCAGCTGGTACGGCTTCAGCAGAAACCAATCTGCTCCCTGCGCCAACGCCGCCCGGGCAATATGTTCCTGCCCATACGCGCTGATCGCAATCACCTTCGGACGCTTCGGCGGCGGATTCTCCCGCAGCTCGTTGAGCAGATCCACACCGTCCATGTTGGGCATCACGATATCCAGGAGCAAAACGTCCGGCTGTTCCGTTTGGAGCTTGGCCAGCGCTTCAAGCCCATCACATGCTTGGCCGCAGCAGGCCATATCGGACTCCAGCTCCAATGCATCCTTCAGCAGGTCATTCTGGATCGGATCGTCCTCGGCGATCAGCACTCGGATCTTCGCGTTTTCATTCATACAGCCCACTCACTCTTCCGCGCCGCACGGCAAAAGGCCCGCGCGCCGGATGTCCTCCACAATCCCCCGCACGGCGCACGGCTCCACCGCATTTTCCCACAGGAAAACAAGAAGACGGCAAGTCCCCTCCTGCGTATCGCAGATTGCCCGGCAGGATTGCGTGTCCCGGCCTCCGGCCTGCAGCACCGTAACGGAAACCCCATAGCGAAGCGCACATCCCGGGTCTGTTGTAAGGGCATACTGCAAAATATGCGCGGACTGCAGCGGCCCTAAGTCTGTAAAATTGCGTGTATAGAGCACTTCCGTCGTTTTCATTGCCATTCCTCCACTTTTAAAACCAATATTTATGCAATATTGCTTTATAAGTGTAAAGGAGCAAAGGCACACCGTGCAAGCGAAAATTATCGACCATTTTCGACAAACGGTATTTTTTACAGTATATCACATTTTCCGGCGGCCGCAAAGGCGTTTGCAAAGAACGTCTGCGCGGATACAGTATATCCGCACAGACGTTTTGGGAAGACAGCACTCAATAGTTTTCGGCGCGCAGTTCAAAATAAGCTTGGGAATGCTTGCAGATAGGACACACCTGCGGTGCGGAGCTTCCACAATGGATATGGCCGCAATTGCGGCAAGCCCAGATCATTTCCCCGCCCCGTTCGAACACAAGGCCTTCCTCAATATTCTGCACAAGGCGCAGATATCGCTCTTCATGCGTCTTTTCGATGTTTGCCACACCTTCGAACAGGAATGCAAGTTCATCAAAGCCTTCTTCCCGTGCTGTTTTGGCGAATTCCGCGTACATGTCGCTCCACTCATAATGTTCGCCCGTAGCTGCGTCTCTGAGATTTTCCAGCGTGTCCGCGATGCCGCCGTTGAGCGCCTTGAACCAAAGCTTTGCGTGCTCCCGTTCATTACCGGCCGTTTCCTCAAAAATCGCTCCGATTTGTCCGTAGCCTTCGCTCTTGGCTTTCGAGGCATAATAGGTATACTTATTTGTAGCCTGCGACTCCCCGGAAAAAGCCGTGATCAAATTGGCCTCTGTTTTCGATCCTCTGAGTTCCACTGCAGCGTCCTCCCACATGATAATTTTTTCAAAAAGCTCTTGACATTTTCTTTTGAATGTCTTATCCTATTATAGGTGACAGCACGGTGCTTCATTCACCGCCTGTCAAAAATAAGCGTGGGCCCGTAGCGCAGCTGGGAGCGCGTACGGTTCGCATCCGTAAGGTCGAGGGTTCGATCCCCTTCGGGTCCACCAGATGGACATTGCACGAACACCTACTTTTTCAAAGGCGGCTTCGCCGTAAGGGTGTGGCTGTGATGTCAAAACAGAACCCGAAGGCCAAGGTACATAGTACCTTGGCCTTCGGGTTTTCTGTATATGTAACGGATTTGCTCTAACCTTCTTTATTGAACTCTAAGACCGCATTTTTATTTAGCCGATACTGAATGAGGTCTTTCTCCATCTTGTAGAGGTCGATTCTGTTGGCAGAGCAATAATCTGTTACTTCCCTCTCAAGTTCCGGTTGTGCTGCACACCCGAGAATAATGGAACTCGGCTGGATCATATTAAGCAATGCCCCTTTTTTGTCGGCATTCCATGAAACGCCACAAGCGCCGTTATCTCGAATGATTCTCCACTCCTTTTCGTAGCTCCATTCGGGAGATTTTGAAGTCAGACTCTGAACCAATAGTTTCTGCGCATCTTCTTCGATGCTTTGCGGATTGAGAAAATCAAAGCAAGTTCTTTGTGTAGAGTATATTACAGGGACGGCAGTAAATTTTAAAATACGATTTATCTCAAGCAGGTCATATTCTACGCAAAATCCTCGATGATGGTCTGCATAATGTGCCCACATCAGCAAAGAACTGTCTGATTCACTGAGACAGGAAACCCCAGTTGTTCTTCTTAATTCATCAAATGTAGTTTGTAGTGCCCGAAGTTGACGGTTTATTGTTGACCGAAGCTCTTTCCACATTTGACTTCCAGGACGTATACCGCGTTTATCTGGACATAGCTTCAAGGACTCATTAAATACCTTCTGGGTACCAATTGAAACGTCACAATCGAACACATCATTAAAATTACATGGTGCAGAATACCACATTTGATCATTTTTGACGCTATTCCAGTACAATTCGGAATCGGGATAATATTTATATAATGAGGCTGGCGCATAGCATTTATAATAATACCCAACTTCTGCATAGGCGTGTTCTTTTTCATCTGGAGTTCCTGTCATTGCGGCAAGGATTTCTGACCGTAACGCGATCTTCCATTCATCTTGCTCGTATTCTTTTTCTTGCTCTTGACTCTTCATTGTAACACCTCACTTTAACTGCTCGCACAGCGGCAGCAGCTGCTCCAGTTTTTCGACGATGCGTTTTTGTTCGGCAAGGGGCGGAAGAGGAACCGGTAACATACGCATTGACTTTAAGGAAACATTTTTTATTGTTGTTTGCGTTGCCTCTTTTACTGCATAATCCAAAAAATGCTGCGTATTGAGTAATCGACAGATATATTCTTTGTTAACTCCATTTATAAGTGAGAAATAACATGCACTTTTTCCTAGTATAACAGGTTCATTGTTATAAAAAGCATAGTTGCCAATAGTTCCGTTAATCGAAGTTAGTATTGTATTTTCATCCAACGGCTTTTTGTATTTTTCAAATTCCTCATTTGACACTTTTTTGGTATCTGACTTGATTATAATTTCACCTTTTACAAGGTTATTTCCGTTAATAAAGAAATACTCTCCTGTTTCATCAAACTGTGGTGTCCCGTGAATTCCATCACCTAAAATTGAAATGATATCCCTCAACCTTACCCACTTCCAGCTCTCCGGAATCTCAAACAGCTTTTCGTCATCGGTAATTTCGGGCAGGGGCTTTTCTTTCTTGATTTTCCCCGCCTTGATGAGCCGCTGTTTTTCCTCTTGAATCTGGGCAAAGAGTTCCTCTGCTGTACCTTCTTCGGGGCGCTGTTCGACGAGCTTACCCTGGATGGCGTACTGCAAGAGGGATTTTTTCATATCCTCCGGAAAGCGGCTGTTGAACTGCTCCAGCTTGCTCCACGCCTGCTCGTAGCGGTCGATATAGGGCAGCAGTTCCTCGATTTTGGCAACAATCCGCTTTTGCTCGGCAAGGGGTGGGAGAGCAATTACAGCACGATAAAGTCTGTCATCGTTAATTGCTGGATATGCCACTCCTTTTGCGTTTTCATTAGAATTAGCATAGCCATCAAAAACAGGCGTCATTAAATAATAAAACAAATACTTATTAAAAATATTTTTATGACAAGTTAGAACTGCAAATCCAGTGCTTGCTATCGGTTTATGTGAGAATTGTTTATCAACAATGCACATATTGTGCAGATATGGACGCACTGTGGAATATAGAATATCTCCTTGTTCAACTATCTTTCTTGCCCGTGACGGGGCTTTATCTGCTTCTACAATATTTTCGCCTGTATTTAACAACTGTCTTTGATTATCAATAGAGCCAATATCTATATACGAAAATGTACATTGTGGAGTAAGTTGTCCGCGATTATATACGATGTTTCTTAACCTTACCCACATCCAACTCTCCGGAATCTCAAATGGCTTTTCATCGTCGGTGATTTCAGGCAGGGGCTTTTCTTTTTTGATTTTCCCCTCCTGAATCAACCGCTGTTTTTCCTCCTGAATCTGGGCAAAGAGTTCCGCTGCTGTGCCCTCTTCGGGGCGCTGTTCTACCAGCTTGCCTTGAATGGCCAGCTGCAAAATGCTGTTTTTCAGTTCCTGCGGCGTCATTCTGCTTTCCCTCCCAGTAAAGAGGTGATTTCACTGAGCACCCGGTCAATCTCCGCATTGAGGGACGCCCGCTGCTCCTCGTACCGCTGAATTAGGTCCATCGGCGCCAGGATTTCTTCTTCCTCATGGGGATAGCCGCACTGGTCCAGATTGTATCCCAATTCCTCGGTGAGCTGCTGGACGGTGAACTTCTTTGCCTTGTCAAAGCCGTCCTCAGTAATTTCCTGGCGGTTGTCCCACCAATCCAGCACTGGCTGGAAGTGCTCCAGCCTCATGGGCTTGGTCTTGGAAAAATGCTTGTACCCTTCTGGCATATCCAGACGGTAAAACCAGGTTTCCTCGGTGGGGTGGGTGTTGTCAAAAAACAGGATATTGGTAGTGATAGACGTATAGGGCGAGAACACGCTTCCCGGCAGGCGGATGATGGTGTGAAGATTGAATTCCCGCAGCAGTTTCTTTTTGATGTTCACCTTGGCATTGTCGGTACCGAACAGAAAGCCGTCCGGCAGAATCACCGCCGCCCGGCCGTTTTGTTTCAGACGGTACATTATCACGGACATGAACAGGTCGGCCGTCTCGGAGCTTGCCAAATCGTCCGGGAAATGGTTTTTGACATCCGCTTTTTCCGACCCGCCGTAGGGGGGATTCATCATGATTACGTTGAACCGGTCGTTCTCCGTATAGTCCAGCACATCCCTCATCAGGGAGTTGTCGTGATAGACGCGGGGCACGTCCAGTCCATGCAGCAGTAAGTTTGTAATGCACAGCATATAAGGGAACTGCTTTTTTTCGATACCGTAGATGGAATTGCTGTACTTGTCAGCATCAGCGGTACTCTTAATCTGCTTTTGCAGCTGATTAAGCCAGCTGACAAGAAATCCGCCGGTGCCGCAGGCAAAGTCCGCCATAGTTTCACCGATTTGCGGCTTAATGACCTGTGCCATAAAATCGGTGACAGCACGAGGAGTGTAAAATTCGCCCGCAGAACCAGCGCTTTACAGTTCCTTTAGGATAGTTTCGTAAATCTCGCCGAAGGCGTGGCTTTCTTCATAGTCGCCAAAATCCAGCTCGTCAATGACATTGATGACCTGGCGAAGCAAAACGCCGTCTTTCATGTACTGATTGGCGTCGGCAAAAGTGGTCTGCACAATGGCTTTTTTGATAGGGGTGGAAGCGTCTACCGGCAGCTTTTTCAGAGTGGGAAACAACGTATTGTTGACAAAATTCAGCAGGTCGTCACCCGTTAAAGCTGTACCGGATTTATCGTCGCGCGCCCAATTCTGCCAGCGGCATTCTTCTGGAATGATAGACTGATAATCCTCATCGTCCCATTCCCAATCCTGTTCCTTTGCGTCATATACTTTCAAAAAAAGCATCCACGCAATCTGCTCAATACGCTGTGCGTCGCCGTTGATACCGGCGTCGTTGCGCATAATGTCGCGCAGCCGCTTGACGAATCCTGCTAAATTGCTCATGTTAAATTACCTCGTCCATATAAATCGCCTGTTCCAGTTCCTTTACTGCGTTCAGATAGCCCTGTTTCCCGCCGAAATATCCGGCAATTTTCGCAGGTTTCCCCAGTTTCAGGAATGGGTCCAGCTTTAAAATCTCTGTTTTTTCAATTTCATAAATGCCCGTGTTCATGTATTTATCCAGCAAAGCCTCCAGCACTTTCCGGGCCACGCCGCTGTATTTGCTGAAAAAGTCCCGTTTTTTCACATTGTTGGCTCGTTCCCGGCGGGTCAGCGGCTTTTTGTCAAAGGCCACATGGCAGATAAAGTCAAAATCGTCCACATCGGTCATCTGCTGCTCCGCTTTCAGGAGTTCCAAATCAATGCCACGGCCGTGGAGCAAATCCCGAATTTGTTCCTTCTTTTCCTGTGCTGACCACTGGCGGATGAAATTGTCCAGCGAGGCATACTCGCCCCTGATGTTCTCTTTGGTGTAGTCTACAATGCTTTCCTGGCGCAGCAGTTTACCGTTTGCGTCATAGACCGATACGGTTTTATGAATGATCTGTACTTTACAGCCGTTTTTGTCCACGATCGGTTTGACGGCAGGTTCCGGCGGAGTAACTGGCGGTTCTTTTCCGCCGCCTGGTTTTTCTTTTCCAGGCTTCTTTCCGGGCCGATACCCTTTCTCTATTTCGATGGGACCATCCCAGTCCGGGTCGGCAAACAGGCGGGTCACATTGCGGAAATCCATAACCACGAAATGCGTTTTGCCCTCTTTTTCCCGCAGACGGGTGCCGCGACCGATAATTTGCTTAAACTCTGTCATGGAGCCGATCATTTCATCCAACACGATCAGCTTGGTCATCTTGCAGTCCGCACCTGTGGAAAGC
>OJRC01000616.1_pt1 | contig 20187 bp, 17 predicted proteins | sample 1599081 | NCBI WGS metagenome assembly OJRC01 (sample SAMN03922519, study PRJEB24848) | human gut metagenome | isolation source: stool sample | host: Homo sapiens | place: Germany | collected 2010-02 | reverse complement strand
TTCCTAAAGACATCGCTGCCATGGAGCAGAGCCTGAAACGGCTGGAAGAACAGGAACAGAAGTATTCTGCCGAGCTGGACGCTGCCCTGACTGAATATGCCGGGCTTCGGGAGCAGGCCAAGGGCTTCGACCCGGTGCAGCTGTATGAAGCAAGACAGGCCATCCGCCCCGGCAAGGAGCAGGAAGCGGAAAACCAGGCACAGCAGGTTTACGGCGAGAAGTACAGCCCGCTGCTGATGTTTGACAGCAAAAAGGCGGTTTCCCGGATGCTTCATGAAGATATGGAGCGGCAGGCCGTGCGGAGGATGGTGCGGCAAGCGCAGAAAGGACAGCAGACTTCTCAAAAGAAAAAGAGCAAAAAGAGGGAACGGTAAATCGTATGCCGTTCCCTCTCTATAATATAATGGCAGCTCTTAAGTGGCTCTCTACGCATTCCCGAGCTGTTTTCAACGATAGTCCTTGCGGATTAATTCTCATTTTGTTTTTTGGCACGGAAAAGGATCATCAAAAGGGCTCCCCCAGACACCAGCAGGAGTGCCCACCATACCAACGGCTGTCTGTCATCTCCTGTCTGGGGAGACGAACCGCCGGACTGAGACGTGTCACCGGGTTGAGACGTGTCGCCGGGCTGGGACGTGTCGCCGGGCTGGGACGTGTCGCCGGGCTGGGATGTGTCCCCGTCAGAGGGCTGGCCGGAGCCATCCTCGTCCGGGTCACCCGGTTCTACAGGCGTATGTCCCTCTTCTGTCTCTGCCAGCACATAATAGCTGTTGTGATTGGTGGTAAATGTAACAGCCGTGCCCTATGCCTGAGATTCCATCTCTGTGACAGCTCCGCTCTCAGCCAGATAGAACACCGCCGGGGCCTGATAGTCACCCGTGTAGGTCACAGTAACGGTAATAACGGACTGGACTTCTACCCGGTCGCCCTGGCTGTCCATAAAAGACAGATCCAGGGGGTACAGATTGGTCCCGTATTTCTCCATGCAGGATTCCATCCACGCCCAGGCCTGTTCATCGCTGCGGGGGATCTGGTACACCACAAGGGTCAATCCATCCAGTGCCTGGCCGCTCACCGTAACCTGTACGCCATCCTCCAGCTGGACGCTGTCCTGACCATCTACGACAGGGGCTTCTGCCCATGCTGTCTCCTGAACAGATTGCGCCACCACCGGAATTTCCTCCGGTTCCGGCGCGGCGGCAAACGCCGGCATCGTAAACAATAGGGCAGACAGCGCCGACACAAAAATAGTCTGAAACAGTTTCTTCATCTCAGCCTCCTGATTGTATCGTGGTATTCAGAGTGACAGCACCAGCGGAATGGTATGTCTCCGGCTCATAGGCCATCACCTTCATGGAAATCGTTGCACCGGACGCAGGGACCGTGTCGAAGGTTACGGACTGCACATATTCCCCGGGCCGGATCAGTCCGGTCTCACCCAGAACAGTTCCATTTTCATCCATTATCCGCAGCTTGAGCCAGACGGTGTTGCTCTCCGGGTTGGTGAGCCACACGTCGGCCTGGCTGCCTTCCAGCACCACAGCTCCGCATACGGACACCCGGAATACCTGGGCGTCCAACTCCTGCCAGCCCAGTTCTTCCGGTACTTCCGGGGTACCGCTCACAGCTGACGCCTCGAAAGGCGGCGGGGTAAATTCCCCCTGTGCGGGGCTTTGTGTATATACCAGAGATGCGGCCATCATCGCCAGACACAGCAGGCAGACTATCACCAAAACGGGTACAGCCCAATTTTTTCTATGTTTTTGCTGCGCCAAAACGACACCACACTCCTTTCCCTCATGTCCGGACACTGGCTGAGCCAATGCCCGGACATCAGAGGTCAAGGGACGGATTTTTCCTGCCCCTTGACAACTGAAGCTGTTGATTACCCCGCAGCAGCGATGCTTACGGTGATGGTACCAATCTTGCCGCCATTGGCGCTTTCGGCAAGGGTTCCGCCGGGGGTAACGGTGATGGTGGCGCTGGGAGCCGAAGCAACTTCTGTACCCACGGCGGTAGCTACCGTGGCCCCGTTGTTGCCGAAGGTCATGGTGGTGCTCTCATAGCCGGTTTCGGCCTGATAGGAAGCAGTGGCCTTGGCTGCGGCGTTAGAGTGGTTGGTCACGGTGATGGAGTCATTGCTGGCAGTCCAGGCCCCCTCAGAGCTTCCGCTGTACTGGTGGGTCTCCGGGTTCCAGGTACCTCCACCGGCGCCGGTATAAGTAAAGCTCATGTCGGTCCAGGCGATGTCCACGCTGTATACAACAGCGCCGGAACGATAGGTACCCTTGACATCAGCGTAGTAACTGCCGGTGCCTACGCCGTCCTGATCTGCGGCAAAGGCAGTGGTGCTCATGGTGCAAACCAGAGCGGCGGCAACCAGCATGGAAACCAATTTTTTCATGTTCAGGATATTCTCTACTTTATGATAGCTTTACTGTTTCTCGATGGTGACCGTGATGGTACCGATGGTAACGCCCCCTGCGGTAACGGAATTGTTGGGCTTTGAGGTGCGGTCGATCGTCAGAACAGCGCTGTTCGTGTCAGCGTCGTCAGGACTATTTTCCTTACCGGCAGCCAATATGAAGTTGCGCTTGTCCATGGAGGCAGTCACGCCGGTATCGCCCTGCGGGGTATAGGTAAAGCTGACCTTAACCGGGGCGTTGGAGTGGTTGGTGGCCGTAACCGCAGCGGTGACCTTATCCCAACCGGCAGAGGTGGGATCCGTATAGGTGTGGGTGTCCGGATCCCAGGTTCTGGTGCCGGATTCGTTGTAAGTAAAGGTCATATCATCCCATGTGAGATCCACGCTGTACACGGTAGGATCCGTGGCACTGTCGTTGTATTTGACGGTGACATCAATGGGATCCTGTGAACCTACGCCGGCGCCGTCCACCTTGCCGGCGGCCAGAGCGGTAGTGCTCAGGCTCAGGGTCATAGTCAATGCCAGAGCGATTGCAATCAATTTCTTCATGGATCGTTCCTCCTCAATCATCATGTTTTAGTTATTCCTGCACCGTAATGGTGATAGGGATCTCGGTATTGACCACGGCTTTTTCGCCGGTGTCGGGGTCATAGTAGAACACGACAAATTTGCCGTCATACCCGCCGGGTTGGAGCTGTTTTTCTGCTCCGTCCAGCAGGTTCAGGGTAGTGACCTGATTGCCCGGCTTTAAGGTTCCGGACTGGACGATCACCGTATCGTCGATGACGATCTGCACCACCATATCCTGCACCGACTTGCCGGGATTGGCAAAAACAAGGCTGGCCGCTTTATCGGACAGGTCGATGGTGACCTCATTGGAATAGGTGAGGCTTACCGCCCCGCCGCCTTCTTCAGTCTCCAGCTTTTCACCGCTGTCGTCCTCAATGGCCTGGGCATTGGATTCCTCCTCCACCGGGGCGTAATCCGGAGCCAGGACCGGGGCCGTGTCCCGGAAGCACAAGGCCCAGATGGTTACGCCGATGGCAATCAACGTAATCAGAAGCAGCACAGGAATCAAAATTTTCTTTCCCTTCATTCGCTCTCACCTCCAATCGTTACGGTCACGCTGCCGATGATGGCTTTCTCCAGTTCTTTTCCCGGTTTGCCAGCCAGAATCAGATAAACGGTGCTACTGTTATTTGCAGGCAGGGCCACGGGGGTGGAAACCGGGTTCTCCCCATCAGTGAAGCTGCCGGTGATGCCAGTTTCTTCTGCCTTGTATTCGTAAGTAACATTCACATCGGTATTACCGGTATTCTCCACCTTGATGGAATTACCACCTTCTTCATCCACATTCCAGCCCGCGCCATCATAAGTATGGGTGTCCGGATTCCAGGTGCCGTCGCTGTAAGTAAAGCTTAATTCTCCCCAGGTGATGTCCACGCTGATGACCTGGGCAGGATTGCCGTTTGGGTCGTTGCTGTAGGAGGCAGGGTCTCCTTCAATGCAGTAGACGGTGCCGTGGCTGCTGTCCAGCACGGGATAGGAGTCAACCGTCTGGCCGTTGTCCAGATTCTGATACCAGACGGGGCTGTCCGAACTGGAGCCGTTGAGCAGATAAGCCACTTCGCCGGAGGCGAAAGCCCCGGCGTCCTTGACGCCGCCGCCGTTCACCTTGCCTCCCTGGTTCCCGACCACCTTGGTATCCGAATAGCAGTTGGTGACGGTGCCTTTCAGCGTGAGCCATGAGGCGATCGGATGATTATAGTCCTTCTGGTTGTCGCCCACCAGGTGGCCGATGCGGTTGTGGGCCGTCACGGTGTTGTCGCACTCGTAGCAGTCCTTGATGGTGCCGCCGTAGTTGGCGCCGCAGACGGCGCCGGCGATTTTCCCGGTGGCCGCAATGCTGGAACCGACCACATAGCAGTTTTGGATGGTGGCCGCCGTTTCGATGTCATCGTCCTTCGCCAGCAAACCGCACAGGGCGCCGAACCGGCCGTCGTAATCGCCGCCGTTGTCGAAGCTGGCATCGACAATGCCCAGGTTCTGGATGGTGCCGGTGACTGTGCCGAACAGGCCGCTGGTTTTCTCAGCGCTGTTGGTACGGATCTCGAAATTGGAGATGGTGTGCCCCTGGCCGTCAAAGGTGCCGGAGTAGCTCTTGTCGGTGGTTTCCTCCACGGAGGTGGCGTCGTTTTTGAAGGTCGCGCTGGGCGCGATGGGGGTCCACTTGCTTCCGCCCAAGTCAATGTCCGCGGTCAGCACCGCATTGGCGGCGGTGTTCTGCGCCATGCCCTCCAGGGTGCCGTTGACCAGGGCGGCGAACCAAAAGAGCTCTCCGGCGGTTCCAATTTGATAGACGCCATCGGTTTGTTGAGGAGTTTCATATACGGCCAGAGTGGCGGTTGTTGCCGTCTTTCCCTCGTAGGTGATGGTAACCGCCTTGCCGTTGTGCGCCGACGACTGCAGCACCGTGCCGTTATCCGGGCTGGCGGTGATGCCCTCCGCACCCCAGGAAAGCACCGGCTTATACGTATCGCTGCCCTCATAGGACACCGTGATCTCCAGCCCGGTCAGATCCAGATTGTCGCCGGTTTTGTATTCCGTTTTGGTGGGCTGGCTCGTAACCGTAATGCCTGTCACACCCCCCACCACGCGGAAGGTCAGGGCGCCGGTTTTCCCGGTATAAGAGCTGCCGTCCGCCGGGGTGTAGACGGCGGTGATGCTGTGATCGCCCAGGCCCAAAGTGCTGGCAGAGACGGTACAGGTGGCCGTCCCGTCATTCAAGGTCACGGGATCGCCCAAATTGGTATCGTCTTTTTTGAACTGCACAGAGCCGGTGGGGGCGCCGACCCTGTCGGACACCGTGGCGGTGAAAATCACATTCTCCTCGTTCTTGTCAGCGACATTGGTGTCCTTGGCCGACTGCGACGTTACCGTCACAGTGGGCTCGTACCAGATCGTCACGCCGTTGGTGTCGCCGTCGCCGGTTATCGTGCCGTTACTCTGGTTGACGGGGTGCCGCCGCCGGAGAAGGTGCCGCCCTCATTCACGGTGATGGTGCTATTGTTGTAGACCGTGCTGCCCTCCTCCACCGTGAGGGTGCCGCCGCTCTCCACGGTAATGGTGCCGGAGATGGGGATGCTTGTACCGTTGGGAAGGATCAGCTCGGCTCCGTTAGGGACGGTGAGATATTTGCTTAAGTCCGTTTTCAGACTGTCGGGCAGGGTGACGGTGCCGTACACCGTGCTGTTGATGATGGCATTCCAGCTATCGTCGTTGTCGGCACCGCTGATGTTCCCCGTGATCACGGCGTTGCCGTTGATGTTGATGGAACTGCCCGCCTCGCCGGTAATGCTGCCTGTACCGGCATAAATATCCCGGCTGGTAAGGGTACCGCCGTAGATGTTAAGGGTGCCGCCCGAAGAGACAGAGATACCAGGGGGTTACTTATGGTGCTAACAGAGCCCCCATAGATGGTGAGGGTGCCGCTGCCTACAGAAATGCCTGTTGCAAGACCAGTCTGGAGTGTAAGGTTACCGCTGTGGATGGTCAGGCTGCTGCCGCTGCCCAGGGTGATGGCGCTGCCGCTAAAAGGCGTCACAGACAGGCGGCCGCTGCTGCTATCCTGGCCGTAAATGGTCAGACTGCTGCCATCCGTGATGTTCAGAGGGATGTCTATAAGTGAAATGTTGCTGCCTGCGGCCAGGATCAGGCGGACGTCTCCATTGACCTGAATGGTGTTCCTTCCTGCAATGTTACCAGTACTATTGGCTACATACCACGTGGTATTCCCGGCCGTACCCCAACTACTGGCGGTGAATGAGGCGGTGGTGTAATCGCCGCTGGATATTGTGCCGGTTTGCCATGTTTTGGTATTGGTATCATAATACAGATACGTCACATCGCCCTCCACCGCCCAGGCCGTGACAGTCTGGGGCGCAGCATCTCCTTCCTCCACGGTTCCGGCGCAGGCGGTCAGGTCCGCACCCTCCGCCGAACAGACGGGACAGTCAGGATTGACACTGTCCGCCGTGCAAAGGGTCTCACAGGTACATTCCGCCGGACCTTCCGGTTCGCCGCTGTCCGTCGGGTTGCAGAGTTCGCAGTCCGACGGGTCAAAGGTGCAGGGACTTCCCTCGGAATAGCCGCAGGTCTCATCGTGGACGTGCGGACAGTTCAATTCTTTTGTGATGCAGCCGCTTTCCTCGCTGCACACATGGGTACAGGCATCGGCTGCTTTTTCTTCGCCCTCGGCGGGAAGCATCCCGTCGCTGTAACACTCCGCCGTATGCTCATGGACACACTGGGTCACGAGGGTGTAACAATCGTCGGTGTGTTCGTGGGTGCAAGGCGTACCCTCGGAATAACCGCAGGTCTCATCGTGCACATGATGGGGGCATACAGCGGAAGCCCCTGTTTCCATATCCGCAGCGTACACAGGTGTACCGGACATGGAAAACATCATGGCCACTGACAAGAGCAGCGCCAGTGGCCGCTTCCATTTTTGTTTCAATCTTCCTTCCTCCTTAAAGCAGGAGGGCATTCCTGCGTGAGACAGGAACCTGTCTCACGCAAGGGGGCGCCCCCTTGTGATGGTGTCTTATTTTCTTCATATCGGGCGCAGACCGCCGCAATCAGCGGCAGGCTCTTTTCCCCGATGGAGCGGATCTCCAACAACTTTTCCGGTCCTGCCCGCTGTATGGCGCAAAGCTGCTCCATGCGCTCCACGCCGCCCCGACGCAGGGCCAGGGAGAGCCGCCGCAGCTGGGTGCGTTTGGCTGGAAACGCCTGCTCGCAGGCGGTAAAGTATGCTTTGACCATGATTTCTCCTTTCTCCGGCGGCGCTCTCGTTGCGCTATTAGAAATACTTTATGGGATTTTTGTGCCCCTTTCCAGTACGAGAGATGCCGCAACCCGCGGCAAAACTGGTACTTGACAAATTGACATTTTTGTGCATCGGGTGTAAAATAGGAAATCAGGAGGAAGAAAAACCATGGAACCACTACGACTTGCCATTTGCGACGATCTGCCGGAGGAACGGGAAGCCCTGCTCGCCCTGCTGGAACAGACCCCCATCGCCACCGTTTGCGCCCAGTTCGCCAGCAGTGAGGAGCTGCTGGAAGCGTTCCGCCCCGGCGGGTTCGAGCTGCTGCTGATGGATATTTATATGGACGGCATGACCGGCGTGGAGGCGGTACGGAAAATAAGGGAGATGGACGAAACAATCCCCATCGCCTTTACCACCACCAGCACCGAGCATACCCTGGAGAGCTACCGCCTTTCGGTGCTGAAATACCTGGAAAAGCCTGTACGGCAAAAAGACATCAACGACCTGCTGCATCTGGTGAAGCTGCAAAGGGACAGCGCCCCCCGGCTGGCCATCCGGCAAAACGGCGAGACGCAAAAAATCCCCCTTTCCGAGCTTTTCTATCTGGAGCAGAAGGCCCATCATGTGTTTCTGTATCGCAGGGACGGCGGCACGCTCCAGCTCTATGGCAAGCTGTCCGACCTGCTGCCCCAGCTGGAGGGGCAGCCCTTTTTCTGCCCCCACAAAAGCTACTGCGTCAATCTGGCCTTTGTCCGGGGGATCAACGAGGAATATCAGTGCTACGAGATGGCGGATGAAAAAAACGTCCCCATCAGCCGCTCCAACCGTTCAAAGGCCAAACGAGCCTATGAGGACTTTCTGTTTGCACGGACAAGGGGGGATGGATGATGGAGCAGTTATTTTATATTTTCTGCACCACGCTGCCCGGTCATGTCCTGCCCCTGGCTCTGCTCTGGCACTTTCCCTGGCGCTCCAGAAGGACGGCGCTGGTACTGATGCTCTGCAATGTCCTGTGCAAAACGGCGGCGGCCGCTGCCTGCATTGCCAATGGTATCGGCTTTCGCGGTCTGGAAATTCTGTTTTCCTTCCTCGGCTTTGGGATCTTCCTTTGCTGCTCCCGGCTGGACTTTTTCCGGCTGCTCTCAGTTTTTATCCTCGCGGTGGACTACCTGCTGCTGATCCGGGGCATTTCGTCCTTCCTGACCGTCCGGCTGTTTTCCACCCTCTCCCAGAGCTGGGAGAGCAGCGTGTGCGCCTTGCTCTTAGGCTCAATCTCCCTGCCACTGCTGTTTCGGGTGTGTGGACCGTCCATGCGACAGATCTACCAGACCGATGCCCCCAGGTTGTGGCGGGTGATCTGGCTGGTGCCGGGTCTGCTCACCGTGATGACCATTCTGTTCACCAACGCCTACCGGCAGGACAGCGCGGAACGCTGGGAATTTCTCTTTTTCCGGGTCAGTCTGCTGATCTGCGTGATGGTGACCTACTATGTCCTGCTGCAATTTCTGGAGAGTCTGCGCAGGCAGGTAGCTCTGGAGCAGCAGTTGATGTTTGATAAAGAACTTCTGGAGATACAGACCTCGGAGCAGAGCAAGCGCGGCCAACTCCTCATGGAGACCGCCGAACAGACCCGGCAGATGCGCCACGACCTGCGCCACCATCTGACCGCGATCCAGGCCATGGCCGGAGACGAGAACCCCAGGCTGGCCGCCTATCTCTCTAAACTGATCCGGGACATCCCCGCCGCCGTCCGGGATTATTGCGAAAACCCCACCGTCAATGCGGTGGTGTCCCACTACGCCTCCCGCTGTAAGAGGGAGGGCATTGCCTTTACCGCCCGGCTGACGGTCCCCGCGCAGAACGAAAATCTGGATGACCGCGCCCTGTGTGTCGTGTTCGCCAATCTGCTGGAAAACGGGGTGGAAGCCTGCAGACGCATGGCTGAGGGCAAGAAATTTATCCGGCTGAACAGTTCCCTGGAGTACGGCGTCCTGACCATCACCATGGACAACAGCTTTGACGGGCAGGCGCGGCAGGAGGACGGGAAGTTCCTCTCCAGTAAGCGGGCGGGTGCGCCCGGTGTGGGCCTCAGCTCCATCCGGGCCGTGGCAAAAGCTCACCAGGGGGATGCCCGGTTTGAGGCGAAAGGAACCACTTTTTTATCCTCGGTATATTGCAGATTATAGACGGAACATTCGTGTTACTCGCTTCGTTGTCTCACACGTGTTTTTTGGTAAAAAGCACCCTTGACAAATCTCTTTCCAGAAGAAAATCCTTTTGAAGTACGCAGCCGATAACGGTTTCCCCAATCCGACATTTTTCATTGATGATGGAGTGTCCGGGGTGACATTTGACCGGCCGGGCTGGAATGAAATGATCCGGCTGGCCGAGGCCGGAAAAGTCAAAACCGTCATTGTAAAAGATATGTCCCGCATGGGACGGGACTATCTGAAAGTCGGTTACTATACTGAAAGCTTCTTTACAGAACGTGATATTCGGTATATCGCCATCAATGACGGTGTGGACAGCGACAAAGGGGACAATGATTTCACCCCTTTTCGCAATCTGTTCAACGACTTCTATGCCCGCGATACCAGTAAAAAAATCCGGGCCGTTATGCGCGCCAAAGGGAACGCCGGAGAACACCTCTGCACCAATCCGCCCTATGGGTATATAAAAGACCCTGCGGACAAAAAGAAATGGATTGTGGACGAGGAAGCCGCCGAGATTGTCAAGCGTATTTTTGCCCTGTGTATTGCAGGGAAAGGCCCCATGCAGATTGCCAAGCTGCTGACTGCCGAACACGTTCTCACGGTCAAGGCACACTATGCTCAGCGTGCGGGAAAACCACTGCCGGAGAACCCTTGTAAATGGAGTCCAAAATCTGTCGCAGGGATCTTGGAACGCCCGGAGTACACCGGCTGTACGGTGAACTTCAAGACTTATTCCAAATCCCACAAGCTGAAAAAGCGGCTGCATAATGCCCCGGAAAACCAGCGCATTTTCCCCAACACTCAGCCTGCCATTATCGAGGAACAAGTCTTTGTACGGGTGCAGGAGTTACGGGAGAACAAGCGCCGCCCCAGCAAGACAGGAAAGCAGGGATTATTCTCTGGTTTGCTCTACTGTGCGGATTGCGGGGACAAGCTGTATTTCTGTACGACAAATAGCTTTTCGCCCAAGCAAGATCACTATGTCTGCTCCAATTACAAGAGCAATACAGGAACTTGTTCTGCGCATTTTATCCGGGAAGAAACGCTGAAACTGTTTGTCTTGCAGCGGATTTTCGATGTGACGGCGCTGTTCTTTGACGATGCTATGGCGTTTGAGGAAGCCGCGAAAAAGCAGCACTTCCAAGAAGCCGAAAAAGAGGCCAAGAAGCGCAAGCGTGAAATTGCCCAAGCGGAAAAGCGTATTGCCGAACTCGACCGCATTTTCAAGCGCATTTATGAGGATGACATCAGCGGCGCAATCAGTCATGAACGGTTCTTGAAATTCTCCGCTGCTTATGAGGCAGAACAAAAAGAACTGACAGAGCAGGTCAAAATATGGCGGGAAGCGGTAGAAACCTTTGAACAGGATAAAGCCGACTTTGACAGCTTTGCAGCCATTGTACGGAAATATGTGGGCATTCGTGAACTGACGCCCACCATCGTCAATGAGTTTGTAAAGAAAATTATCGTCCATGCGCCGGACAAATCCAGCGGCCATCGCAGGCAAAAGATTGAATTGGTCTGGAACTTCATCGGAGAAGTCAACCTGCCGGGCGACGATCAGACCGTGGAACGGCAAAGAAAAGGCAGAACGGCATGACCTATCAGCCATGCCGCCCTGCGACATTCAAATTACTTCTTTATGGGAGCGCGCCTTTCCCCGGCGCCCTCTTTCATTTTGCTGTTTCTTATTTGTACATTTCCTTGAGCTTGAGCAGGTGCTCGTACCTCGCCTTGGCGTTGGCCTCGCTCGCCTCGAAGAGCCTGTCGGCCCTCGCGGGGAACTCGCGGGTCAGCCTCGAGTACCTGGCCTCGTTCATCAGGAAGGCACGGTAACCGTCCGCCGGCTCCTTGCTGTCCAGCGCGAACTTCGGCTCCGCAGCCGGGTTGAACCTGTAGAGGTTCCAGTAGCCGCAGTCGACAGCCTTCTTCATCTCGCTCTGGCAGTTCGTCATGCCGCCCTTGATGCTGTGCATCTCGCAGGGAGCGTAGGCGATGATGAGGGACGGGCCGTGATAGGCCTCGGCCTCGGTGATGGCCTTGATGGTCTGGGCCGGGTTGGCGCCCATGGCGATCTGAGCCACGTAGACATAGCCGTAGGTCATAGCGAGCTCGGCGAGAGCCTTGCTCTTGATCTCCTTGCCGGCCGCAGCGAACTGAGCCACCTGGCCGATGTTGGAGGCCTTGGAGGCCTGGCCGCCGGTGTTGGAGTACACCTCGGTATCGAAGACGAAGACGTTCACGTCCTCACCGGAGGCGAGCACATGGTCGAGGCCGCCGTAGCCGATGTCGTAGGCCCAGCCGTCGCCGCCCATGATCCACACGGACTTCTTGTTCAGGTAATCCTTCTTCGCCAGGATCTCGGCCGCAAGCTTGCAAGCGTCGCACTGGCAGGTGGTCTTGCCGGCAGCCTTGAGCTTATCGCCGTAGGCCTTGATCTCGGCATTGTCGCTGGCGCAGAGCTCGTCAACAGTGCAGATGCTGTCTTCGAGGGCAGCGACGTAGGCCTTGGTGGCATCGCCGTTGGCGTTGCCGTCGTTATAGGTGTCGAGCCACTTCTGAGCAGCTTCCTTCAGCTCGGCGCAGCACCAGTCGACAGCGATGAGCTCCTTCGTCTTGGCGGCGAGGTCGTCGCGAATCTTCTTCTGGCCGAGGTAGAGGCCCAGGCCGTGCTCGGCGTTGTCCTCAAAGAGGCTGTTGACCCACGCGGGGCCCTTGCCTTCCTTGTTGACGGTGTAGGGACTGGTGGCAGCCGGGCCGCCCCAGATGGACGAGCAGCCGGTGGCGTTGGAGACGATCATGTGGTCGCCGAAGAGCTGGGTGATGAGCCTGGCGTAGCTGGTCTCGGCGCAGCCGGCGCAGGAGCCGGAGAACTCGAGCATGGGCTGCTTGAACTGGCTGCCCTTGACCGTGTTGTCCTGCATATCCTTCTTCTCGCTGACCTTCTCGGTCATGTAGGTCCAGACTTCCTGCTGAGGCATCTGGCTCTCCATGGGCACCATGGTCAGGGCCTTGGTCGGGCAGACGCCGGCGCAGACGCCGCAGCCCATGCAGTCCAGCGGGGAGACGGCCATGGCGAAGGAGTAGACGTCCTTGCCCTTGCCGGCCTTGACCGGGACGATCTTCGCGGCGGCGGGAGCCGCAGCGGCCTCCTCAGCAGTGAGAGCATACGGCCTGATGGTCGCGTGCGGGCAGACATAGGCGCACTGGTTGCACTGGATGCACTTCGTGCTGTCCCACTCGGGCACGGAGACGGCCACGCCGCGCTTCTCGTAAGCGGAGGCACCGAGCTCGAAGGTGCCGTCGGCATGGGCCTTGAAGGCGGAAACGGGCAGGCTGTCGCCGTCCATCTTGCCGACAGGGTCGAGGATCTCCTTGACCATCTTCACGACCGGGCCGCGGCCGGTGAGCTCCACAGGCTTGCTCTCGTCAACGGCGTTCGCCCAGCTGGCGGGCACGTCGACGACGGTGTAGGCGGAGGCGCCCAGCTCGATGGCCTTGTGGTTCATGTCGACGACGTCCTGGCCCTTCTTCAGGTAGGAGTGCGTCGCGGCGTCCTTCATGTACTTGATGGCCTGATCCTCGGGGATGACCTTGGCGAGGGAGAAGAACGCGCTCTGGAGTATGGTGTTCGTCCTCTTGCCCATGCCGATCTGCTGGGCGAGGTCGATGGCGTTGATCATGACGAGCTTGATCTTGTTCTTCGCGATGTAGCGCTTCGCGTCGGCGTCAAGATGGTGCTCGAGCTCGGCAAAGCTCCACTGGCTGTTGACCAGGAACACGCCGCCGGCCTTGAGCTTCTGAGCCATCTTGAAGCCCTTGGTGATGTAGCTCGGGTTATGGCAGGCCACGAAGTCGGCCTTGTTGATGTAGTACGGGCTCTTGATGGGCTTGTCGCCGAAGCGCAGGTGGCTGATGGTCACGCCGCCAGTCTTCTTGGAGTCGTACTGGAAGTAGGCCTGGACATACTTGTTGGTGTGGTCGCCGATGATCTTGATGGAGTTCTTGTTCGCGCCGACGGTGCCGTCGCCGCCGAGGCCCCAGAACATGCAGCTCACGGTGCCCTTCGGGGCGGTGTCCGGAGCGGAGGTCTCACGCAGAGAGAGCTTGGTCACGTCGTCCACGATGCCGACGGTGAAGCGGGTCTTCGGGTTGGCCTTGGCCAGCTCCTTGTAGACCGCGAACACGCTGGCGGGAGGAGTGTCCTTGCTGGCGAGGCCGTAGCGGCCGCCGATGACCTTGATGTCGTTCCTGCCGGCGTCGGCCAGGCTGGTCATGACATCCATGTACAGAGGCTCGCCCAGAGCGCCGGGCTCCTTGGTGCGGTCGAGCACCGCGATGGCCTTACATGTCTCAGGGATGGCCGCGAGCAGCTTGTCCGCGCGCCAGGGGCGATACAGGCGGACCTTGATGAGGCCGACCTTCTGGCCGTGGGCATTCAGGTAGTCGATAACTTCCTCGGTCACGTCGCAGATGGAGCCCATCGCAACGATGACGCGGTCGGCGTCGGGGGCGCCGTAGTAGTTGAAGAGCTGGTAGTCGGTGCCGAGCTTCTTGTTGATCTTCTTCATGTAGTCCTCGACGATGCCGGGGACGGCCTCGTAGTACTTGTTCGATGCCTCACGGTTCTGGAAGAAGATGTCGCCGTTCTCGTGGCTGCCGCGCATCTGCGGATGCTCGGGGTTCAGGGCACGGGCACGGAACTCCTCAACAGCCTTCATGTCGCACATCGAAGCGAGGTCCTTGTAATCCCAAACAGCGATCTTCTGAATCTCGTGAGAGGTACGGAAGCCGTCAAAGAAGTTCAGGAAGGGGACGCGGCCCTTGATGGCGGCAAGGTGAGCTACGGCGGAGAGGTCCATGACCTCCTGGACGTTGCTCTCGCAGAGCATGGCAAAGCCGGTCTGACGGCAGGCCATGACGTCCTGATGGTCGCCGAAGATCGACAGTGTGTGGCTCGCGAGCGTACGGGCGGTGACGTGGAACACACCGGGCAGCAGCTCGCCCGCTATCTTGTACATGTTCGGGATCATGAGCAGCAGGCCCTGGGACGCGGTGTACGTCGTCGTCAGAGCGCCGGCATTCAGTGAGCCGTGCACCGCACCGGCGGCGCCGGACTCGGCCTGCATCTCCTGCACCTTGACGGTGGTGCCGAAGATGTTCTTCAGGCCCGCGGCGGACCACTGATCAACAAAGTCCGCCATAGGGCTGGACGGCGTGATCGGGTAGATCGCGGCCACCTCAGTAAAAGCGTACGAAACGTGCGCCGCGGCCTGGTTGCCGTCCATGGTCTTGAGTTTTCTCGCCATACTTTCATCTCCACACAAAAATAATTCTCGGGTACAAACTTGTTGCTCCAAAAGCGCTATAATTTTATCACCCAAACCTCGTCCTGTAAACCACTTTTTGCACAGAAAAGGCACAATTTTTTCCCCATCCCGCCGAAATTTTTTTGCTGTTTTGAGTGCAGTATGTCTGTCGGCGTCCAAAACTGCACTCCGCTGAGTGCAATGTTGATTATCACCTACCTTGTCTGCGCGTAAATGGGCAAACATGGTGCCCTCGGTGTCGGGATACGCCCCTCAAAAACGATGCTTTTTTGAGCCTATTTCCAAGTCAAGCCTCCAAAATGCTTTTAATTTTAGAAGTATGTACAGGAAAGTTCCCCTTGTACTTTTGGCGGCCTTGTATTATAATATTTATCCGCCGCCGGATGCCCGGCGGGCGGAGCACTTTGAAAGGAGCTGCACCATGGTTAAAATCGAAAACCAGAAGGGCGCTATCACCATCGACCCGGAGGTCTTTGCAAACCTAGCAGGCGACGCGGCCACGAGCTGCTTCGGCGTCAAGGCCATGGCTGCTCAGGCCAAGGACGGCGGCGTCTTTCAGCTCCGCCGCGAGTCCATGTCCAAGGGCATTGAGACCCAGCTCGGAGAGGACGGCAGCGTCTCGCTCGGTCTCCATATCGCTGTCGACCACGGCGTCAATCTCATGGCCCTCTGCCGGAGCATTATAAACGAGGTCTCCTACAAGGTCTCCAAGGCCACGGGAGTGCCCGTAAAGCGCGTGGATGTCTACGTGGACACCATGCTCATCGACTGAAGTAGAGATACAAATATTGTCACCCGGAGGTAGTCCCTCTTGAGAGAGTTTATTGATGCGGCCGTATTCAAGGATATCATCCTCTGCGCCAGCGCCGCCCTCGAACAGAACAGGCAGCTCATAAACGAGCTGAACGTATTCCCGGTGCCCGATGGGGACACCGGCACGAACATGAGCCTTACCATGGGCGCCGCTGCGTCGGAGTTGGCCAAAAAGAGCTTCCCGACCCTCAGCGCGGCGGCCGACTGTGCGGCCTCGGCCATGCTCAGGGGCGCAAGGGGCAACTCCGGCGTCATCCTGTCGCTTTTGTTCCGCGGCCTCGCCAAGCGGCTCAAGGGCGCGGAGAAGGCTGACGCGAAGCTCTATGCCGCCGCAATGTCGGATGGCGTGGACGCAGCGTACAAGGCTGTCATGAAACCCGCCGAGGGCACGATACTCACCGTGTCCAGGGTCGCCACCAGCTCAGCTGTCGAGTTTGCCGAGCACGGTTCCGACCTTGAGCTGATGCTCTCATGCGCGGTGGAGTCGGCGATAGAGGCGCTGGCGGACACGATAAACCTGAATCCCGTACTGGCTCGCGCCGGAGTCGTGGACGCGGGCGGCAAGGGCTATGTGTTCATACTGGAGGCAACGCTGTCCGTGCTCAGGGGCGAGGCGTATGTCCCTGTAGAGCAGGTGGCGGAGTCCGCGGACGAGCCGAAGGAACGGGCCGATTTCTCGGACTTTTCCACCGGCGAGATAGCCTTTGCATACTGCACGGAGTTCATCTGCGGGCGCGAGAACCCGAAGGAGCCGGCGCTGCTGAGATCCTTCCTCGAGAGCCTTGGCGACTGCGTGGTGGTCGTGGACGACGATGAGATAATAAAGGTGCACGTGCATACGAACGTACCCGGCACGGTGCTGACTGAGGCGCTGACCTACGGGCCGCTGCTGAAGGTGAAGATCGAGAACATGCGCGAGCAGCACTCGGAGATGGCGGGCGGCGAGGCCGCGGCAGTGAATGCGGAGCCGAAGATCGCCGAGCCCGAGAAGCCCTTCGGCGCGGTCGCCGTCTGCGCGGGTGCAGGCATGGCGGAGCTGTTCAGGGAACTCGGCGCGGACAGGATCGTGACGGGCGGGCAGACGATGAACCCCTCAACAGAGGATATCCTTACCGAGATAAACCGCACCCCCGCCGAGACGGTGTTCGTGTTCCCGAACAACAAGAACATCATCATGGCGGCCGAGCAGTGCATACCACTGACCGAGAAGAAGGTAGTGGTCATTCCGACCAAGACGGTGCCGCAGGGTATCACAGCCCTGCTGTCGCTGGACGAGACGGCGACGGAGGAGGAGATAACCGAGGGCATGGCGGAGGCGATATCCGGCGTACACACGGCGCTCGTGACCTACGCTGCACGCGACTCCGACTTCGACGGGCACAAGATACACGCCGGCGAATACCTTGCCCTGCTGGACGGGACGCTAGTGGGCAGCTACACGAACATCGACACGCTGCTTGACGAGCTGAGCTGGTCGGTTGACGAGCTGTCTCCGGCAGTCATATCAGTGTACTACGGCGAGGACGTGAATGAGGATGACGCGGAGAAGGTATCAGCAAAGCTCGGCGCCTGCTTCCCTGACGCGGAGATATCCGTCGTGAACGGCGGCCAGCCGGTATACTATTACATGATCTCCATAGAGTGACGATAAGAACATTGAAAAAATGAGGCGCTGTCCCGACGGACAGCGCCTCATTTTTGTATTCAGTTCACGCAGCCAGAGCAGCCACTATGGACTCGTAGACGGTATCGGCGTTCTCGCACATCACCATCACGATGGTACCGTCGTCCAGCGTCTCGAGCTTCGCGTTCTTCGCGATCTCGTACTGGTCAGCCAGATAGGTCTCGAAGTTAGCGCACTGGGTGTCGATAAATGCCTGCAGACCGGCCTTGACGGTCTCGGCGCAGCCCTCTGCCGGCTTCGCCACCACTATGCCGTAGGCCTTGATGTTTATGAGAGAAACGCTCATGGCGGCTTCGTCCACATCGTCAGCCGTGAAACCCACGACCTGATAATACATGTCCTCAATGGCGTTCTTGTCGCTCATAACCTGATAGGCCTCATTGTCCTCGTCGCTGCGCGCAGCGGTTATGGCATCCGCCAGAGCGCTGCTGCCAGTCTCGGGCTCGGTCGTATCATCCGGATTGGTGGTGTCGTCCGGCTTGGCAGTGTCTTCCGGTTCAGTGGTGTCTTCGGGTTCGGTCGTATCGTCCGGGGTCGTCGGCGTGTCGGACGTCGTCGGCTCAGTGGTATCGGTCGGGGTATCGTTCTCGGTGCCGCAAGCGCTCAGGAGGGCCAGGCACATTGCGATGCAGAGCACCGCAGCTATGATCTTCTTCATCTTTTCATTTGCTCCTTTTAGTATTTGGCGGCTTGCCCGCCGTGGGCATATGACTTCTCTTTCAGAAAAATGTTCCCGCCGTTTTTGAACAATTTTTGAATTTCGACTTGTGAGGCGTTTGCACGGGTGTTAAAATCCCTTTATGCAGGTAACGGAGGCTCAGTATGGAAAAGTCGCTCAAACCCTGGTACAGAATGGATAACGCCAGCTTTATGTACTCCTCCATCCAGAGGGAGGAATTCTCGGCAATATACCGCTTCTCGGCCGTGATGACGGAGCGCGCAGATCCAGTCGCGCTGCAGGCGGCCGTAGACCGCGTACTGCCCAGATTTCCCGGCTTTGCCATGAAGATCTGCAAGGGTTTTTTCTGGTACTACTTCGAACCGAACACCGCGCCCGGACCATACGTCCGCGAGGATGTGGCCGACCCCTGCCGACCCGTGCGCTTCAACGAGGACAGCGGCTGGCTGATACGGTTTTATTATTACAGGAACCGCATCTCTCTCGAGGTCTTTCATGCGCTGGCGGACGGGGTGGGAGCACTCTGCTTTTTCAAGGCGCTGCTTGCGGAGTATCTGAGGCAGCGCGGGGTGAGTATACCGTCCGGAGACGGCGTCATAGACCTTGACGAGACCCCTAAACCGGAGGAGCGCGAGGATGCCTACCTGCGCTACGCCGGGAAGACCTCCAGGGCGATACCGAGGGTCGCGCGCGCTTATCAGAACCTCGGGACGCCGGAGCCGTTTTACACCTTCCACGTTACCATGGGCTTTCTCTCCGTAAAAGAGCTGCGCGACAAGGCGCGGAGCTACGGCGCGTCCGTTACGGAGTACCTCGCGGCGGTGCTCATGAAGCAGCTCATCGAGAAGCAGAAGCGCGAGCGGCCCATCAGGGAACGTCCCGTGACGCTCGCCGTGCCCGTCAATCTGCGCGCATTTTTCCCGACAGAGACCCTGCGGAACTTCATCATGACGGTACAGCCCAGCGTAGACCCGACGCTGGGTGATTACAGCTTCGAGCAGCTGGTCTCGCTCATGCACCACTACATGCGCCTGACCGCAGAGCCTGTGAAGCTGCAGGCGGCTCTGACGAGGGGTGTGCGGCTGCTGCTCAATCCCTTCCTCGTGCTGATACCGCGGGTGCTGAAAAACCCGATAATGCTCCTGAGCTACCACCTCACGGGCGTGAAGCCCTATACGGCGGTGCTGACGAATCCCGGCAAGTTCACCGTGCCTGAGTGCATGGAGCCGTATATTGACCACATGGAAGTGATTCAGGGGCAGGCAACTGTGGCAAGGCCGCACGTTTCGGCAATCAGCTACGGTGATACATTTGAAATAACCTTCTCCGGCGTGCAGAAGGAGACCGAGCTGGAGCGCGAATTTTTCCGCTTTCTGGTTCGTGATGGTCTGCACGTGCGGATAGAGAGCAACCGTTAGGGGGCGCGGATATGTCATACTGTGTGAATTGCGGGGTGGAGCTGAACCCCGGGGCGAGGTCGTGCCCGCTGTGCGATACCCCGGTGGTGAACCCGAACTGCCACCCCGACGCGGCGGAGCCGGGCTTTTTCCCGACGCAGCGCGAGGAAGTCGCGCCGGTGTCGCGGCGTGAGGCTGCGCTGCTGCTGAGCGCAATGCTGCTGTCGGTGGCGATCTGCTGCGGGCTGCTGAATCTGGTGTTCTACAGCGACGTCTGGTGGTCGTTTTTCATAGGCGGTGCGATGGCAATGCTGTGGGTGTGGTTCGTGCCTCCGCTGCTGAAAAAAGGGATGTTCATTTGGCTGAGGCTGACGCTGGACGTGCTTGCGGTGGGCGCGTATATATGCCTGATAGCCGTGGCACTGGACGGCATGGACTGGTATTTGGGGCTGGCACTGCCGATCATAGCGGCAGCGGTTGTAGTCATACCGGTGCTCTACTGGATAATCAGGACGCGGCGGTGTTCGCTGCTGGTGTCGGCAATACTGGTACTGCTGGCGTTGGGACTGTTTGCGGTGCTGACGGAGTTTTTGAGCGACACTTACCTGCACGGCGAATGGACTCCCGGCTGGGCGCTGGTGGTCCTTGCATCCTGCGTAGGGCTTTCGATACCACTGATTATCGTCAGAAAGGTCCCGTCCCTCAGAGAGGAAGCCCGCCGAAGGTTCCACATGTGAGACAACAGGCGGCGACTGTATAACAAAAGGGCCTGTCGCAGAATGGAAAAATTCTGCGGCAGGTTTTCTTTAGCTGGG
>OJRC01000614.1_pt1 | contig 20208 bp, 22 predicted proteins | sample 1599081 | NCBI WGS metagenome assembly OJRC01 (sample SAMN03922519, study PRJEB24848) | human gut metagenome | isolation source: stool sample | host: Homo sapiens | place: Germany | collected 2010-02 | reverse complement strand
GAGTTCTGGTTGCCGCCCTGGCGGGCAGCTTTACGGACAGCCAAGTGGACAAGCTGAAGGACTGCCTGTCCGCTCTGGAGCCGGGGGTCGCTCCTGTCCAGAAGCCAGCCGCCTACCGCCCGGCGGTCACCGCCCGGAAGAAGGCCATTGAGCAAAACCACCTGATCCTGGCCTTTCCCTCCCCGACCTATCTGGACCCCAGGCGGCGGCAGCTCCAGCTGCTCAACGCCCTGCTGGGGGGAGGGTGCTCCTCGCGCCTGTTTCAAGAGGTCCGGGAGAAGCGCGGCCTGTGCTATACCGTCTACTCCTATGTGGCCGACCACCAGGATACAGGGCTTCTTGGCATCTATACCGCCGTTGGAAAAGAGCGCCAGGCCCTGGACACGGTCCGGGACGTAGTGGAGCGGCTGCTCCAGGAGCGGCCGTCCCAGGAGGAGCTTGACCGGGCCCGTGAGCAGGCCAAGGCCAATCTCCTGATGGGCGCTGAGTCTATTCAGGCCCGGATGAGCCACCTGGGGGCCTCCGCCCTCCTGTACGGCAGGGTGCAGGAGACCGAGGAGATCATCTCCCTCTATGACAGCGCCACCCGGGCGCAGTTGAGGGATCTGGCCCGTGAGATCTTCCACTGGGACCTGGCCTCCCTGTCCGCTTTAGGACGGGTGGAGGCCGGGGGCCAGTACCGCCGCTGGCTGGAGGGGTGATTTTTCTCCCGCTTTTTGGAAAAGGGGCTTTTTCTCGCCCGGTCCATGTGTTATGATAGAAAAAAAGAACGTGCCTGGAGGAGAAGTCCATGCCCTATGCCATCCTTGCGGCTGTCCTGGTGGCCCTGGATCAGCTGGTGAAATATCTGGTCCTGCAAAACATTGAGCTGGGGGCCCATGTGCCCTTTATTCCCCATCTGCTGGAACTGACCTATGTAAAAAATACTGGGGCGGCCTTTTCTATTTTTTCCGAGCACACCTGGCTGCTCGCCCTGGTGTCCCTGGTCATGTCCGTGCTGCTGGCCCTGGCTATCTGGAAGAATTTTTTTCATCATCCACTGGGAAAGGTCATCCTGACCCTGCTGCTGGCCGGGGCGGTGGCGGTGTTCGCCGCCGTGTTCGCCCTGTACAGCCTGCCGGTGGAGGCGGTTGCCTATGCAGGCCTTCTCTGCCTAATGCTGGGGCTGGTCCTGTTTGCCCTGGGGTACTCCGCCTTTCTCCGGCGGCACCGGGAGCTGGAAGGGCTTTTACGAAAGGTCCATGAGTCGGTGCTGCCCCTGCCGCCGCCCCGGGGCGTACTGGAGGCGGACTACCAGGCCCTGCTGAGGGCGGTCTGCGCCGACCGGGTGCGTCTGGCAGCGGAGAACCGGGACCGGCTGGAGGACATGACGGATTACTACACCCTCTGGGCCCACCAGATTAAAACCCCCATCGCCGCGGCCCGGCTGCTCTTGCAGGAGGATCCCGGCGCTGTGGGCACGGAGGTGGAAGTGGAGCTCCTGAAGATCGAGCAGTATGTGGACATGGTGCTGGGCTACCTGCGGCTGGACAGCGAGAGCACGGACTATGTCCTCCGGGACACGGACCTGGACGGCCTGCTGCGGCAGGCGGTGCGGAAGTTCGCCCGGATGTTCATTCTGAAAAAGATCACCCTGGATTTTCAGGAGACCGGAAAGACCGTGCTGACGGACGAGAAGTGGCTGCTGTTCGTGGTGGAGCAGGTCCTCTCCAACGCCCTGAAATACACCCCGGAAGGCGGAACCATCCGCATCTACGGAGACGGCGCCACGGTGGTCATCGCCGACAACGGCATCGGCATCCGGGAGGAGGACCAGGCCCGGGTGTTTGAAAAGGGCTACACCGGATACAACGGCCGGGCGGACAAGAAGTCCACGGGGATCGGGCTGTACCTCTGCCGTCAGGTGATGGACCGGCTGAATCACGGCATCTCCCTCACCTCCCGGCCCGGTCAGGGGACGCTGGTGCGGCTGGACCTGAGCCGGGAGTGGCGCATGGTTGAATAACCTTACAAAATTGTAAGATACGGAGCTGGACTGTAAGCCAAAACGATGGCGGACAGTCCGGCTTTTTGGTAGGATGGTGCCAAGCTACAAAAGGAGGAACCTTTATGCCATTATTGGAAGTACAGCACCTGCAGAAAGTCTACACCAGCCGCTTCGGCGGCAGACAGGTGGAGGCGCTACAAAACGTGAATTTCTCCGTGGAGCCGGGGGAGTATGTGGCCATCATGGGCGAGTCCGGCTCCGGCAAGACCACCTTGCTGAATATTCTGGCGGCTCTGGACCGCCCCACTGCCGGAGAGGTGTTTTTGAACGGCAAGGCCCTGTCCGACGTCCGGGAAGGGGACTTGGCGGCCTTCCGCCGCTCTCATCTGGGCTTTGTGTTCCAGGACTTCAACCTGCTGGACATCTTCTCCCTGCGGGACAACATCTTCCTGCCCCTGGTGCTGGCGGGACGGCCCTACGAGGAAATGGAGCGAAAGCTGAAGCCCCTGGCAGAGCAGCTGGGCATCGCCGACATCCTGATCAAGTACCCCTATGAGGTCTCCGGCGGACAGAAGCAGCGGGCGGCAGTGGCCCGGGCCCTCATCACGGACCCGCAGATCGTTCTGGCGGACGAGCCCACCGGCGCCCTGGACTCCCGGTCCTCTGACAATCTGCTGGAGCTGTTCGGCGAGATCAACAAGGGCGGCCAGACCATCCTGATGGTGACCCACTCCGTCAAGGCCGCCAGCCACGCGGGGCGGGTACTGTTCCTGCGGGACGGCCGGGTGTATCACCAGCTCTACCGGGGCAGTGAGAGCCGGGAGGCCCAGTTCCGCCGCATCTCCGACACGTTGACGGTGCTGACCCAAGGCGGTGAGAACCATGGGTAAGCGCAGCTTCTTTCCCCGGCTGGCCTTGGTGAACCTGGTCCGCAACAGCCGGTATTACGGCCCGTATCTCCTCTCCTGCGGTGCGCTGGCGGCCATGTATTATATCCTGCGGTTCCTGACCTGGAACGAGGTCATCCAGACGGTGCGGGGCGCCGCCTACCTGCAGGTCATGATGTCCATCGGCTGCTTTGTGGTGGCGCTGTTTTCCACCGTGCTGCTGCTGTATGCCAACAGCTTTGTGATGAAGCGGCGGCAGAAGGAACTGGGACTCTACAACATTCTGGGCCTGGAAAAGCGCCACATCGCCGCCCTGTGCTTTTGGGAGACGCTGCTGTGCGCCGCCGTCGTGATTCCCGGCGGCATCGCGGCGGGCATCCTGCTCAGCAAGCTGATTTTGCTGCTGCTTTTGAAGCTGGTGCAGATCCCGGTGCAGTTCGGCTTCTCCGTCAGCGTCAGGGGCGTGGGAGAAACGGCGGTGCTGCTGGGGGTGCTGTTCCTGCTGGCGCTTCTATGGAACCTGCTGCGCCTGGGACGGTCCCGGCCCATTGAGCTGCTCCACAGCGACAGTGCCGGAGAGCGGGAACCGAAAACGAAACGGCTGTTGGCAGTCCTGGGGCTGGCGGCGCTGCTGGGGGGGCTATGCCATCGCCCTCACCACCCGGAACCCGGTGAACGCCCTGATGCTGTTCTTTGTGGCGGTCATTCTGGTGATGCTCGGCACCTAACTGCCTGTTTACCGCCGGGTCCATCGCTCTGCTGAAACGTCTGCGGGCCAACAAGGGCTTCTATTACCAGACCCGCCACTTCACCGCCATCTCCGGCCTGCTGTACCGCATGAAGCAGAACGCCGTTGGCCTTGCAAACATCTGCATCCTGGCCTGCATGGTACTGGTGACGGTGTCCGGGACCCTGTGTCTCTATCTGGGGGCGGAGAAATCTCTGGACGGCAAGTATCCCGACGATATTCTGGTGACCCAGACGCTAAAGGATGATACCGACCCCGCTGCAACGCTGGACCTGGTGCAGCGGACCGTGGCAGACGCTGGGCGGCAGATGGCGGATCTTCGCTATGAGACGTCCGCCTCCTTCCATGCCAGATACAGCGGCAATACGCTGCTGACGGACATGAGCCAGAGCGGCCTTCTGACGGAGATCACGGTCCTAACGGCGGAGGAGTACAGCCGCCTGACGGGGGAAACTGTCGCCCTGGGGGAAAACCAGGTGCTGGCCTATGCGGACGGCGATTTTCAGCTGCCGGAGACCTTCTTTTATGAGTATGAGGAGGCACCCATTCAGGTGAAAGCCCGGCTGGACAGCTTCCCCGCCGGGGACAGCGCCATCGTCACCAACGAGGTTATGCTGGGCCTGGTGGCGGACGGTGCCCTGGCAGAGCATCTGATGAACACGGACCTGGCCCGCCGGACCTTCCGCATCCACCTGAACACCGACGGCGCCGACAGCGAAAAGCTGGCCTGCGCCAAGGCCGTTCTGGCAGTCTCCGATGGGAGATACGGCGTGGCCAGCCGCCAGGAGATGGCGGAGGAATTCTACGCAATGTACGGCGGCTTCCTGTTCCTGGGCATCTTCCTGGGACTGCTGTTCCTGATGGCCACGGTGCTCATCATCTACTACAAGCAGGTCTCCGAGGGCTATGAGGATCAGCGCCGCTATCAGATCATGCAGCAGGTAGGCATGAGCCGCCGGGAGGTGGGCGCCTCCATCCGGGGACAGATCCTGCTGGTGTTCTTCCTGCCCCTGCTGACGGCGGGGCTGCACATTCTGGCGGCCTTCCCCATGCTCTGCCGCATTCTGGAGCTGTTCGGTCTGCACGAGGTGGGCATGTTTGCTCTCTGCACGGCGGGGACGCTGGCGGTTTTTGCGGCAGTGTACGCGCTGGTGTACGGTCTGACGGCCCGGACCTACGAACGAATCGTAGGCGGCGAGGCGTAAGCGGCAGCCAAATGCGGTTTGCAGACAGAAATTCAAATCCACTTCATCGGTAACCATCCCGCCGGGGCTTGCCCCGGCGGGATTTGTTTACAAGAGAAAAGAACGGGAATATCGCAATGCCCCGAGTCAAAATTTGCGATGCAGTAGGTAAAGAAGACCGCAGATACAGAGGAACACAGCAAGCAGCAATTCTTGCCCTGTTTGGCCCTGTGAGCCGTTGTGTGCCCTCGGCGTGAGATGGATGCCATCCGTACACCTTCAAGCCACATCCAAAGCGGCGTGGGCGATTTGTGGAAGAAAATCTGCTGCTGAAAAATGACCAAGAGCCATGACTCCGCCCACAACAGATGGGGTACCCCCTCTTCACCAGATAGTGGGGAATATATCAACAAGACGAAGAATAACAAGGAAAAGCATGAGGAGTGATCGGTGCCCTGCTTCACTCTGTGAGCCGCTGTGTATGGCTTTGCCAGGAAATGTAGGAAAGGGTACAATCAGGATTGGGGACGAATTTGGGTTGATTTCCGAAGACTTACGAGGGACGAAAAGAATAGCAGGATAGCCGCTTTGACAAGCGGCTGTCCAGCGTTTCAGAAGCACGCAAAGCACGCCGAGGGTAGTGATACCTCCTATGTCTCGCACACGCGGAAAGCCCTGAGCACAGAGTGTGAAAACCGTAATTTCGACAGAAACGAAAAAAGATTACGCAGCCCAGCGGGGCCGCGACGCCTCGGAACAGCGACGCGCATAAGCGCATCGCTGTTCCGAAGGCTTTCTACGTTCTTCTGGAGTACATCCGACCAAGACCAAAAAGCGGCAAAGTACGCCGTTCTGACACCCGGCCCGGGGATTTTCGTGAACGTGCAGTTCGTGTCGAGGGTAGTGATAGCGCCCCCATCCGAAACGCTCCCTGTTTCGCCGTGTGAGCCGTTGTGTGCGATCTTTCTCGGAAAGCCGAGTGTGTACCCACTTTCAGGAGTAAAAGCGAATGTGGAGCGTTTGCGCCGGAGGTGTTGAAGGTCGTGTGACCAACGTGTTGGAAACGTTGGTATGAGTGCGTTTGCTGCGCTTTTCGCAGCTTTTTCGAGGACGAAAAAGAAAGCAGGATAAAGGGCTGGCGTCGGAACCGACGCTCTGCCCAATCACTTCTGCCCGCAGTGCGGGCAGTTGACGGGGGTTTCAGCGCAGTCGGTTGTGGCGTCTTTTGTGAGAGATTTCAGAACGGCTGGCGTCTTAGTTCCCGCAAACGCAGGTGTCCCAAGGATTTTAGTGGTGCCTTATGGCCGTTTCGGAAGGAAATCGAGGTAATCACCTCCGCGTGATCAATTGTGCAGGGCAAGCATGTTTTGAGTCACCGCAGTCAATGAAAAGAGACTTTCAACCGTCCAAAAATTGCACCGCTGTAACAAAAGAGGACGCCCTGGCAGCGCAGAAATTGCGCCGCAATAGGCAAAGATAGGGCAGTGTGGTCTAAGCGCAAATGATAACTTTCTGATAACAGTTCGGCTTTTCGGTAGCTTTCCTCTGCTGTTTACGGTATGCTTTGCCGTTACAAAGGAGGCTGATTTTATGCCAAAAAGACGAGCAAACGGGGAAGGGAACATCCGAAAACGAAAGGACGGACGTTGGGAGGGCCGGTACACCGTCGGTCACGATCCAGAAACTGGCAAGGCCATCATCAAGAATGTGCTGGGCAAGACGCAGACGGAAGTAAAAGAAAAACTGAAAAAGGCCATCGAGGAAAACGTCGGCATCGACTATGGACGAGCCAAGACCTACACGGTGGGAAAATGGTTAGAAGTGTGGTATGAGAACTATGCCAAAATCAAGATGCGCCCATCCACCTACCTGACCTATCACGGCTATATCGAAAACCACATCAAGCCGCAGCTCGGCAAGATCCCGTTGAATGATTTGACGACGCTGCATCTGCAACAGTTCTACAAGAAATTGTTGGCGGAAGGGCGGGTAGAGCGAATCGAAGCACAGAAGCAGCCCAAGGGACTGAGCGCCAAAACAGTGCGCAACATCCATCAAATCATTTCCTCTGCCCTGAAGCTGGCAATCGAGCAGCGGCTCATCGCCCGCAATCCGGCAGACGGCTGCGCGTTGCCGAAGGCGGAGCGCAAGGAAATGCAGACGCTTCCTGTTGAGCAGTTGGCATCCTTTCTCCGAGAGGCAAAGGATAGCGGCGTGTTCGCCCTGTACTACATCGACTTGACCACCGGCCTGCGGCGGGGCGAGTTGCTCGGATTAAAATGGTCGGACATTGATTTGGAAAAAGGAGACCTCCGGGTTCAACGGCAGATCGGGCGCATCGACGGCAAGATCATTGAGATGCCGCTGAAAACAAAAAACGCCTACCGCACACTGCCTCTGTCGGCAGACGCGATAGACGTTCTGATGCAACAAAGAAGAAAAACGGGTAACAGCGAATGGGTATTCCCGTCGCCCACCGGAGGCCCCATGTCGCCGGACAGCGTGTTGCACATGCTGCACCGTGTCCTAAAGCGGGCAGGGTTGCCGAAGGTGCGTTTCCATGACCTGCGGCATACTTTCGCAACACTGGCCCTCCAAAACGGTGTGGATATCAAGACGGTATCCGGCATGCTGGGGCACTTCTCCGCAGGCTTTCCCCTGGACACCTACGCTCATGTAACGACCTCGGCTAAGCGTGAAGCGGCAAAAACAATGGGTAACATTCTCTCTGGTGCGGTATAGTGCTTTCCGCTCCCCACCCCGTTGGGGTCAGCGTTCGGGTCAAGAAAAACCAGCAAGCAAATATCGAATATAAAAGTGCAGAAAAAGTCCTGATTTCATAAGAAATCAGGACTTTGCTGGAGTGTAAGACCAATTGAGATATCCCCGGAAATCCCTGAATTCATGGGCTTTGCGAGGCATTGGCCTTATTTTTTTGCCCTTTTTTAAGCAGAGCATCGGCAGATTCTCTGTGTGATGGGCCATTTTAGTGTTCGTCCAAAAAAGATGTCCGCTTTATCCATGCCGAAAGATTGACTGAGGGAAGCGCCTGCTTCATCGGACACATCATCCAAGGAGTTCGTCCAGCAGGTAGTTGTATTCCGGCAGCTGATCCGTGTACTCTTTCATCCATTCCCGCATAGCTCGCTTTTCCAGATTGGTGGCTTCCGTGTAATCCTCGCTGTGCCCTTCCTGCTCCATAAAGTCGTATGCGAGATTCTGATAGATCTCTTTCACCAATGTTTCGGGATCTTCCAGTCGTGTTACATCGGAGTCATCAATGGAATCCGCCGCAGGCAGGCCAAGCAGAACATACCCGAACTTTTTCGAATAGACCACATCGAGCAATTCAGAGCCTTCAATGTAGTTCTGGAATACCCCAAGGACCCTCTCAAGCTCACTTTTCTTTTCCTCTAATGAACTCATGGCAACATCTCCTTCCGCCGGAATGAGCAACTTTCCCGGTCTGGTGTATGTGGTTCTTTTATTATACCGCATTTTCTTTGGCCGTGGAAGAGAGGTGGGACGGGAACTTTTCCCAATCACATGGTCTGTTCCATCGTTGCCACCCGGAAATAACCATGAGAATATGCGGGGGCCAGATCAATTTCGCCATCTGGGCAATAGACCCGGACTCCTGCTGCGGTCAGCTTTTCTCCAATCGCCGCCAAACCTTCGGCGTCACGAGCCAGACGGTCGCCGTTCATCACCAGCACCCGGTCATAGACCCCATGTCGTGCATCACGGATCAGCGTTCGAATGCTCTGTCGGTTTGCGTCCAAGCCGCTCTCATATTGGAGCATCTCTGCGGAAATCGAAAAGCCAAGCTGGCCGGCGAGGCTTCGGAGTGCGGTAAGCTGCTGGTTCATGGCGAGACGGTTGCTTTCCGTGGACGCTCCATCCACCCGGCAGTAAAGGCAGCACTTAGGCATCTGATTTGACCTCCTTGAACGAATTTTGGAAGAAGCTGCCACTTAGCCCTGACATTCATCCCGGATGAAATCGTACAGGACTTCCGGCTCCTTCAGGCACCACTTGGTTTTTTCATCATCGGTCCAGACTTCGTAGCCTGGGGCGGCCTCGTAAAGCCACCAGCTGATATAGTCGTACTGGTCGTTGACCGCTTCCTTCAGCACATCCAGCAAGGCGGCAAGAACCAGCGCTCCGCCCTCAAAGACGAAATGTCCATCTCCCATCATGGCGAGTGCCTTACTGAACTGTTCGTCTCGATCCTTTTGCGCTTGGATCTTTCGCAGGGCTTCACAGAAGGTTTCCTTGGACAGCATTAAAGTCCCCCTCCCGGATTCTCCCCCTCCGCTTCCTGTTCGGCTTTCCATTTCAGAAGCAAGGAGATGGCCAACTCCTGAGTAGCGGGATTGACGCAGAACTCGAAAAACTTCACAGCCAACATTTCTGGCGTCAGCCCCATCGGGGCGATCACCGCTTCCAACTGTTCCAGAAGCTCCGCATCTACTTGGATTTCCACGAGCTCATATTGCTTTTCATCCATGGTGCGTTTCCTCGCCTTCCGAAGATTCCTTCCGCAACTCGTCCAGTCGCTGCCGGAACAGCTCCTGGAGCTCCTTCCAGACCTGCGGCTGCTTGAGGGTCACTATCGGCTGGTTCAGTTCCCGCTCCAGATCGGCGACAGCCACCGAAAGCGTCTTTTCATCGAACAACTGGTAGTGGCGACGAAGATACTGGACGACCGCCGCACTCTCCTCATCTTCGCTGCGCATGGCATAGCGGAGGGCGCTGTTGATGACACAGGAAAAGTCATCCACATAGTCAAGGTTGAACCAGGAGGCTGGGCAGAGAACCAGGTCATCTTTGCCTTCCTCGGTGATCACCAGCCCAATGTCCTCGCGGCTTATCCTTTCCAGCACGGTGTCCAGGTCATCTGCCAGTGCCTGGCGTGAGATGCGTTCCATGTTTTCCAGAGGTTGCAGAATCGGCATCCTTTCTTTCCTCCTATCGTATTCTTTGATTTTGCCAGATGTAAGCACTCGGCTTAAGCCGTGCCACACTTGCGGATATGGCTCCTGCTCTCCATATCGACTCAAATGTTCGCTGATCTTTGCTGCGGCGGCGGAACGGGCAGCCGCATCAAGACGGCTCAGGTTCCGGCAGGTAAATTCTGCAGCTATGCCGGGCATATAGGTGTGCCGCCCCAGACTGTACTGGATCGCCGCCAGAACGATATGCCGCTGCCCTCCATCTAAAATGGGAGCGAGGATTCTCACGGAGAACAGCAGCCCGGTGCTTCCTTTTTGGGACTGGAGAGAGAGGCCGTTTCGCTCGGCTCGTTCCATCGTGTGCGTCCAGTCCTGCCGTGCGATGAAACCGGCTACAGGAGCCACCTCATAAAAGCCTTTTTTATGTCTCACGGCTGCACCTCAAGCCCGGCTTTTGACTGACCTTTATACAGAAGATTGTTGGCCTCCATCTCCTCAAAGGTGACCGGCTCGAAGTGATTGACATCCACTCCGGCATTCAGCATTCTCTCGTTGCCCTGGATGAGCGGCCAGTAATCCGCGTCGGTATTGCCGTGGATGTGGCCAAAGACCATGTAGCAGCGCATGATGTGAGGCCAAGACATCATGGGGTAGTGACAAAGTGTGTACTGCCGCTTCCCGTCTGCGACATACAGCAGGTTATTGACGCTTTCAAAGAATCGTTCTGTCTGACAACTCCTGATCCATCCCCTGTCATGATTCCCAAGGATGAGATGTTTCTTCCCCCGCAGCCGCCGCAGGTATTCCTCCGGCGGCTTTTGGCTGCGGTAGATCAGGTCGCCGAGGATATAGACAGTATCCTTCCCTGTGACCTTGTGGTTCCAGTTTTCGATGAGAGTTTCGTCCATCTCCTCGATACTGGAAAAGGGCCGATTGCAAAGGCGGATGCAGTTTTCGTGACCGAGATGCAGGTCAGAGGTAAAGAAGATCATGGGGTTTCACCCTCCTTCTTCATCCTGGGAACTGGGATTGGCTGCCATCGGCAGTATTTTGCAAGTTCATCCTGACGCTCCCGAGGCAGGTTCATAAAATCGACAATGCTCTCTCCCGGAAACCTGTCGTGGCAGTAGGCGGGAAAGACTCCCTCCGGCACGATGCCGATGGACTCCGCTCCGGTCAGGCGGGCCTTCAGTTCCTCTGCGTTTCGGATGCATACGGGAACGCCTGCCCGATAAAGCGCCAGGAAGAAACGGACCGCCTCAATCGTCCGGGTCTCCGCAAGACCGGCCACCACCAGATAGTAGCCATGCGCATCTTGGTGTACGATGCAGTCGATATGGGTGCTGTTGCCGCCCCGGCATACCTCCCAGGGGTGACCGGTGCGGGGACGCTCCTTCAGCCACCGTGCAAAAGCTTCGGGGGAATCTCCGCCCAGCTTGGACAGTCCCTCGTCCCGCCCATCGGCGTGGAGAGCGTACTGCTCTTTTTCCGATTTCTCCGTTCCAGTGTATCCCATGGCCCGATAGCCCAGGGCACAGAAGTGATAGAATTCGTTTGCGGTCACGGATGGGAGCCGCTTGTTATTTTCCAAAGGATACCCAACCGCCGAGGTGAGAAACTCCTCCACCTCCTGCTGGGAGAAGTCCTGGAAGAACTCCTCCTTCCACTGTGGGAATACCCTCCACAGATCCCGGCGCAGGATGGTTCCGGTTCGATGCCAGATGGGCAGCTCCCGCTCCACCAGTTCCTGATAAGAACCGGTTTCCACCATCTGAACGGTGTCCCGTACCGCACCCTCCAGCCAGGCGGTGAATGGGGCGATGTCATAGGGGAAGGCGCGCTCTTTGCGGCTGTCCACCTCCAGCACATGCCGATGCCCCAAGAATATTGCCCGATACCCGATCTTCTGATCCTCGCCGGCGGCAAAGTGGAACCACGCTGCCTCCTCCGGGAACTCGGAATGCCACCAGGTTTCAAACTCCTCAAAGCTCTCCACCTGGCCGTCCGCCCGCAGCTCCTCAAAGCTGCCGAAGTCTTCAATGGTACCTCGCTCCGCACGGAGCCATAGTTTCCAGCTTGTGTTCTCCGGGCCTGGCTCCAGCCGGTGGAGAAGGCGGAAGATCCGGTCGATGGCCGCATAGGATGTCTCGTCATAGGTGAAGGAGCAGTTGATGTTTCGGTATTCCACCCGACCCAGCCAGTTGATGTAATGCTTGATCTCCGGCGCTTTCATGTTTCCACCTCCTCAGTATCCGTATCCCCATCCTCCGTTTCCTCAAACTGGAGCCGGAAGAGGGCAGTGTGCTCTCCCACAAGAGCGGGGTATTTGTAATAGACATGGCGGCAGAGGGTTTTGTACAGTTCAAGGAGCCTCGGATTATCTCCGAAGTCCACAAGCCCGTCCATGATTCGCTCGATCTCCCGCTCCTCGGTGATCCTGCCGTTCAACACCTGTTCTACCAAACGGCTGTATTGCTGATATGCGGCGTCCATTAGGCGGGAAATCTCCTGGACGATCTCACGGATTGCGGCAAAGCACGCCTCCTGCTCCTTGGCCTCCGGCCTTTCTTCCTCTGTCATAATGTGTCCCCTCCCGTCAAGAGTTGCGGCGCAGCCTCCACGCTGTGGAAGAGGAAGTGCATCCGGTCGATATGCTTGTCAATATGCCAGTGTCCACAGAACCAGTGGTCGTATTTGAGTTTCCGCTCGATCGCCTCCAGCCATTTCTCGGTAGAGTCGTCCACGGTACTCTGGTCGATCATCGGAAGAAAGGCCTCGCGAGGCTCATACGGATAGGGACAGGTGTGGGAGAGGACGGTATCTACCTGCCACCCGCAGGCGTCCAGCGTCTGGATAACCTTGTCCTTGATCTCCTGGGAAGGCTGCTCATCCGGCCACCAGCCGTAACCTCTGGCCAGCCGGTAGAATTTGTCCACGCTGTAAGCTCCGCCGATGACCAAGTGTCGGAGACCTTCCAGATCAAAGATCTCACCATCCATGGCAAACAGCAGACGTGGAAAGGCTTCCTCTACCCAGACTGTCCCGCCGTTCCACTGCTTCGTGCGATAGGAAGGGATGCTGGCCGGCCGGATCTCATGGTTGCCGTGGATGCAGAGCATCGTCGGCTTTACGGCGGCAAGAACTCTCTTCATCTCTGTGTCTCGCCGGTTTCGGTAGTAGTTCGCTCCTACATCTCCAAGCAGAACCAGAGTATCCTGCTCTGTCAGCTTCTTGCTGTCGCAAAACTGTATGACCTCATAGGGGTCTCCGTGGATATCACCCGTGTAATAGATCATTGGTCATTCCACCTTTCTTTTCTCATTATACCAACTCGGAAGACCCATATCCGGGACTTTCCAAAAACATATCCACTGTTCCAAAAATATATCCACCTTTACTGGCATAGATCGACCGGCAGTCAATGCTCGTGACTTCCGGTTGATTGCTTTCTCAGGTTCAGACGGTAAAATCAAAGTTATCTGGTTTACCGTATCTGCCTTGATGCTCTTTCAAGGAGGCTTTCAGCGATTTTATAACATCCAGGAGAATCATCATCTCATAGGTACTGCAATCCGAAAGGAGCAGGGCGATTTCTTCGCTGGCGCACCGTTCAGTGCTGATGATTTGCTCCATCAAAAGCCGGTCGGGAGATACGCCCAAAGCATTGGCGATAAGCACAAAGGTGTCAAGGCTCATGCTCTTGATCCCGCTCTCTATGTAGCTGATGTAAGATGGCGTTTTATCCACCAGTTCAGAGAGCATCGCTTGCGAAAGGTGGTTGCGCTGACGGACTTCACGGATGTGTTTTCCAATGACTTTGTAGTTCAGGCTCATAATAAGACCTCCAAAAAATTTTGCAGTCTTATTATAGTGTTTAGATTATATCATCAACTCGACCTTATATCAATTTCACCCCAAGTTGATATACTCTTAGAAATAGATAATCTGGAGAATATATTTGAGGGGGGAAGCCGATGACGGAACATGATTTGACCGAGAGCCAGTTGGTCGGCTCCCGTATTCGAGATGCGCGGATCAATCGCCGGATGAGCCAGGCCGATCTTGCTGCAAAGGCCAATATCTCGCTGCCCCATGTCAGCAATATCGAAAAAGGCAAGACGAGCATGAAGTTGGAAACCTTTATCCGAATCATCGAAGCCCTGCAAGTGTCTGCTGATTCCCTTCTTCGGCCCGATGTGCCGGAGGTGAGAAGCCTATACCAGAGCGAGTTTGACGAGCTGCTGGCCGACTGCTCTCCCAAGGAGCTGGATTCCATCCTGAAGATTGTTCGTGAGTTGAAATCCACTATGGCCAGACGGGATGACAATACCTGAAAAATTGCGAGCTGGAATTGCCGGCTCGCTTCTTTTTTTCTCATCTATCGACCAGAAGTCAACACCTTGACTTCTGGTCGATTTTGTTATTAGTCTGCAGATTATATAATGGCCTGGAAGAGAAATAACACAGGGGGAGCAAATATGTCAGATCTGGCCGTTCAAAATAGAGAGTCAGAGCAGGAAGTTATGCCCTCATTTGATTTCCTGCTGGAAAGGGAGACGGAACGAAACACCCTTTTAGCGGAACATCGTGCCTGGTTAAAGGAAATCAAGCGGGAACGCCCGCTTCCCAAAACACATTACCGTGTGGCGGTATACATCCGCTACTTCAACCAGACCCGCTATGAGGACTATCTCTCAGCTCATAAAAAGCAATTTCTTGATACACTGGCTCTCTGCCCAAACTGGAAGTTTGTCGGTTTCTATGTGGACGAGGGCAGCACTGCGCCCAATATGGAGAACGCTCCGGAGTGGTCAAGGCTCCTTCAAGACTGCTACGAGGAAAAGGTCGATCTGATTATTACCCAGAAAGCAAGCAATATCTCGAAGAAGCTCTCCGAGCTCTCTTTCTGTACGCGCCTCTTGGCAGCACTCCCAAAGCCAGTGGGCGTTTACTTCGTTTCGGAGGATATTTATACGCTGGCTTCCTATTACCAGGAGGATCTACACGACCCGTACTTTTTGCCAGATCCCGGTTGGAAGATACTCCCTGATGACGAACCCCGGAGGGAAATGCTGCATGATTGACAAGTCCACACGCAAACAGCTTGCGGAACGGAAAGAACGGGTCCGCCGGCGTATCAACACAAAAGTTGACCCGGAGAACTATGAATTCATTCCGGCTAAAAAGCCCATCGACTATTACGACAATGATATAAGGCAGCGGGTTGCCGTGTATGCCCGTGTCTCCACAGACAACGTCCAGCAGACTTCCTCCTATGAGCTGCAAAAGAAATACTATGAAGATTTTGTTGTGCATCATCCCAACTGGACATTGGTCAAAATCTATGCGGATGAGGGGATCAGCGGGACTTCTCTGGCTCATCGGGACGAGTTCAACAGCATGATCGCCGATTGCCGCAGCGGGAAAATCGATATGATCATCACCAAAAGCGTGTCTCGCTTTGCCCGGAATGTGGTGGACTGTATCAGCATGGTGCGAATGCTTGCGGAGCTGCCCAGTCCTGTCGGGGTGTTCTTTGAGAGCGAATGTATCTTCTCCCTCAAAGACGATTCCCAGATGGCGCTTTCGTTTCAAGCCACCATGGCTCAGGAGGAGTCTCACATCCGCAGCCGGAGCATGGAGACCTCCTTGCGGATGCGGCTGGACGGAGGTCTGCCATTGACGCCCAAGCTGCTGGGGTATTCTCACGACGCAGATGGAAACCTGGTCGTCAATCCGGACGAAGCTCCCACAGTAAAACTCATCTTCTATATGTATCTGTACGGATATTCCACCTCCGACATTGCGGCGGCGCTCACCGAGCTGGGCCGAAAGACTTATCTGGGAAATGTCAAGTGGACATCCAACTCCATTGTCCAGGTCCTTCGCAATGAGCGGCATTGCGGGGATGTACTGACCCGGAAGACCTTCACCCCCAACTATCTGAACCACAAGGCCAGAAAGAATCGGGGGGACAGACCCCAGAGCCTTTACCGGAACCACCACGAGGGCATCGTTTCCAGAGATGATTTCATTGCGGTTCAGCATCTTCTGAACAATTCCAAGTATGGCAACCGCTCCATCCTCCCGGAGCTGCGGGTGATCGACAGCGGCCTGCTCAGAGGGTTCGTGACCATCAATCCCCGCTGGGCTGGATTTAAGCCGGCGGATTATTACCAAGCGTCCGCCAGTATCCATCCACCCGATGAGCAGCAGGCGGATGCATCCCTGCCCTCGAGCATCACATTGGTTCCGGGAGATTTTGATATGAGAGGCTTTGAAATCGCCCGCAGTGAATTCTTTGATAATTATCACCGTCCCTATGTACTGTTTCAAGACAAGAGGATCAAGTTCAGCACCACATGTGTTCGGTCTTTTGGGAAAGACAACCATGTGGAGCTGCTGGTCAACCCTGTGGAGATGAAGTTCGCCGTCCGTACAGCGGCGAAAAGCAGCCGCAACGCAGTCGTGTTTTCCAAGCTGTCAGACGGAAAGTATCAGCCCAGGGATATCGCCGGTGCGGCCTATGTAGAAACGCTTTTTCAGTTATTCGGCTGGAGTCCGGATTTAAAATACCGGATCGCCGGAGCGCTGTTTCAAACCGAAACTGAATCTGCGTATATTTTTGATGTCAATGATGCGGAAGCGTTTATTAAATCGTACCTGCTTTCCGGTTCAAAAAGCACGGAACAGGCGAAGGAGCCTGTACAGCCCCTTTCTGTCTCCGGCAAACGGGTGCGGGCAGTCCCGGAGGAGTGGATCGGCTCTTTTGGCAAGCAATATTACCTCCACCAACAGTCTTTCCCGCCCGTCTGCGATCAGAGTGAGGAAGACTGGAAAATCCGCATGGAGGGCCAGTTGTATGAAACCGGGCAGAAACTCCGCGTGACAGGATTTGACGTGCTGCGTGACTATATCTGTCAGGAACTCGGTCAGTACGGGAAGGAGGAATCCTAAATGTTCGAAGAAAGTCGGGAAAATACCGGCGGTGTAATCGCCGGAATGCTTCGTTCCCTGGAGGACGGGCATTTGGATATTGTTCCGTCTGCTGAATTAGAAAAAGCGGAACCGGCAGCTTCTCCCGCAAACAGCAGTAGTGATGAGGTTCTGGAGATGGCCGGTGACTTTAACTACGATGGCTACCAAGTGGTACGCCGTGAGTTCTTCGCCCATATTAATGAGCCGTCTGTAACTTTCAACAATTACAAATTTTATGTAAATACCGCCTGCCTGAACCGCTTCCCACAAGTTGATTACCGTCAGCGTGTTGCGAAGTATGCCCTGCAAGACGACTTTCTTCCAGCGCCGGATGACGCTCCTGCACTGGACGCAATGATGAGGCTTACCCCTTTTTTGACCTGTGTGGATATGGATGTCACACGAATACGGCAGGCGGTGCGATACGCAAAAGCGCGCGGATTTCACACGATCGCTGCAGTCGCACTTCCGTGCCAGCTCAATGCGCTGGCGCTGTGGTTTGCAGATCTATATCCCATTGAATTATATGCAATCGAACAAAGTGAGCTGGAGTGCTTGTTTCCCGAAGTAATCATACGGGATATCCCCATCTCACCGTATACGGCGGGAGAGGAGGAACGCTATGTCGTGGCTGAATAAGCTGTTGGACTTACTGAGGCAGAAGCTGCCGAGCCGGGAAAAGCTGATCGAGTCCATTCCGCTGATCCTGGTTATTTTGTATCTGTATGGCGTTCTGATTCATACGGTGCAGGCAGGAATCAGCCGTACTTTCTCGACAGAACCACCCAGCGGGCCTGTTTTAGACTGGAGTGCCGCTACAGCTCTCAGCACGGTGTTTTCGCCGTTTGGTTTTCTTTTTACGGTGATAATGGCAGGATTGGTCTTTCTATTTACAGATAAATTTCGCCAATGGCTGAGCGGAGAAAAGCTGGAGCGTGACAGGCGCGGTTTTGAAATTTTGTATGACGGCCTACACGGGACCAGCGGCTGGATGGGAAAAGACGAGCAACGGGAAATCCTGCAGATCGGACCTGTCAGTGAACTTGCTGATTTCCCGATTGGAAAGCTGGATGAGGGGTCACAGAAATTTGCGGCGCTCAAGGATGCCGCATATATGTCCGGCCACACCATTGTATATGGCGCATCCGGTTCGGGAAAGACCCGAGGATGTACGCTCCCGTTACTGATGAAAAAAATCGCCGAAGGAAAAGAGAGTTTGATTATTGTGGATCCCAAAGGGGATTTATTCGAGCGCACATACAAATTTGCGGTTGAAAACAGATATACCGTCCGGGCGCTGAATCTTTTGGACCTTGACCACAGCGATGGATTCAACTGTTTTGACGATGTGGAACGGGATTCATCCCTTGTCAGTATCATCGCCGAAGCAATCATGGCGACAACCTCCAATAAGCTGGAGCGGGAGGATTTCTGGGGCAAAGCTGAAAAAAACCTGTTGATGGCGTTGATTTTGTATGTTGCGACTTTACGGGATCAAAGGACTGGAGAACTGCTGCCAATCCATGAACGGGGTTTGGGAGAGATCTACCGGATTCTGTCCACCGAATCGTTCGCAGATATCGACGATCGGTTCGCGCAGCTTCCAGCAACACATCCAGCACAATCTCCTTACTATCATTTGCAAATGCCGCGTTGGCTTTTTGCAGACAGCCGGTATAAGCTGCTTGCCTTGGAAAGCAAAGTCGCATATACGTTTCTTTTGAACAGGTTTCAGTTATCCAGGATGAACGGTTGGATCAATGATGCCGGGGAGGTCTTTATTATTTTTACCCGGCAGGAACTCGCTGACGAAATGCAGATCAGCTTTCGCAAGGCCATTGAATGTTTTCAGGAGCTCGTTTCTGCAAAATTAATTTGGGAGAGGAGGATGGGCCGGGGATATCCAAACCAGATATACCTTGCAGCGGTCCAGCTTTCTCAGGAGGATGCACAGGCACATACAAGCGCACCCTTTGACAAAAAAACAAGACATGCGGATTCTGCACATCTGGAGTCCTGCCAGACATGCGGAAACGACACATCAAGAGATGCGAAAATGGCACATCTGGATATGCCAAAACCGCAGGCAAGTAATACTGAGAGAATTCAAATAAGAGAAGAGCGTCCGTCTTTGTCCCAGACGGACGAGGACGAGCTCAGAGAGATCCTCGGTTCCTGCGAGCTACATTTATTCCAGCGCCAGACTGCCGGAGTCTTTCAGCATGCTGTTACGCGGCTTTTCTATGCGGAGCAATGGTGGCTTGACCATTCACAGCTGCCACGCTCCGTGATCCGGCAAACGCTCCACAGCCTAGATGGCAGTATCCTGCAGGCTGTGGAGCGTAAACTACAGGAAAATACTCAGCAGCAGATCCAAAATACCATGGCATACACCATGACGGTGATCCTCAACGAAGTGTGGGAATGCGAAGCAGACCTGCTGCTGGATCCGGAGCTTAACCGCACAATGGAATTTTCGGCGAATATGAAGGAGGGTTTTCCTTGAACGGCCTGTTATCAGAACCCCAGGGATTTGTATTAGAAACATTGCGCCAATTCAACGCGCTCCGCCTCGACCAAATTAAGTGGTTGCTTCAGACAAAGTACAAAGACCAATATGGTGTACTCAACATACGGTCTGTGATGCGGCAGCTTGCGTACATGGGAAAAGTCCAGGCACAAGAGAACCTGTGGTGTGCGCTTTGGCGCAAGCCGGTGCCTGCGCTAATCGATGCATTTGACGTCATGATGCTCATGTGTGATGATACGGTTCCGCAGTTTCGTGTGGAACACGACCAGTGCCAGTTGACCTTTTATCTGCCCGGTGAGGCGGGGGAACTTCCCAATAGTTTCAAAGTGTACTATGTCATTGGCGGACAGGAAATGGATGCATGCGAAACAGCCTGTACGCGGCGGGATCCGCTTGGACACATGGTCCTGTACATCGTTTCTTCTCTTGCTCAGATCGAACGGCTTTACTGCAACAAACCCTTTTTTGCCGCACTGAAAGGGGGTGATGGCCGCTTCGAGTTTTTCCAGGGAAATATCCAATGAATGAAAACGAAAGGAATGAGCTGATATGCCGAGAAAAAAAGCTGCTGCGAAATCCGAAGCAGAAGAAACGACCGAAGTGCTGGATACAAAAGAACCGGAAAGGCCGATGTCTCCCAATGAAGGCCCGGCAGAAATCGGACAGGCCGGGGATGAAGCGTCTTGCGCTGGTGTACTGGAACCGGCCGGAGAAGAGGAGCCGGACGCAGAAGCCGCCGTATCGCAACAGGATATGTCAGTGGCGGATATGTTGCTGCCCGAAGAAAATGCGGACAGCAATGCGGTGCCGATGGAATCGGATATGCCGGAGGAAGAGCCTCCCACAGAAGAAATACTGGCCGGAACTTTACTGGAGAGTGGTGATGTGCCCTTCCCGGTTTCGTGGACAGTAAAAATGAAGAAAAAACAGAAAGAAACG
>OJRC01000609.1_pt1 | contig 20323 bp, 19 predicted proteins | sample 1599081 | NCBI WGS metagenome assembly OJRC01 (sample SAMN03922519, study PRJEB24848) | human gut metagenome | isolation source: stool sample | host: Homo sapiens | place: Germany | collected 2010-02 | reverse complement strand
CGCCCGCCGTGCCCGTAAAGGACACGGTGAAGCGCGCCGCGCAGGACGGCCTTGTGCTGGAGACGCCCGCGCGCGAAACGCTGTTTGCCGTGCAGACGCCCCAGTGCTTCCAGACGGCGCTGTACCGCCGGGCACTGGCCGCCGTGGGCCGGCAGCGCATGCGCGAGGTGACGGACGACTGCAGCATTTTCGAGCTGGCGGGCCTGCCCGTGCGGCTTGTAGAGGGCGATTATGCCAATTTGAAAATTACCACGCGGGAAGACCTGCCCGCGCCTGTAAAGGAGGAGGCTGCCGTGCGCATCGGCCATGGTTACGACGTACACCGCCTTGTGGAAGGGCGAAAGCTGATTTTGGGCGGGGTGGATATCCCGTACGAAAAGGGCCTTTTGGGCCACTCGGATGCAGACGTGCTGGCGCACGCCGTGGCGGATGCCCTGCTGGGCGCGGCGGCGCTGGGCGACATTGGCAAGCTGTTCCCGGATACGGACGAGCGGTACAAGGGCGCCGACAGCCTTGTGCTGCTGGGCCATGTGGCCGCGCGCGTGCGGCAGGCGGGCTACGAGGTGGAAAACATCGACGCCACCGTGCTGTGCCAGCGCCCGAAGCTGGCCGCGCACGTCCCGGCCATGCGCGAAAAGCTGGCCGCGGCCTGCGGCGTGGCCGCAGGGGAGGTTTCGGTAAAGGCCACCACCGAAGAGGGCCTTGGCTTCACAGGCGCGGGGCAGGGCATTGCCGCGCACTGCGTGTGCCTTTTGCGGCGCACGGGCGGCGAAGGGTGAAAATATGCCCGCCGGGGCTTTTTTCCCTTTTTTCCGAAAGAAAAACGTGATATACTGAATTATTAGGGCCGCAGGGCCCGCACGCATTTGCAGGAAGGCAGGAGAGGCACCATGTGGTATTCGTTCATCAACAGGCTGAAGGCGAGCTTCGGCCTGGCAGACGTGGTGGATATCCTGGTGGTGGCGTTCCTTGTGTACGAGGCCATTATCCTTGTGCGCAAAACGCGCACCGCACAGCTTGCAAAGGGCATTATTGCCCTGCTTCTGGTGTGGGCTGTGGCCAGCTTTGCGCATCTGCGCACGCTGCAGTTCATTCTGGATAACCTGATGAGCTGGGGGCTTATTGCGCTGGTTATCGTGTTCCAGCCGGAGCTGCGCCGTGCGCTGGAGCAGGTGGGCAACACCAATATTCTTTCGGCGGGTTTTCTGCGGCCCAGGGCGCGGGGCGCAAGCCTGCGCGAGGAATGGCGCAAGGCGGCGCTGGCTGTGTGCGACGCGGCAGAGCGGTTTTCCGACACGCGCACAGGCGCGCTGATGGTGTTTGAAAAGCGCTCGAATCTTTCCGAAATCATCAAGACGGGCACCGTGCTGGACTCAGAGGTGACGCAGGAGATGCTGGGCACCATTTTTTATGTGGGCACGCCCCTGCACGACGGCGCGGCCATTCTGCGCGACGGGCGCATTGCCGCCGCAGGGTGTGTGCTGCCGCTTTCCGACAACCTTGAAATGGGCAAGGACATGGGCACGCGCCACCGCGCCGCCCTTGGCATGAGCGAGAATTCCGACGCTGTGGTGGTGGTGGTGAGCGAGGAGACGGGCATTATCTCGCTGGCAAAGAACGGCGTGCTCATCCGCAGGCTGGACAGGCAGACGCTGTTCAGCCTGCTGGAGGGAGATGTGGTGCCCCCCGCCGAGGAGGAGAAAAAGCAGCCCTTCTGGAGCTTCTGGAGGAAGAAACATGAGTGAACAGGAACGCAACAACGCCCCCGGCGGCCCGGCGCAGGGGCCGGAAAAGCCCCCGCGCGGCGGAAAAGAGGGCAGGGCGGCTTTGCGCCAGACGCTTGCCCGGCTTGCGGGTGACAAGCGTGTTCTGGCTGTGTTTTCACTGCTGGTGGCGTTTTTCATGTGGTTCGTGGTAATCTCTGTGGTGGACCCGAACCAGACGGCCACAGTGCGCTATGTACCGGTGAATCTGGATTATAACTCCGCCGCTTACCAGAGCTATGGGCTGGACATTGTGGAAAAGCCGAACATGACGGTGAACGTGCGCGTTACAGGTGACGGCAGCGTAGTAGGCGGCCTTGAGGCGGGCGATTTGCTGGTGTATCCGGATTATTCCAGCGTCACGGGTGCAGGCACATATACGCTGAAGCTGATTGTGCGCCGCGCCGATACGTCCCTGAGCGTGCAGCAGCAGTACCAGATAGAGGACATCACCCCCAATTCCTATATTACCCTGACATTCGACAAGGTGTCTACTAAAACCTTCCCGGTGACGGTGAATGCCATTGGCGTAGAGTCCGCCGAGGGCTACTTTGTGGATACGCCCGTGGCCGCGCCTGCCGAGGTGACGCTGCGCGGGCCGGAGAGCCAGATGAACCAGGTGGATAAGGTGGTGGCCAACGTGGCCATAAGCGGCCAGCGCACCGAAAGCGCCCTGGCCACCGCGCAGCTTGAATTCTGGGATAAGGACGGCAAGGTGCTTACCGACACCCATATCACGGCGGATGCCGAGCAGGTGGAGGTGACCATCCCGGTGCTGAAAATGAAAGAGGTGCCCATCACCTTTGAATACACCGGCGTGCCGCAGGGCTACGATACAAGCGTGCTGGGCGCACAGCTCTCGCAGGAGAGCATTCTCATTGCCGGCCCGGCCGAGCGTGTGGACGCGCTGGAAAGCGTGAGCGCAGGCTTTGTAGACCTGACGAAATTCAAGCTGGGCGAGACGGTGACGCTTGCCATCAGCCTGCCCGACGGCATACGCAATTTGGATGCGCTGCAAAGCGTAGACGTGACGTTTGATACTTACGGCTTTGCCACGCGCACGGTGACGGTGTCGCAAATCAGCGTGGTGAACGCGCCCGGCGACACCGCGGTGACGGTGACCACCCGGCGCCTGAACGACGTGACGCTGGTGGGCCCTGAGGAAGAGCTGAACGCCCTGAGCGAGGCGAACGTGGTGGCGCAGGTGGACGCGTCGGCCGGCAACATCAATGTCTCGAAGGGTCAGCAGAGCATGCCGGCCACCATTGTGGTGCCGGGCTCGGACACGGTGTTTGCCACGGGCAGCTACGAGGTGCTGTGCGACATCGACGCCGCAGAAGGGGCGGGCTGAGATGCTGTTTGTAAAGCAGATACGCCTTCCGCTTTCGGCCCCGCGCGAGGCGGCGCTGGCCCAGGCGCTGCGCGTGCTGGGGGTAAAGCGCGGCAGCGTGCGCCGGGCCGAGGTGTCGAGGGTGAGCGTGGACGCAAGGCACGGCAGGCCCAGCCTTGTCTATACGGTGGCTGTGGAGCTGCGGGACGAGGGCGCCGAGCTCTCTTACGAGGGCTTTGCGCCCTCGGTGTCGTTGGCAAGGCCCATGCCCTTCGCCATTCCGCACGGCGCCGTGCCGCTGGCCGAAAGGCCGGTGGTGTGCGGGCTTGGGCCCGCGGGGCTGTTCGCAGCGCTGGTGCTGGCGCAGGCGGGCTTTGCCCCCCTTGTGCTGGAGCGCGGCCCCGCCATGGAAAAGCGCGCCGCTGCGGTGCAGGCCTTTGAGCAGACGGGCGCTTTGCAGCCGGAGGCGAACATCCAGTTCGGCGAGGGCGGCGCGGGCACTTTTTCCGACGGCAAGCTGACAACGCGCATCCACGACCCTTTGTGCGCCTTTGTAAAACAGACACTGCTTTCGCACGGCGCGCCGCCCGAGGTGGCATGGCAGCAAAAGCCCCATGTGGGCACCGACAGGCTGCGCGGCGTCATTCAAAGCATCCGGCGCGAAATAGAGTGCCTTGGCGGCGAGGTGCGCTTTGAGACAAAGCTCACCGGCCTTGCCGCCGCGCATGGCCGCCTTGCGGCGGTGCGCACCGCGGCGGGCGATATCCCGTGCGGCGCACTGGTGCTGGCGCCTGGCCACTCTGCGCGCGACACCTTTTTCATGCTGGCGGACGCGGGCTTTGCCCTGCAGGCAAAGCCGTTTTCCGTGGGCTTTCGGGCCGAGCACCTGCAGGCGGATATCGAGCGCGGGCTGTACCACAGGGCGGCGGGCCATCCGGCTTTGCCGCGCGCGGAATACCAGCTGAGCCAGCATGTGGGCGCGCGCTGTGTGTATACGTTCTGCATGTGCCCGGGCGGGCAGGTGGTGGCCGCAGCCAGCGAGGAGGGCCGCGCCGTCACAAACGGCATGAGCTTCCACGCGCGCGCGGGCAAAAATGCCAACGCCGCCGTGGTGGTAAGCGTGGGCCCGCAGGATTTTGACGGCGACGCCAAAAAGGCCATCGCCTTCCAGCGCATGCTGGAAGAGCGTGCCTATGCCGCGGGCGGCGGCGGGTATGCCGCGCCCGCGCAGGGCATGGGGGCCTTTCTGGCGGGCCGTGCCGGGCTGCCGGGCGGCCCTGTGCAGCCCACATACCCGCGCGGCGTGCGCGCGGCGGAGCTGGGCGGCCTTCTGGGCGAAGAGCTTGCGGGCGCGCTGCGCGCAGGGCTGCGCGCCTTTGGACGCAGGCTGCCGGGCTATACGGCGCCGGAGGCCGTGCTGACGGGCCTTGAAACGCGCACCTCCAGCCCGGTGCGCCTTGCGCGCGGCGAAGGGCTGGAAAGCCCAGAGCTTCCGGGCGTGTACCCGTGCGGCGAGGGTGCGGGCTATGCGGGCGGCATCATGTCCGCCGCGGTGGACGGCGTGCGCGCGGCCCTTGCCATTGCGCAGAGATACCGCCCTGCCGGGCAGTGACGGGGCGCGCAAATATCAGGCTACAAGGAAGAAAAGAGAGGCAGAGGTATGCCGCAGCAGAAACCGAAAAACGATTATGAACGGCTGAGCCGCGAGATAGAACAGGACGTGCGCCAGGCTGTGGAGGCTGTGGGCGCGGCTTTGCGCGGCGCGGCCAGCGGCGCACAAAGCGCCTTTGGCGAAAGCGGCGCGGCCGGGGCCTTCGGCGGCGCCGCGCGCCGGGCCGGGCAGGCCCTTGGCGGCGCTGCCGGGGCGGCGGCACAGGGCTTTCGCACTGCGGCGGCCCCGGCCCGCAGGGCGGCAGAGAAAAAGCGGCGCCTGAAAAAGCTGCGCAGCCGCCGCGAAAGCGCGGCCATTGCCGCGGGCGGGCACCTTGCCATGGGCGCCCTGTTCACAGCGCTGTGCATCACCACCGCCATGGAGGACGGCTGGGCAGGCGTGCCCGTGCTGGCCGTGTTTGCGGCGTGGGGGCTTATCAGCGGCATATTCAAGGTGCGCAAGGCGCGGCGCCTGCGCCTGCTGGTGAGCTATATGGCGGTGCTGGAGGACCGCGCCTACTGCCGCATCAGCGAGCTGGCGGCTGCCACCAGCCGCACGGAAAAGGCCGTGCTGGCGGATGTGCGGCGCTTTTTGCAGATGGGCGAGCTGGAGGGCATGTACCTTTCGCCGGACGCCGCCCGCCTGTTCACGGGGCGCACCGCGTACCTTGCCTATATGGCGCAGCAGCAGGCCGCAGCCCAGCCGGCACAGGCCGAGGAGGCCGCGGCACCTGCGGCGCCCACGGTAAGCGAGGTGTACGAAAGCTTTTTGCAGGAGCTGGGCGCCGAAAAGGCGCGCATCAGCGACGAAGAGGTGCGCGCCAGGGTGGAAAAGCTGGAGCGCCACACAAGGCAGATAGCCGCCTGGCTGAAGCAGCACCCCGGCAAAGAGGCGGGCGTGCGCCGCTTTTCGGGCTATTACCTGCCCACGGTGCTGAAGCTGCTGCGCACCTACAACGAGGTGGCCCTGCACGCGGGCGAAAGCAGCGTGGCCAGCGGCATCCAGCAGGAGATAGGCGGCATTCTGGACACCATCGACCGTGCCTTCGTCACCCTGCACGACGGCCTTTTGCAGGATACGGCGCTGAACGTCTCGGCCGAGATAAGCGCCCTTGAGACAGTGCTGGCGCAGGACGGCCTTGTGCAGGACGGCCTGGCCGGGCAGTAACGCTGCCCGCACCGCAAAAAGGGGGAAGCGCATTTGGAAATCATCGTCCTTATTTTATTTCTCACCGTGGTGATGCCGCGGCTGAAGGACATGAGCATGCCGAAAAAATTTACAGACTCCGGCGCGAAGTTCTATGCGCCCAGCCTGAATGCGAACGGCGCGGCCCAGGCCCGCCGCCCCGCGCCGCCGGACGGCGGCGCACTGGCAAAGCAGCTTCTGGGCGGGGCTGTGGGCGTGGGGTGCGCGGCGCTGTGCGTGCTGTTTGCCTGCGTGGGGCTGGACCAGCTTGCCGAAAACGCGTTTTTTGTGTATTCGCTGGGCTCGGCCGTGACGCTGGCCGCCGGTGTGGCGCAGTACGGCCTTCTGAGCCTTGCCTTCGGCAAGCTGTCGAAGCTGGGGTTCCGCCTGTTCGAGCGGGTGAAGCACTTCCGCCTTTACCGCAATATCATCAATTTGCAGGAGGCATGCCCGCTGGCGGACATAGCCCGCGCATCGGGGCGCAGCGCCGCCGCCGTGGAAAAGGATTTGAAAGAGCTTGTGCGCCGGGGTTATTTTCCCTTCGGCTTTGTGGATGACGAAACGGGCTGCTTTTGGGCCAACAACGCGGTGTGGCGGCTGAAAAACCCCCAGCGCGCCAAAGAGCAGGACGAGCGCGCCCGCACAAAGCCGCGCCGCAGAAAGAAAAAAGCGCAGGCGGCGCCCGCTGTGCCGCCGCAAAGCGCCTTTGCCGTGCAGGGCGAAGGCTTTTTGCGCGGGCTGGACGCCCAAATTAAAGAGATAGACGATGAAGAGATAGCCCAAAGCGCGCGCGGCATCCGCGAAAAGGCGCAGGACATCTTCGAGTGGGTGCGCAGCCACCCGGACGCGCAGGACGACGTGCGCCGCTTCTGCGATTACTACATGCCCACCACCCTGCGCCTTTTGCAGGTGTATAACGAGGTGGAGCCGCACACCGCCTCCAGCGAGGCCGCAGCCAGCGTGCGCACCGAGGTGCGCGGCGTGCTGGCGCCGGTGAACGACGCCTTTGCCAACCTGCTGGACAGCCTTTTGCAGGATGCCGCGCTGGACGTGAGCGCCGAGGCGGACGCTCTGAAGGCCGTGTTGTCGCAGGAGGGCCTTGTGGAAGGCGGCCTTGCCGTGCATGCGGCGCCCAAGACTGAAGAAAAGGAACGATGAGCCCCCATGACGTACTGCCCCTGGCGCCTTGCGCCGCAAGATGAAGATGCAGCCCGGCGCCTTGCCGCCGAAACCGGCATGCCGCAGCTTGTGTGCGGCGTGCTGGCCGCGCGCGGATACGGCGCGCCCGAAAAAGCCCTGGCCCTGTGCGGCCCTGGAGGCCCTTTGGGCGACCCCATGCGCCTTTCGGGCATGCCGCAGGCGGTGGCGCGCATCCAGCAGGCCATAGACAGCGGCGAGCGCATTGTGGTATTCGGCGATTACGACGTGGACGGCGTGACGGCCACCGCGCTTTTGTACACCTACCTTGACAGCGCGGGCGCCGAAGTCTATTACAAGCTGCCCAGCCGCGGCGAGGACGGCTACGGCCTTTCCGAGGCGGCGGTGGAGCTGATGGACGAAAAGGACGTCTCGCTCATCATTACGGTGGACAGCGGCATCTCTGCCGCCGCGGCCGTGCGCCGCGCAAAAGAGCTGGGCATGGACGTGGTGGTGACGGACCACCACCTGGCCCCCGCAGAGCTGCCAGAGGCCGCCGCCGTGGTAGACCCGCAGCAGCCCGGCGACGAAAGCGGCTGCGGCATGCTGTCCGGGGCAGGGGTGGCCTTCAAGCTGGTGTGCGCGCTGGAGGGCTGCGACGCGGAAGAGCTTCTGCCCGTGTACGGCGACCTTGCGGCCATTGGCACCGTGGCGGACATCATGCCCCTTGTGGGCGAAAACCGGCGCATTGTGAAGGCGGGCCTGGCCCTTCTGCAGGAGACGGACCGCCCCGGCCTTGCCGCACTGATACGCCAGTGCGGGCTGGAGGGAAAGCGCCTGACGGCAGAGAACATCTCGTTTGCGCTGGCCCCGCGCCTGAACGCCGCGGGCCGCATGGACGATGCCACCGCCGCGCTGGAACTTCTGCTTTGCGAGGACGAGGCGCAGGCCGCGGGCCTTGCCGCCGCGCTGGAGGAAAAAAACGCTGAGCGCCAAAAGACGGAGCAGCACATTGCCCAAAGCGTGCTGGACACCATTGCGGCAGACCCCTCTTACGAGACAGACCGCATCCTTGTGGTGTGGGGCGAGGGTTACCACCAGGGCGTCATCGGCATTGTAGCCTCGCGCATTGTGGAAAAATTCGGCAAGCCCGCCGTCATCATCGCCGTGGACGAGGCGGGCGAGGGCAAGGGCTCCGGCCGCAGCGTGCCGGGCATTTCGCTGTACGACGCCATTGCGGCCTGTGCGCCGCTGCTGGTGCGCTACGGCGGGCACGCGCAGGCGGCCGGCCTTTCGGTGAAAAAAGAGAACCTCGGCGCTTTGCGCCGCGCCATCAACGCCTGGGCCGCGCAGGAGTACCCCGTGCCCGCGGCGCCGCCCATTGAGGTGGATGCGCGCGTGCAGCTTGCGGCGCTGAACTGTGCGGAGGTGGCGTCCCTTGAAAAGCTGGCCCCCTTCGGCGCGGGCAACCCGGCGCCGCTGTTCCTTGTGGAAAACGCTCTGCTGGAGGGCGTGTACCCTCTCAGCGAGGGCAGGCATGTGCGCCTGCGCCTGCGCCAGGGCGGCGCGGCGCTGAACGCCGTGTATTTCGGCAAAGGGCCGGACACGCTGTGCTATGCGCCCGGCGCCCAGGTGGACGTGGTGCTGGCCCTGAGCATCTTTGAGGGAAAGGCGGGCCCGTCGGTGTCTGCCCGCGTGAAGGATATGCGCCCCGCAGGGCTGCGGGATGAATACCTCGGCACGCTGCTGCCCGCGCAGGCGGCGCTGGCCGGGGCCGTGCTGGGCCCGCGCGAGGTGCAGGCGGTGTACCCCCAGCGCGAGGATACCGCCGCCGTATACCGCCTTCTGGCGGCGTGCCCGGGCGGCGTGTGCGCCGAAGACCTGCGCGGCATGTTTGCGCGCTGCGGCGCGCAGCGCGCGGGCAAGGTGCTGGTGTCGCTGCGCGCTTTGTGCGAGCTTGGCCTTGTGCAGCAAAGGCAGGATGCGCGCGGCGAATTTTTTCAAATTGTGCCCGCACAGGGCAAAAAGGACCTTGCCGCTGCGCCCATTCTGCAGCGGCTGAGAGGGGAGAAATGATATGGCCATGGCGCTGCCAAACGAGGGTGCGGCCCGCAGCCCGGTGAAAACATATGAAGACCTGCGCGCCACCATTGCCGACTCTGGCCGCGTGTACGGCGAGGAGAAAATACAGCGCGCCTACGCCCTGGCCGAAAAGGCCCACAAGGGCCAGCGGCGCCTTTCGGGCGAAAGCTATATCAGCCACCCTCTGGCCGTGGCCTGCCTTGTGGTGGATTTGGGCCTTGACACCGACAGCGTGGTGGCCGCCCTGCTGCACGACAGCGTGGAGGATACCGACACCACCCTGGACGACGTGAAGGCGCAGTTCGGCGCAGACGTGGCCCTTTTGGTGGACGGCGTGACAAAGCTGGGGCGCATCAAGTTTTCCTCTGTGGAAGAGCAGCAGGCCGAAAACCTGCGCAAAATGCTGATGGCCATGAGCCATGACGTGCGCGTGATGCTGATAAAGCTGTGCGACAGGCTGCACAATATGCGCACGGGCGATTCCTGGCCTGAGCAGAAGCGGCGCGACAAGGCGCTGGAGACGATGGAGGTGTATGCGCCCATCGCGCACCGCCTGGGCATGGCCAACGTGAAGGAGGAGCTGGAGGACCGCAGCCTTCAGTACCTGGACCCCATCGGCTATGACGAGATACGCTCTTACCTTGCGCAGAACGGCGCGGCGGAGGATTTCATTGCCAACATTGCAGATAAGATAAAAGAGCGCCTGGCCGAGAACGGCATGGCGGGCTGCACCATCAAAAAGCGCGTGAAAAGCGTGTACGGCATCTACCGCAAAATGTATATCCAGAACCGCACCTTTGCCGAGATATACGACGTGTACGCCGTGCGCATCATTCTGGACACGGTGGCCGAATGCTACAACGCGCTGGGCGTCATCCACGACATGTACCACCCCATTCCCAGCCGCTTCAAGGACTATATCTCCACCCCTAAGCCGAACATGTACCAGTCGCTGCACACCACCGTCATCGGGCACGAGGGCATCCCCTTCGAGGTGCAGATACGCACCTGGGAGATGGACCAGACGGCCGAATACGGCGTGGCGGCGCACTGGAAGTATAAGGCGGGGCTTGGCGGCAAGGCTGAAAAGCTGGACGACCGCGTGGCCTGGGTGCGCCAGCTTCTGGAAAGCCAGCGCGACAGCGACGATGCGGGCGATTTGCTGCGCGAGATAAAATCTGAGCTTCTGCCCGAAGAGGTGTTCGCCTTCACGCCAAAGGGCGACGTCATCAACCTGCCCGCAGGCGCCACAGCCATCGACTTTGCCTATGCCATCCATTCGGCGGTGGGCAACCGCATGGTGGGCGCCAAGGTGGACGGGCGCATTGTGCCCATCGACCACAAGGTGAACACGGGCGAGATTATCGAGGTGCTCACCGGCCCGCAGGATAAGGGCCCCAGCCGCGACTGGCTGAACATTGTGGTCACCAGCGAGGCGCGCAACAAAATACGCAACTGGTTCAAAAAAGAGCGCAAGGAAGAAAACATCGCCGAGGGCCGCGCCGCGCTGGAGCGTGAGCTGCGCCGCAACCTCATCGCCATCCCGGCCGAGGAATACGACGCCTTTATGACAGACATGGCGCGCCGCATGCGCCTGAACACGCCCGAAGAGCTGTACGCAGCCATCGGCTACGGCGGCATTCAGCTTTCGCGGCTGATGATACGCATCAAGGACGAGGTGGCAAAGCAGGCGCGCGAGGCCGCGCCGCCCGCCGTCACCACCGTGCCCATCCGCAAGCAGAAGGCCACCGAGGGCGTCATTGTGGAGGGGCTGGACAACTGCCCCATCAAATTTGCCAAGTGCTGCAACCCGCTGCCGGGCGACGAAATTGTAGGCTTCATCACGCGCGGCTTCGGCGTGTCCATCCATAAGAAGGACTGCGCCAACGCCAGGGCCGGCCTCTCCGGAGAGGATTCCGCCCGCTGGCTGCGCGCCTGGTGGGCGGAAAAGGCGTCGGAGAAGGAATCGTTCAAATCCTCGCTGGAGATATCGGCCATGGACCGCGACGGCCTTGTGGCCGACGTGGCGGGCCTGATTGCTGAAATGCGCCTGACGTGCTACACCTTCTCGGCGCGCCAGCTCTCGGACGGGCGTGCCTCGCTGACGCTTACCATCGCCATCTCTTCCAAAGAGCACCTTGCGGGCGTCATCCAGCGCATGAAAAAAATAAAGAGCGTGCTCAGCATCCAGCGCCTGTGAGGGCGCGGCGCGCACGCCGAATACAGAAAGGCGGATGCAGGCAGTGAAAGCGGTCATCCAGCGCGTCTCCCGCGCGCATATTGTGATAGACGGTGTGGGCGAAAGGGCCATCGGCCCCGGCCTCGTCATACTTTTGGGCGTGAAGGACACCGACACCCCCGCCCTGTGTGCAAAGCTGGCGCAGAAGTGCGCAGGCCTGCGCATCTTCGACGATGAAAACGGCGCCCTGAACCTCTCGGCAGAGGACCTTGGCTATGAGGCGCTGGTGGTGTCCAACTTCACGCTGTATGCCGACACGAAAAAGGGCAGGCGCCCTGGCTTTACACGCGCGGCAAAGCCGCCTGTCTCGGTAGACTGCTACAACGAGTTCGTGGCCCAGATGAAAAGCACGCGCCTTGCCGGTGTGCAGACGGGCGAATTCGGCGCCGAAATGCACATCAGCCTTGTGAACGAAGGGCCCATTACCATCGTCATCGACACGGACGAGTGGGCCGCAAAGGGCGAATAGGCCCGTGTACAGAAAGGAAGGCATCCCCCTATGGAAATTTTGCATATCACGGGCCCCGCGCCCCTTTACACCAACACCTTTCTCGCGCTGGACGGCGCGGGCACGGCCATTGCCATAGACCCGGCCGCAGACGCCGCAGCTTACCTTGCCCAGCTGGAAAAGCACGGCGCAGGGCTGGCGGCCATTCTGCTGACGCACGGCCATTTCGACCATGTGGGGGCTGTGCGCGCGCTGAAGGCCGCCACCGGCGCGCCGGTGCATCTGGCGCAGCCGGACGCCGGGGCCAGCCGCATGCTGCCCCTTGCCCCGCAGGATGTGGACGTGTTCGTGCAGGACGGCATGGCACTTTCCTTCGGCGGGCTTTCGCTGCGCGTCATCGCCACGCCCGGCCACACGCGGGGCAGCGTATGCTATCTGTGCGGCGACACGCTGTTTTCCGGCGATACGCTGTTCGACGGCGATGTGGGCCGCACGGACCTTGCCGAATCTGTGCCCGCGCAGATGGCCCAAAGCCTGGCAAGGCTGGGGCGCGAGGTGCCGCCCGGCGTGCAGGTGCTGCCCGGGCACGAGGGCTTCACCACCATGGCCGGCCAGCTTGCGCACAACCGCTGGCTGGCCGCCGCCTGCCGCGAGGGGTGACGGGCGTGGAGCTGTTTTTCTGCGGCCTTGCCGGCACCTATGAGGCAGAGCACATTGCGCGCATGTTTTTCCCCGGCGCAAAGCTGGTGCAAAGGCGCTGCGCGCCCGGCGCGCCCTGTGTGCGTGTGCGCAGAGCGGGCGCCAGGGTGCTGTGCGGCGTGCGCACGGCGCAGCGGTGCGGTGTAAAGGTGTTCCGCTTGCCGGATGGCGCCGGCCCGAAAGAGGAAGAATATGAGGTGTGCCGCGCGCTTTACATGCTGCTGCAGGCGGAAACAGGCGTGCGCCCGCCCTGGGGCATGCTGACGGGCGTGCGGCCTGTGCGCCTTCTGCACGACATGCGGCGCAGGGGCCTTTCCCCGGCGCAGCAGCAGGCGTTTTTCTGCCGGCGCAACGATGTCAGCGAGGAAAAATATAAACTTGCAGTACAAATTGCAAATAATCAACAAGATGTAATAAATTGCAGCGCCCTGCGCTCTTACAGCCTGTATATCTCAATTCCCTTCTGCCCGTCGCGCTGCTCATATTGCAGCTTTGTCTCCACCACCACAGAGAAAAGCGGCGCCCTGGTGGCGCCGTACCTGCAAAGGCTGGAGCAGGAGCTGCAAAGCATCGCGGCTATGGCCGAAAAGCTGCGCCTGCGGCTGGAGACCGTGTATATCGGCGGCGGCACGCCCACGGCCGTCAGCGCACAGCAGCTTGCGCGCCTGATGGCCGCCGTGCGCGGCGCGTTCGATTTTTCGCATGTGCGCGAATTCACGGTAGAGGCCGGCAGGCCGGACTGCACCACACCCGAAAAGCTGGCCGTCATCCGCGAGGGCGGGGCCACGCGCATCTCCATCAACCCGCAGACGCTTTCAGACGAGGTGCTGCGCGCCATTGGGCGCCGCCATTCGGCGCAGGACGTGCTGGACTGCTTCGCCGCGGCGCGCAAAGCCGGGCACCGCAATATTAATATGGATCTCATTGCCGGCCTTCCGCTGGATACGCCCGCCGGCTTTGAGAAAAGCCTTGCCGGGGTGCTGGCCCTTTCGCCGGAGAATATCACCGTGCACACGCTTACCTTAAAGCGCGCCTCAAACCTTGTGATGCAGGCCGTGCCGCCCGCCTACGGCGACGTGGCGCAGATGGTGCAGCACTCTGTCTGCGCGCTGCAAAGCGCCGGGTACGGGCCGTATTACCTCTACCGACAGAAGGGCACTTTGCAGAACCTGGAAAATACCGGCTGGGCAAAGCCGGGCTTTGCCGGGCTTTACAATATCTATATCATGGAAGAGGTGCATACCATTCTATCAGCGGGCGCGGGCGGCTCTACCAAGCTGGTGGGCCCGGCGGGCCGCATTGAGCGCGTGTTCAACCACAAGTATCCGCTGGAGTACCTGGCCCGCTTCGACGAAGTGCTGGCACGCAAGCAGAAAATAGAGGATTTTTATGGCAAATGGTTTGATATGGATCCCCAAACGGCTGGTTGAGCTGGGCCTTTTGAACGTGGCCGCAAGCACGCCGCAGAGGTTTGTGGAATACTGCGAGAATGACTACGCCGCCCGTGTGCGCCACGCCGCCGGGCAGGTGCTGCAAAGCGGCGCGCGCGTGGTGATGCTGACGGGGCCGTCTTCCTCCGGCAAGACTACCACGGCCCACAAGCTGGCCGGGGCCCTGCGCGCCGCCGGGGTGGAGAGCGCCGTCGTCTCGCTGGATAATTTCTTCAAGAACGTGCAGGATTACCCCCGCCTGCCCGACGGCAGGCCAGACTATGAAAGCGTGGACGCGCTGGACATTCCGGCCATTCTGCGCGCGCTTGCCTCGCTTATCGAAACGGGCCGCGCCGCCATTCCGGATTTTGATTTCAACCGCGAGCAGCGCGTGCGCGGCACGCTGGAGGTGTGCGTGGGCCGCGGCGTGGTTGTGGTGGAGGGCATCCATGCGCTGAACCCGCGGCTGGTGGCGGGCCTGCCCGCGGGCAGCGTGTACAAGGTGTATGCTGGCCTGCGCGAAGAGTATTCGCACGGCGGGCAGCGCATTCTGCCCACGCGGGACGTGCGCCTTGCCCGCCGCATGGTGCGGGATTATAAATTCCGCGGCCACTCGCCCCAGCGCACGCTTGCCATGTGGGCGGACGTGTGCCGCGGCGAGGACGAGAATATCAAGGTGTTCAAGCCTGAGGCCGACCTTCTGCTGGACACCAGCTTTTCTTACGAGCCCTGCTGCCTTGCGCCGCTGGCGGCCGCCCTGCGCGGCCAGGTGCCGCCGCAAAGCCCATGGGCCGAAAGCATGCAGAGCCTGTGCGCGCGCCTTGCGCTGTGCACGCCGCTGGAAGCGGCGCTGGTGCCGACCGGCTCCATGCTGCGCGAGTTCATTGGCTGACGGCTGCGCCGGGCGCGGCATATGCTGAAGGCAGAGTGCATATTCACAACAGGGCGGCCGCACGGCCGCACCGGAAAAGAGAGGGATGCTTTTATGGATTGGAACAAATTGAAGCAGGCGGGTGCCCAGGTGGCCGATTCCGCCATGCGCACGGCTGGTACGCTGTATGAAAAGGGCAAAAAGGAGGCAAGGCTGGTGGCGCTGGAATCGAAGCTGGGCCGCGCCCAGCGCGAGCTTGGCGCGCTTGTGTATTCGCTGCGCCGCACCGGCGAAGAGAACGAAGCCTTTATAGAGGGCCTGTGCGAGGACATTGCCGCTATTGAGGCGAAAATAGCCGCCCTGCGCGCGGGCGGCGCGCAGCAGCCGCAGGCCCAGCCCGCCGCGGCCTCCAGTGTGAAGTGCTGCCCCCAGTGCGGCGCGGAGGTTGAGAAGGAGGCCATGTTTTGTCCTGGGTGCGGGTGTCAACTGGGGTAAGCCGCGCACAAGCTTTTTCGTGGCCAGGCCTGCAAAGGTTGCCGGCGTGCGCGGGCGTGAAGAGAAAGAAAAGTAACTCAATACCGTTTTCCTGCCGCGGCTTTGCGCCCCATGCCGTGAAAAATTGCATAAAATGGCCCCGGAATGCGTCAAATCCGGCGAAAAAACGGCAAAAGGGGTTGCAATCTGAGGGCGGTTCATGTAAAATCATATAGGCCAGCCCGGGGCATGGCCGCCCCTGGTTTGTGCGGTGTTTAGCCCGCGGGCAAACGGGGCATACTGCCGTACAAAGGGCTTGCACAGGGCAGCGCCCTGTTCATGATAGTGTCGCATGCGCGCTGCGCGCAGCACACGCGAAAAGGAAAATTGTTGGAGGTTACGACAAATGACGAAAGTTGAACTGATCGCGAAAGTCGCCGCGGACGCGGAGCTGACGAAGAAAGACGCCGAAAAGGCCGTGAACGCCGTTCTGGAGGGCATCACCGCCGCGCTGAAGGCTGGCGACAAGGTTTCTCTGGTGGGCTTCGGCACGTTTGAAACGCGCAAGCGCCCCGAGCGCACGGGCCGCAACCCGCGCACGAAAGAGACCATCAAGATCCCCGCCACGGTGGCCCCCGCGTTCAAGGCCGGCAAGGCCCTGAAGGACGCCGTGAAATAAGTTTTCTTTCGCTGAACATTGCCCGTGCGCGCCGCAAAGGCGCGCGCGGGCCTTTTGCTTGCAAAGCCCCGCCGCCGCGGGCGGGGCAGGGAAGGAGGGCAATATGCGCATTGATAAATTTTTGAAGGTGAGCCGCCTCATCAAGCGGCGCACCGTGGCAAACGAGGTGGCCGACGCAGGCCGCATTACTGTGAACGGCCGCCCGGTGAAGGCCAGCTATGCCGTGAAGGAGGGCGACGAAATTGAGATAGCCTTCGGCAGCGCCCCGGTAAAGGTGCGGGTGCTTTCCACCCAGGCGCCCGCAGGCAAGGACGTTGCGCGCGAGATGTATGTGGTGCTGTAAAGCGCGGGCCCTTGCGGGGCCCGCGCCCTGTACGGGCTCGAGCGGAAATCTGGCTGGACGGAATACAGCGTCACAGTGGACGTAAACACCGGTGAAATAGCGGGCTATGAGCAGAATTGGGGCTGAATCCCGCCTGCACGCTGAACAGGCGCGTTCATGTGCACAGGGCTTATAATGCCCGCCCTGTGTGGAAAGGGCACCCCTACAGAGCGCGCAAAGCAAAAACTTAGCTTCTCATATTTTTCCGGCAGGGGGTACGGGGCCCGGCAGTGAAAGCTGCCGGGCCCCATGCCCTTTTACAGCCCTGTTTGCAAGACAGCCGGACAACCGGCATGGGCAAAGTTGGAGAGATATGCCTGCGCGCAGAGCATGGCAGGCGAAAACGCGTGCATACCCGCTCGGTTTCCGTGCGGCCTTTGCTGTAAAGGAAAATAGCGCGCGCTGTTTTGGCGCATTGACACAAGAGGCCATTGCCCCCTGAAAGGCATTTTTTGCGCATAGCTTCTTCAGATTTCCCCGGCAGCCGCAAAGGGTGGCCTGCAGAAAGCCTCCCCGCCCTGCATCCAAAACCGCCGTTTCCGGGGTGCCGGGCAGCTTTGGCCCGGCGGTTTTGGATGGGTGCATCAGGCAGTGCCAAAACCGCCAGCCAAAACTGGTGTTTTTGTATCAACGCGCCTTTGACGCGCGTTTTGTGTGGAAGGCGGCTGGGCGCGGCAAATAGGGGCATGGGTGTGCCCGCACGCTATAGTATCGCGTAGAGGGCGGTACATCTCGTCAGGCACAGCCTTTTTTCCTCGGACGCCCCGCCGCCTGCGGGCCGCGGCCGGGCGCCCTTAAAGACAGGGCAAATTAAAACTTGTGCTTTGGCGCGTTGGTTTCCGCATGCTTTGCGGCGGCGCCGGCTGGCCCCCCATGCCCTTGGACGCAGCCGGCGCCTGCCATATCTTCGGCTGGGGCCGGGAGGCGGCGCGGCCGCACAAAAAATAAAAGAAGCACAAAAAGGCTCGGGCCCCGCGCGCCCATATCTGCGCGCCGTACAGGGGGACGGCGGCAGCGGCCCCGAACCAGCATAGCGCCGCGATGCGGCGCATACAGTGAAAGCAGAAGCAAAAAGGGGGCGCTGGAATATGAACGAACCGCTGCGCGCCGAAAAGGCGCCTGCGGCGCAGCACACGCTGCGCATGGAAAACTGTGAAAGGCTGGTGGCGACGGGCATTGAGGCCATTGTGTCGTATGACGCCATGGGCGCTGTGCTGAAAACACCGTGCGGCATGCTGAATGTGGGCGGCGAAGGCCTGAGCGTGGGCGAGCTGAGCGTGCGCACGGGCGAGGTGTCCATATCCGGCAGCATTGAATATGTGCAGTATACAAGGCCGCGCGAAAAAACAGTGGGCGGCTTTTTCAAAAGGCTGGCGCGCTGATGCTGGCGCCGGTTACGCCGCCCGAGGCCGTGCGGGACCTTTTCCTCTCCATGGGGCTGGGCGCCTGGCTGTGCGCAGGCTATACGCTGCTGCGTGCGGTGCTGGGTAGCGCGCGCTGGGCGGTGTTCGCCTGCGACGCGCTGTTTGCCTTTGGCGCGCTGGTGGCCTGGCGGGCCGCCGCCGTCAGCATTTTTTATGCGGGGGTGCCCCGCTGGTATACGCTGTGCGGCATGGCCGCGGCCTTTCTTGCCCTGCGCGGGCTGCTGGCCGCCCCGGCGCGGCGCCTGCGTACCATGTGCATGCGCCTTGCGCGGTGCGCGGCCGGGCCACTTGCCAGGCTGGCGGAGCCTGTGCGCCAATCGGCGCACAACTGGCGCGCTGCGGCGTGCAAAATGCGTGCGGACGGGAAACGGCGTACGGCCCGGGGCAAAAAACATGGCCCGCCCCCCACAAAACAGTTGCAAAAAAGCGCGCGGGTGTTGTATAATTCAGAGTAACAACATGGCGCGGTGTGCTTGCTTTGCTCTCTGCGCCATGGCACCGGCACAGAAGGGAAGTGGTATACGTGCACGCGCGCAAGCAAAGGCGCTCTTTCTCCGGCCTTGCGCTGAAGCTGGGCCTGCTTTTTCTGTGCGTATACCTTGCGGTAAGCTTCGTGTGCGCGCAGATGGAAATTGCGGCAAAGCGCCAGCAGCTGGAAAATATAAGCCAGCAGGTGGCCGCGCAGCAGGCGCAGAACGAAGAGATACAGCGCACCACCCAGGCGGACGACGAAGCCTCGTATATGGAGCGCGTGGCCCGCGATAAGCTGGGCTATGCGCGGCCGGACGAGCGCATCTTTATCGACGGTGCCAATACGGGCGGCTAAGGTTTTCGCCTCTGTTATTTTGCGGCTTACGGTGGCTGGCACCGTGCGATTTTTATAAAAAAGGAGTTTCTCATTTCATGGCAGTTGAGGTTGGAAGCATTGTAGAAGGCAAAGTTACCGGCGTAAAGAAGTTCGGCGCATTTGTGCTGCTGCCGGACGGCAAAACGGGCATGGTGCACATTTCGGAAGTTTCAAACGAATATGTTCAGGAGCTTTCAGACGTACTGAGCGAGGGCCAGACGGTAAAGGTAAAGGTGATGAACGTTTCGGACGACGGCAAAATTGCCCTCTCCATCAAGCGCACGCTGCCAAAGCCCAAGCCCACCCGGGCGGACACAGGCCGTGTGTGGCAGCCGCGCCAAAGCGCGCCTCAGCAGAACATGTCGTTTGAAGACATGATGAGCCAGTTCAAATCGCGCAGCGAAGAAAAAATATCAGACCTGCGCCGCGTTACCGAAAACCGCCGCGGCGGCGGGTATTCCCGCAGGCGCTGAGCGCGGCAGGCACCAAAAAACAGAAAGCATGTGCAAGGGCGGCCAGAGGTTTGAGGCCGCCTTTTTTGGCGCCTTGCGGCGCAGGAAAGGGCGGGAGAGTTACGGATATTTACTTTGTGCGCCACGGCCAGACAGACTGGAACATCACTTGGAAGCTGCAGGGCCGGGCCGATATTCCCATCAATGCCGAGGGCAGGCGGCAAGCCGCGGCCCTGCGCGCCCGGCTGGCCGGTGTGAAGCTGGACGCGGCGTACGTCTCGCCGCTGTGCCGTGCACAGCAGACGGCGCATATCCTGCTGTGCGGCACAAATGTGCCCGTCTACACGCAGCCCGCCCTGGCCGAGCGGGATTTCGGCGCCTATGAGGGCCTGCGAAAGGAGGATTTCGACTTCGAGGCATTCTGGCACCCGGAGGTGCCCTGCCCCGCGCCGGGTGCCGAGCCCGCAGGTGAATTTTATGCCCGTGTGCAGGGCTTTCTGCGCGCGCTGGGGCGCGGGCCGGGCGCCGTGCTGCTGGTGGCGCACGGCGGCGTCAGCATCCCGGTGCAGATGTTCGCACGCGGGCTGCAAAGCCTTGGCCCCGGCGGGCAGTATGTGCCGCTTATTCTGCCGCACGGCAGGGTGCTGCATTTTACTGTGCCACAGCAAAAGGGGCAAAAGGCATAAAATTCACGAAAATTTCATGCGAATAACTGTGAAAAACGAAGATATCTTGCTTGTAACCAGCCGGGCTTCGTGCTATAATAGCAGTAAAGAAGCGCAGCGCGCACGGCGCGCAGCCGCGCGCAAAGCTCCGCTTTTGTATAAAGGAGGCTTTGGCTTATGAAACTGACATGCACAGGAAGAAAGGTTTCGCTGAAAGAGGCGTTTTTGCAGCGCGCCCAGACAAAACTTGCCAAGCTGGATAAGTTCTTTTCACCCGAGGCGCAGGCCCAGGTGACGGTGACGGTAGAGAAGGACTGGCAGACGGTAGAGCTTACTGTAAAGGACAAGGGCTACACCTGCCGGGCCGAGAAATCTGCCGATAGAATGGAGGACGCGCTGGACGCCGCATACGATTTGCTGGAGCGGCGCATCGTAAAAAACCGCAAGCGCCTGTCCGACAGGCTGGCCCAGCCCGCCATGGTGGCGTTTGAGCCCGAAATGCCCGCAGCCGCCGAGGAAGAAGAGGCTTATGTGCCCGTGCGCGAAAAGCACTTCTCGGTGAAGC
>OJRC01000608.1_pt1 | contig 20380 bp, 19 predicted proteins | sample 1599081 | NCBI WGS metagenome assembly OJRC01 (sample SAMN03922519, study PRJEB24848) | human gut metagenome | isolation source: stool sample | host: Homo sapiens | place: Germany | collected 2010-02 | reverse complement strand
GAAATCCTGTGAAAACGGGAGTATTCAAGAGTAAATCTAAGATTATATAGTGAGGTTATAGATACCGTAAAAAACTTTAAATCATTTGACAAAAAATACAGTTGTAAAAGCATAAATTCGTCAAACGCCAGCGATGAAAACGCAGGACAAAATGCACCATATTTCCACATTCATAGTATACCAAGAGCGGAAAAAGACCGCACCGAATGTTCGCTTGAAGAAATATAGAAAAAAATTGCAATCCACCGACTCCCAGCTGCCTTCTGGAATCCAAAATCCGACGCACAGGATGCGAAGCACCAGAAAACTATTTTACGCCTGGGAGAAGTGTTTGAGAAATATTTTTAGCCTCAAAAAACTCTCGCCGCCCGGCTGTTGCAGCTTCCGGACGGCGGGGTTTTTTTATTTTTCCTGCGGCTGCTCTGTTTCCTGCTCCGTCGCAGCCTCTGCCGCGGTTCCCTTCTCCGGCTTCTCCTCCGCCTGTGCGGCGGCTTCGGCCTGCTCCGTCGCTTCCTCCGCGGCAGCCGCCTGCGCGGCGTCCGCGGCCTCCTCCACCGCCTGCGCGCCGGCGGCCACGGTTTCCTTTACGCGCTCCAGCAGGTCCTCCGCGCCGTCGCGCAGACGGCCCGCAACGGCAGGAGCCTCCTCAGCCACATATCCAGCAAACGCCGAGCCAGCGTCCGCCACCGCGTCGCCCGCTTCATACAGCGCGTCTCCGGCGTCGTGCAGCGCCCCTTTCAGCTCCACGGTGTCCACACCCGCTTTCTCGGCAGTGCCTGTCACCACTTCCTTTACCTTTGCGCCCGCGTCGCTCAGCACGCCGCCCGCCGCGCGGGCAATATCCTCCAGCACGCTGCCCGCGGGTACGTCCTGCGGCTCGGCCCCGGCGGCTGCCGCCGCAGCGTCGGCCGCTTTGTTTTCCTCATATTTTTGGGCCACCTTCAATGCGGCGAAAGCGGCGCCCGCCGTTACGCCAAGGCCCAGCAAGCCTTTTAAAAATCCCATAACTCTACGCTCCTTTACAGCAAAATGGGCAACCGCCCGCCCTGCGTCACCGCCCGGCGGGCTTCCTTGCTTTCATTATAGATTCCCCGCGCCGGTTTGCCAAGCATTTCGCGGCATGTCACAAAAAGTTTGCAATTCGTTCCCGGTTTGGCCGCAAATGCGCCGTTTCGCGGCGGCTTATGCCTGCGTGCGCTCGATCTCCCGGATGCGCGCAAAGCCTTCGTGTACCATACCGGCTTTGTCCGGCGTCATGCCGTCGCACCAGTCGCTGTCCACAAATGCCAGCGCCATACGCCCGGCCACCGCGGGGGTCACGACTTTTTCGCCCATGGCCATCACGTTCGCGTTTGTGATGCGCCGCAGCTCGGCGGCAGTATATTCGCTTTCACAGGCCACGGCGTATACGCCGCGAAACTTGCCGGCCGTCATGCACACGCCGGCGCCGCTTCCGCACATCACAAAACCGCGCTCATACGCGCCGCTCTGAATGGCGCGCGCCAAAAGCTCGCCCGCCTCGTAATAGCGCACGGTCTCATCCTCCCGCTGCTGGCCAACGTCCGTAACGTCGTGGCCCGCCTCCCGCAGCACCTGCTTGACATGCTCTTTCAAACGGAATCCCGACGCATCGGATGCAATGGCGATTTTCATACAAAAACTCCTTTCGACGGTGTGCCGCCGTTTGTTTTCAGCAATTTCGCACAACCGTGCCGCTTTTTATCTTATCTTAAAAAACCGCATGATGCGGTAGCCGATGTAGCGGAACACATCCGCCGCCAGCCACAGCTCGATGAGCGCGTAATGGGGCAGATTGCGCCACCGGAATTTCGGCTTTTTCACTTTCGGGATGGCCCGGAACGCCTCCCGCGCGCCTTTGATGTACGGCGTCCAGAAGCCCCGCAGGCCGAACACCAGAATTTTGAGCAGATAGCCCAACGCAAGCGGGATAAAATTCAGAAGGAGCATGCCCAGCGGCATATTTTTGTAGGGCAGCAGAATGCTGTTGCGCCCGCTCTGCACGCTTTTGAATTCGTTGTACCGCACTGCGCCCGTCGTCGCACCGCAGATGTGGTAGCACTTGGCCGCCGGGCAATACAGGTTTTTATAACCCAGACTGTTGGCCCGCCAGCTGATGTCCACATCCTCGAAATAAGCAAAAAACAGCTCGTCGAACAGACCTATCTCATCCAAAATGCTTTTGCGGTACAGGCTGGCCCCTCCGCAGGCGGAAAAAATGCGCCCCGGCTTTGTATAACGCCGCCAGTACATGCCGTCGCCCCGCTTGCACGCCCACCCGAACAGCGTGACATAATCCCCCGCATCGTCACAGATGTCCCGTTCAAAATGCCGGATCATCAGGCTTTGCACCGCAAAAGCGCGCGGCTCGGCATCCGCCATGGCAATGAGCTGTGCCAGCCAGTCCGGCTGTGCAAAGGCATCGTTGTTGAACAGCACCACATATTCGCCTTTTGCCAGGCCGATGCCCGTGTTCACCGCTGCGGAAAAGCCGGTGTTTGTTTGGTTCTCCACCAGCGTGTAGCCCGGGCGGCCCACATAGCTGCGGGCAATGGCCAGGCTCTCGTCTGTGGAGCCGTTGTCGATGATGATAAGCTCGAAGTCCTGCTCCGTCTGCGCCCAGATCGATTCAATGGAATCGCGCAGCCAGCCCGCGCCGTTCAGATTCGGTATTACAATACTTGCTTTCAAAAGCGTGGTCTCCTTTGATGAAACGTGCTATACTGTTGTTGACGCATGTTTTGGGTTGTATACGCGGTGCGCAGCCGCGGCAGCGGCGAACCTGAGATTATTATGCCACAAGCGTCACGTTTTCGCAACGCCGAACTGCGGTTCTATTTTTATAGAAAAGGAGCCTGTCCCATGTACGATGTAACGACCGCGAAGCTGTTCCTGCTGGATATGGACGGCACGTTTTATCTGGATGATACGCTGCTGCCCGGCGCGCTGGAGTTTCTGGCACTGTGCCGCGCCACCGGACGGCAGTTTGCGTTTTTAACGAACAATTCCTCCAAAAGCAAGGCAGACTATCTTGCGAAGCTCACGCGCCTGGGCGCGGACGTTACCGAACATGACATTTTCACTTCCGGTGATGCAACGCTGCTGTATTTGGCGGAAAACGGGTTTCCCAAAGATATCCTGCTCATCGGCACGCCCAGTCTGGAGGCGCAGTTCGCGGCGGAAGGCTACACAGTGCGGGCTGCGAAGCCCCGCGCCGTGGTGCTGGGCTTCGACACCACCATCACCTATGATAAACTGAGGCTGCTATGTGACGCTGTGCGCGCCGGCCTGCCCTACATTGCGACACACCCGGATTACAACTGCCCGGTCGCAGGAGGCTTTATCCCGGACATCGGTGCGGTGATCGCCTTTGTAAAAGCAAGCACCGGGCGGGACCCGGATGCCGTCATCGGGAAGCCAAATGCCTACATCGCCCGCGCCGCTGCACACAAATACGGCGTTTCTCTGAAAGACGTATGCATGGTGGGCGACCGCCTTTACACCGATATTGCACTGGGCGCCTGCGGCTGCGGCACCGCGCTGGTGCTGTGCGGTGAAACAACGCCGGAGGCGCTGGCCGCAAGCAGCGTCACGCCCGGCGTCGTGTGCGCCGATTTGGCCGCGTTGGGCAGACTGCTGTAGCCGGTGCGGTCCAATATACCACCGGGAGGACTGCTGTCATGGAATACGCGCAGCGCATCGGCGCACGCATCGCGCGCCTGCGCACAGAAAAGCATCTTACACAGGGACAGCTTGCCCAGGCCGCAGGCGTGCCGCGCGACGCGCTCGCCCGCTGGGAAGCCGGCGGCGGGCTGCCGGGCAGAGCTGAGCTGACGGCTCTGGCCCGGCCGCTCGGCACGACGGCGGCGGCACTTCTGAACGCGGACGAAGACGAACCGGACGAAGCGCCCGTCGGCTTCCTTACATTTCCGCGTACCGAGCAGGCATGGCGCGCCCAAGCCCGCTGTATGCGCGGCAGCGGGCCGCGCACGGCCTATGCGCTGGCGGCGCTGTGCTGTACCGTCTGCGCTGCTTTGAGCCGCGCCTGGCTGTTCGGCTCCGTGCGTATGGCCTGCACCGGCTTTTTTCTGGCCGCGGCTGCATTTTGTCTGTGGGGCTGTGCGGACGGCCCGCTGCGGCTGCGGCTGCGGGCCGCCTGCAAAGGAGATTTTGCGGCCGTTCAGGCAGCCGTATACCCCACCCACTGCCGCTGGCATCAAAACGGAGAACCTTACCGGCTGGAGCACGCCGACTTGATGGGTGCCTGGGAACTGCCCGACGGGTTCGTGCTTCAATGGGAAGGCCCTCCCCTCTTTGTCCACCATAGCGACGCACAAGCTGTGCGGTATGGTATATCCTTTCCCGCTCCTACAGCGTGCCGTACCGCGTCCTCAGGCCCCGGCGGGAGCCGTTTTGGGCACTGTGTGCCTGTACGGCGGGCCTGGCAATCTCCCTCTGGCTGAGCGGCGGCGGTCTGCGGCTCCTGCGGCAGAGCTTCGCCCCCTCCGCACCGCTGCCGGATGCTCCGCAGTCTGCCGCCGTACCGGATTTTTCCAGCACAAACGGCCCTTGCTTTGCCGCCGCGGACGGAGGCGTTTGGTTCACGGCGGGGCACGGCTCCGCTGTTTCGCCGGAAACGACCCGTGCTCTCTTTACCGGGGCAGGCCGCATTTTGGCCGCTGAAACCGGCTCCAAGGTGCAGGCTGTACTGTATGCGTCCGGCCCGCTGGATTGCAGTGTCAGTGTCACGCCGGACGAAGGCGTCACATGGTTCGGTCAGTCCCTCACCGCGCTGGACCGTCCTGTCGAATACGCAAAGCTGGAGTTTCTGACGCCGGAGCTGGGCTTTGCAGCGGTGGGCACGCAGCATTCCCCGGGCGGCGGCGAGGAAAAATATGCTTTTTTCACCCATAACGGCGGGCAAAGCTGGACGGCATTCGGCGCCCTGCCGCACTTCGGCACCTCCCACATCCTCAGCGGTTTTTCCATGACGCCGAACGGCACGGCGTTTCTCACTCTTGCCACAGGTCCAGAGGAAAACTGGCCCCTGCTCTACTGCAGTGCAGATGGCGGAGCCTCCTGGCAGACGGCGGAGCTGCCCTGGGACGACTGTGCGCTTGCATACCTGAACCACCTGTCCCGCGCGGAGCAGCGGCCCGAGGGCTTTTATGTTCTTCTGACGCAGCTGCCGTACAGCGGCGGGAACGCCGCCTTTTTCGCCCCAACGGCGCAAGGGCCGTGGAGCTATGCCGGAGATGCCATCCCAGATGCATGATCCACGCCTGCAAAGGGACGGGCCCCGTGCCGGATGCATCAACCGCATCAGCACGAGGCCCTTTTTTCAGGCAATGCTCCCGCCTGTTATTTCAGTGTTTTTTCCAGATTGGCCATGATGTCTGCCGCACCCTCGCTCATCACAAGTACGATTTCTCCGCCGGGCAGCGTTTTGATCAGCGCACCCTTGGCAACCTCGTACTGGTCGGCCAGATAGTTTTCAAACGACTTGCGCTGCAGCGAAACATAGCTTTCCACCGCAGCCTGCACGGCTTCGGCCTGGCCTTCGGCAGGCTTGAACACACCGATGGCGTAGGCCCGCACATTCATCATCGACATGCTGAAGGCGTACGCGTCCAGCGTTGCGGGATCGATGCCCATGGTGTCCAGCATCATCTGGATGCTGGACGCCGCATCCTCGGCGGACATATCGTTGGGATTCACGGCCAGCATCGGCTCACCGCCCGCGTCGCCGCAGGCGATCTCGGAATACTCATTGTCCTCGGCCGGACGCGCGTCACGGATGGCATAGGCGTAGCGCTGGCCCTCGCTCATCGTGTCCCCGGCCCCGCCGGACGAAACGGACGCGGAACCCGAAACGGAACCCGAGCCGGAGGCGGCAGGCGTAGATACGGCAGAGGAACTGCCGGAATTCGTGCCCGGCAGCTTTGGCCCGCAGGCGGCAAGGGCAAGGCAGAGCGCGGCGGCAAGCGCCAGCGCGGAAATACGGTACAGTCGGTTCATGTTTGTTTCTCCTTACAGTTTGTAATACTGGCAAAGGCGGCCGCACACCAGGCGGCCTTTGCTATGAAGTATACCCCGCAGCCCTGCCAAAAATTGCACGCGGGGCAAAATTTCTCTAAAAAAGGCAAAAAAGGGGCGCAAAAGCGCCCCATACCGGCCAGGCCGCGGGTTCTTTCACTTATACTTCGGCGCGGGGTGATAAAATTCGAAAATCACCGCGTCGTTTTCCGCTTCTTTCGCGTTTATATCGTCTTCGGGGCGCACGGTCCAGCATACGCGGATGGCGCCCATTGCCTCCGCCAGACGGGCGGTCCATGGCTTTTTGCCGGGGCCATAAGCGATAAACTGCGGGCGCGCCAGCACGTTGGTGAACAGGCAGCCCAATGCGAATGCCAGCGGCTTCGGCTCATCCCGAAACGAGGCGGGCGCGTCGGAAAGCTGTCCCCGCAGCACATCCTTCGCATTTTTCCGGAACCAGCGCACGATGCGCGGGTCAAAGCTCTCGATGCAGTAGGGGCCGTTGTACGCGCGCATCAGCGCCAGCCCCTTTTCGCAAAGCTCGTCGTTGCGCCGCCCCGTCTTGAGTTCAATGATCATGGGCGTTCTGCCGCCCATCACTTCAAACACCTCCGTCAGCAGGGGGATCGTCTCCTGTGTGCCGCACAGACGCATCCCGCGCAGCTCCTCGAATGTAAATTCGTCCACACGGCCGTGCACGCCGCACACACGGTCCAGCGTGTCGTCGTGGAACACCACGACCTGCCCGTCCCTGGAGAGCTGGATATCCAGCTCCACGCCGTAGCCGGCCTCCGCCGCCGCGCGGAACGCGGGCAGGCTGTTCTCCGGCACCGTCTTATCCTTCGTATGCAAGCCCCGGTGCGCGTGGTTTACGCCGTACACCAGCTGCTTTTGCGCCTCGCCGTAGCGGCCCGGCCGCAGAAAAAGCCACAGCAGAACGATGCACACGGCCAGAACCCACAAAAATACCGCCATTCAAGATCATCCCATTTCCCGGCGCATACGCGCCGCGTGATCCGGCCCTGCAGGCAGGGGCCTCCGGGGAGGCGCGCCGGTCCTATCTGCCATTTTACCGCGCTCCGCCCGCGCCGTCAATCGGCAGGGACGCATGCGTAAAACATTTTCACAAATTTGACATATCGGCGCTGTAATATGCTACTATAAGAAAAACGAAAAAACCATCTGCTGCCGAAAACGAGGTGTTTGTTATGGCAAAAATTTTGATCGTAGACGACGAGCCGCGCATCCGCGAGCTGATCCGCGAGCATTTGGAGCACGAAGGCTTCCAGTGCGAAGAGGCCACCGACGGCTCCGCCGCGCTGGCGGCGCTGGCCGCCTCCGGAGCGGACCTTGTGATATTGGACATCATGATGCCGTTTGTGGACGGTATGACCTGCCTGCGCGAGATGCGCAAGCGCAAAATCGACACGCCCGTCATCATGCTGACGGCACGCGGCGAGGAATACGACAAGCTTGCGGGCCTGGAGGGCGGCGCGGACGATTATGTGGTAAAGCCGTTCAGCCCGCGGGAGCTGGTGGCCCGCGTAAAGGTGGTCCTGGCGCGCACCATGCCCAAAACGCAGGAGGGCGGCGAAAGCTTTGTATTCGGGGACCTTGTCATAGACACTGCCTCCCACAGCGTGAAGATCGCCGGGGAGGAAGCTCCCCTTACGCCCAAGGAATTCGATCTTCTGGTGTTCCTTGTATCCAATAAGGGCTTGGCGCTTTCCCGGGAAAAGATTTTGCAAAAGGTGTGGAACTACGACTATTACGGCGAGGACCGCACCGTGGATACCCATGTCAAAATGCTGCGCAGCCACCTGGGCAAATACCGCGACAACATCGTGACGGTATGGGGCATCGGCTATAAATTTGACCCCGATGTGAGGCCCGGAAAATGAAGCAGGACAAGCGCCCCGCGGGCGCGGCCGTAAAAAAGCGGCGTTTTTTCAATAGGATCAGCCGCAAGCTGATGCTGTTTGTTGTGCTGATGAGCATGGTGCTGCTGGCGCTGGTGTGGCTGCTGAGCGTAAAGCTGCTGGAGCCCATGTACAACCGGCGCGTGCTCGCGGATCTGAACCATGCGGCGGACGTCTATTCCGCCATCATTGAAAAATACGGCAAATTCGAGAGCTTCGACAAGAGCGGCGGCGTTCATATTCCCTCAGACATGATGGAGGAGATCATGGACAACCGGGGGCTGCTGGCCGGAAAATGCTTTGAGGTAGCCGGAACAGACTGCAAGGTCCTGCTGCATCTTCACCAGCTGCAGTCCGACCAGTGCCTGCTGCATCCCAATCCGCTGAGCCAGCTTATGGAATATTCAGAGCCGCAGTGGAACAGCACCGCAGCCGTCAACCTGCGGGCCACGACCTTCGTACTGGGAGACCTGAACTTTACTCTGCCGGACTCCCGCATCCTGCCCGGCCTGGAAAGCACCTCCGGCACCCGGCAGATGGTGGTGTGCCGCAACATCAACAACCAGTATTCTCTCATCCTCTCCACAGACCTGGAGCGTGTGGGCCAGGCCGCCGACGTCATCAGTGCGCAAATGCCCATCATTGCCGCCGTGCTGCTCATCGTCAGTATTGCGGGTGCTTATGTATTCAGCCGCTGGTTCACAAAACCCATCTCGGCCATTTCCCGCGCCGCGCGGGAGATGGCACGCGGCAATTACAAGGTGCGCGTCACGCCCCAGGCGGATGACGAGCTGGGCGCGTTGGCCGGGGATTTCAACACCATGGCCCGGGAGGTGGGCCGCACCTCGGAGCTGCAGCGGGACCTCATCGCCAATGTCAGCCACGACCTGCGCACGCCGCTGACGCTCATCAAGGGCTATGCCGAGACGGTACGCGACCTGACGGGCGACAACAAGGAAAAGCGGGACGAACAGCTCTCGGTCATCGTGGACGAGACCGACCGCCTCTCCGGCCTTGTGAACAGCGTGATGGAGCTTTCCAAATATTCCTCCGGCACCGAAAAGCTCAATCCCGTCCAGTTCGACCTGGCACAGCTGTGCGACGAAGTGGCCTACCGCTACCAGAATATCTGTGAGCAGAGCGGCTACACCCTCACGGTAGATGCTGCCGACCCCTGTACCGTAACGGCAGACCCGGACATGATGAGCCGTGTGGTGCACAATCTGCTGGCGAACGCCATCCATCATATCGGGCCGGACGGCTGTGTGGCGCTGCGCGTAAAACCGCAGCCGGACGCCGCCGTGCGGGTAGAGATTGAGGACCACGGCGCGGGCATTGCCCGGGAAGATCTTCCCTATATCTTTGACAAATACTACCGCTCCCGCGCGGACGCCGGCAAGGTCGGCACAGGGCTGGGGCTTTCCATCACAAAGGCCATCCTCATCAACCACGGCTTTCCCTTCGGTGTGGACAGCGAACCCGGCAAGGGCAGCATTTTCTGGTTCGTCGCTCATTGAGCCGGATATTTTTCTCTGTAAAAAAGGGACCTCCCGCAGGTGCGGGAGGTCCCTTTTATTTTCCATTAAAATGCCCATTCTCCGTTTTCAAAGATCTTCACGTTCTCTCCCGTTCTGGTGGTACCCGTAATGGTCATATCCGGCGCGCCCACCATCACGTCCTCGTGGATGATGCTGTCGTTCACACCGTGGGCCAACAGTTCCTGCTTCGTCATGGCCGTACCGCCCTTTACAGTGCCGGGGTAACCCTTACCGAAGGCGATGTGGCAGGCCGCGTTCTCGTCGAACAGCGTATTGTAGAACAAAATGCCCCGCCGGTTGATGGGGCTGGACGCCGGCACCAGCGCGATCTCGCCGATGCGGCGGGAGCCTTCATCGGTGTCCAGCAGCTGGCCCAGCAGCGCCTCGCCGCTTTGGGCCGAATGCTCCACCACTTCGCCGTCCTTGAAGGTGACGGAAAAGCCCTCAATGAGGTTGCCGTTGTACACATAGGGCTTGGTGCCCTTTACAACGCCGTTTACGCGCAGACGGTGCGGCGCGGTGAACACTTCCTCGGTGGGGATATTTGCGATGAATGTGTAGCCCTCGGGCGTACGGCTTTGAGCGCCCTCCCACACATGCCCGTCCGCAAGGCCGATGGTGAGGTCTGTGCCGTTGGCGCTCTGCAGCCGGATGCTGTCCAGATCCAGCGCATTCATGCGGTCGCGCCAGGCGGTCATTTTTTTCACATGCGCCTGCCACTCGGACACCACATTGCCGTTTTTCACGCGGCACACGTCGAAGATAGCGTCCCAAAGCATTTCCTGAGCCTCATCCTCCGCCGCGCCGGGAAATACCTTTCCCGCCCACGCGGCGCTTGGGATCGCCACGATGCTCCACTGCACCTTGTCGCTCATGGTATAGCTGCGCCACTCCTCCTGCGCCTTCATAGCCGCCTGGTTTGCGCGGTCGATCTTTTCCATATCAAGCCCCTTGTAGATCTCCGGGTCCCGCGCGGAAATGGACAGCATGCACGCGCCTCCCTCACTCTCCACATAATCGAGATAGCTGCGCTGGAGCCAGGGCTTCACATCCTCCAATACCTCCACGGCGGTATGCTCCATTTTAATGCGGGACAGCTTTTCGTCCGAATAGTGCACCACCACTTCCTTCGCGCCCGCAGCGTAGGCCGCCTCGGCACAGGCCCGGGCGAAAAACGCCCCCTCGATGGGCGCACGGATGATGAGCGTCTGCCCCGGCTGGGGGTTGACGCCGATCTTTACGGCAAATTCCGCATACTGCTTCACCAAATTCATATCCATTTTCATTTTCTCCAAATCATCAGGATTTCCGCGCGCCGCGCGGCGGTCTGCTTCGTTATATGCTTTGCTCCAGCCGGGTGAAAAATTCCACCGTCTTGGCAATCTCACGCACCGGGATACGCTCGTCGTTGTTGTGGATCAGCCCCCGCTGCTCTTTGGAGAGCGCCATGGCGCTGAACTTGTATACGTCCCGGCAGATGGCGCTGAAATGACGGCTGTCGGAGCAGGCCATCATCAGGTACGGTGAGACGATGCTGCCCTGCCATGTGTCGCCCACTGCCTTGGCCAGCGTCTCCCAGTTCGCATCCTCCGCGGAGGCATACGGGCTGGCATTCTGAGCGTATGTTACCTTGACCTCCACCTTATCGTTGCGAATGACGTCTTTCAGGTGCTGCGCCGCACTTTCCGGCGTATCCAGATTGACAAGCCGCAGGTTGATGCCCGCCGACGCCTCGGTGGGCAGCACGTTGATCTGCTTGGAACCCTGCGCCGTGGTGAGCGCCATGGTGGTGCGCATCATCGCGCCCAGCTCGCCGCCCAGCCTGCCCGCCAGAAGCGGCAGCAGAGGCCCAAACAGCCACAGATTCGCAAATACCAGCCGCAGGCCGAAAGGCGCATACGGCCCCACGTTTTGGAACAGCGCGCGCACGGGCGCCGTCAGATGCGCCTTGAACTGGTGTTTTTCGCAATCGGCCACGGCCCGGCACAGCATGCCCAGCGTGGAGGGCACGGCCGGCGTGCTGGCATGGCCGCCGGCGGCACGCGCCGTCAGCTCCACATTCATAAAGCCTTTTTCTCCGATGCCCACCACCGCGATGGGCTGCTTGACGCCGGGGAATACGCCGTCTACAACGGCGCCGCCTTCATCCACCACCATTGCGGGCCTGACGCCCCGCTCCTTCAAATATTCCACGATGGTCGGTGCGCTCGGCCCGCTCACTTCCTCGTCGCCTGAGAAAGAAAAGTACACGTCGTTCCGGGGCACAAAGCCCTCGCTCATCAGCCGTTCGGCCGCCTCCAGAATGCCCAGCAGCGTGATTTTCGTGTCCAGCGTACCGCGCCCCCACAGCTCGCCGTCAAACACCTCGCCGCAGAAAGGCGGATGCTTCCACCCCGCTTCGTCTACAGGCACTACGTCATAGTGCGCCATCAGGACAACGGGAGCGGCGCTGCTTTTTCCTTTCCAGCGAAACAGCATGCCCGTGTGGGCGATGCGCACGGGCGGGCACATCGCATGTACGCGGGGGTACAATTCCCGCAGCTTCTCACGGAAGCCCTCAAACTGTGTTTCATCAAACTTTTCCGCATCATAATTGGACACCGTCGGGATGCGCACCAGCTGCGCCAGGCGCTGTACAGCCCCCTCTGTGTCCACGGCGACGGGCGTGGGCGCCGCCCCAGCCCCCGCCTCCGGTTTGAACCGGGCCGCACGGATGCACAACACGGCGCACAACGCCAGCACAGCCGCAAGTATGAGCCAGCCGATCATAAAAACTCCTCCGTTCTGTTGGATATGGCTTGTTTTCATCATACCACAAGCAGGCAAAAAAAGGAAGCGGACGCCCCTGGGACGTCCGCTTTGCATGTGGTTTTAAAACTCGATCTTTTTCTCGATATAAGCGCGCAGGTCCTCGATCTTCACACGCTCCTGCTGCATGGTGTCGCGGTCGCGCACGGTCACACAGCCGTCGGCGGCCGTCTTGTCGTCGCCCACGGTCTCAAAATCGATGGTGATGCACAGCGGCGTGCCGATCTCATCCTGGCGGCGGTAACGCTTTCCGATGGAGCCGGTCTCATCATAATCCACCATGAAATACTTCGCCAGCTCGGCGCGCACTTCCTCGGCCTTGGGGGCCAGCTTTTTCGAAAGCGGAAGCACGCACGCCTTGAAGGGCGCCAGCGCCGGATGCAGGCGCATCACCACGCGGGTGTCGTTTTTCCCGGCGTCCACCACTTCCTCGTCGTAGGCCTCGCAAAGGAACGCCAGCGCCACACGGTCCGCGCCCAGGGACGGCTCCACAACATAGGGGATATAGCGTTCATTGGTCTCCGGGTCAAAGTATTCAAGACTCTTGCCGCTGGCCTCCTGATGACGGCCCAGATCGTAATTGGTGCGGTCGGCAATGCCCCACAGCTCGCCCCAGCCAAACGGGAACAGATACTCAATGTCCGTCGTAGCCTTGGAATAGAAGGACAGCTCCTCCTTCTCATGGTCGCGCAGGCGCATGTTTTCCTCTTTCATGCCCAGGCTCAGCAGGAAGTTCTTGCAGTAATCCTTCCAATAGTAGAACCAGTCCAGATCGGTGTCCGGCTTGCAGAAGAACTCGCACTCCATCTGCTCGAACTCCCGGATGCGGAAAATAAAGTTGCCCGGCGTGATCTCGTTGCGGAAGGATTTGCCGATCTGGCACACGCCGAACGGCAGCTTGCGGCGCGTGGTGCGCTGGATATTGGCGTAGTTGACAAAGATGCCCTGCGCCGTTTCAGGCCGCAGATAGACCTCATTCTTGGCGTCTTCGGTAACGCCCATAAACGTCTTGAACATCAGGTTGAACTTGCGGATGTCGGTAAAATTTTTGCTGCCGCATTCCGGGCAGGCGATGCCATGCTCGCGAATATATGCCGTCATCTCGTCGAAGCTCATGCCTTCGGCGTGTCCGCCCGCGTCCTCGATGAGCTTGTCCGCGCGGTGACGGGCATGACAGTCCCGGCAGTCCATCAGCGGGTCGGAAAAGCCGCCCACATGGCCGGAGGTGACCCAGGTCTGCGGGTTCATCAGAATGGCGGAATCCAAGCCAACATTGTATTTGGATTCCTGCACGAACTTCTTCCACCAGGCCTTTTTGACATTGTTTTTAAACTCGACGCCAAGAGGGCCGTAATCCCAGCTGTTGGCCAGGCCGCCGTAGATCTCGCTGCCCGGATATACAAAGCCCCGGTTTTTGCACAGGGCGACGATCTGGTCCATGGTCTTTGCGCTGTTTTCCATCGTGACACACCTTTTCTTATAAATGATAGGAACAATAAGACATGGGTTTATTGTACGGCAGGCGGCGCGGTTCGTCAAGGGTTTGGCTTGACTTCGCGCGCATTGTGTCATATAATATTTTAGCTTGGATTCCTCGTGTAAGCGCCGTATCCGCCGCGCTGGCACGCAGACATCCGTGCCAAAACCGTATACCGGGGTGTAGCGCAGTTGGTAGCGCGCCTGCTTTGGGAGCAGGATGCCGGGAGTTCGAGTCTCCCCACTCCGACCAAAACACCACTAAAATCATAGATTTTAGTGGTGTTTTTCATAAAAAAGCGCAAAAGCTTTATGGTAAGGTCAAAAAACTTGCGGCGCGCCAAAGCACGATGAAAGGAGACGAACGTATGGCCTACAGCGAGCTGATCAAAAACTTTGAACGCATTCGGGACTATATGCGCGAATTCTATGTGTACGGTTTTAAAAGCCGCGATGAGTTCACGAAGAAAAGCGCCCGCTCCTATGATGACGAGCGCCGCCGCGTTGAAAGCTGGCTGGGTGATTATATGCGTTTTCGGCAGACCGCTGACGGCAAAAAGGTCTTTCTCTCCATCGACAGCCGCATTTCTCATCACAATCCGTTCTACAAGGCATGGAAAGCGAAAAGTTTTACCGATGGGGATATCACGCTTCATTTTCTGATCTTCGATGTTTTATCCGGTCCGGATATCGCGCTGCCGCTCAACGGCATCATGGATGAAATTGACCGGCGGCTTTCGTGCTTTGACGAGCCGAAAACATTCGATGCATCCACCGTCCGCAAAAAACTGAAGGAATACGCCGAGCAGGGCCTTATCTGTACAGATCGGTCCGCAAAAACATTGCTGTACCGCCGTGCGGCCACGGCTCAGCCTGCCTGTACAGATGCGCTTGACTTTTTTCCCGAGGTCGCCCCCTGCGGCGTGATCGGTTCTTTTTTGCTGGATAAAGCCGATTCCCATGAGGAACACTTTGTGTTCAAGCATCACTATATCACCGGGGCGCTGGACAGTGAGATTTTGTACAGATTGTTTGAGGCGATGCACAGAAAACAGTCCGTCCAAATCGAAACCGTCAACCGGCGCAGGGAGCGCACCGCCGCGCAGAAGGTTGTTCCCCTGCGCATTTTTATCAGTGTGCAGAACGGCCGCCAGTATCTGATGGCTTATGCTCCGCGGAACAAACGGATCGGCTCCATCCGGCTTGATAATATTCTGTCGATCCAGACGGCGGGAAATTGCGAAAGCTACGATACATACCGGCAGAAGCTTGACCAAATGCAGAAGCATATTTGGGGCGTCAGTACCGAAGGGGGATGCGCGCGGCTGGAGCAGGTGGAGTTTACCGTGCGGTATGATGACGGTGAAGCGTATATCCACCGCCGTCTGGAACGGGAAAAGCGCTGCGGACAGGTCGAGCGTGTCGACGCTCACACCAGCCGCTTTTCCGCCGACGTCTATGACGCGGGCGAGCTGGTGCCGTGGATCCGTACCTTTATCTGCCGCATTGTCAGCATTCATTTTTCCAATCAGGAGCTGGCGGCGCAGTTCAAAAGGGACATCGACGCAATGGCTCGCTTGTACGGGCTGAACGGAGGCGATGAAGCATGATTTTCAGCGAGCTTTACGGCGCTTACTACAACACAGTCGCGGCCGTTCTGCGCAAAGCGGTTCAGCGCCCGCTCACGAAGGAAGATCTGCGAACGGTTATCGAGCGCTGTGCGTTTTCAGAGAGCGTTTTATCCATCGAACCGGCGCTCACGAGCGAAAAATGGCAGCTGCTCCGGCCGGACGGCACAACGCCCCTCCTCCATCCGCCGACCATGCCGCTTACGGTGCTGCAAAAGCGGTGGCTGAAGGCGATTTCTCTTGACCCGCGCATCCGCCTGTTTGATTTTGACAGTTCCGGCCTTGAGGATGTGCCGCCGCTGTTCACGCCGGACGACATTTACATTTTTGACCGGTATGCGGACGGCGACCCATTTGAAGATGAGGTATACATACAAATCTTCCATCGGATACTGGACGCGATCAAAAAGCGGTATCCGCTCAGTATTGATGTAAAAAACCGCCGGGAGGCCCGCACACATCTGAACGTCATGCCGGAATATCTGGAGTATTCCGAAAAGGACGACAAGTTCCGCCTGGTCGCCTCCGGCTGCCGGTACGGAAAAACCATCAATCTTGGGCGGATTTTGTCCTGTAAGCCCTTTCGGGGAGAACGGTACGGGCGCCAAAGCATCTGTGCCGCCGCAAACAAACGCGTTGTGATCGAGCTGTATGACGGACGCAATGCCCTGGAACGGGTGCTGCTTCACTTTGCGCACTTTGAAAAAGAGGCGCAGCGGCTGGACGAAAAGCACTACCGCGTCACGATCAACTACCGGCAGGACGACGAGACAGAACTGGTGATTCGGGTGCTTTCTTTCGGCCCGTTTATTAAGGTAACTGAGCCGGAACGCTTTGTGGGACTGATCAAAAAACGGCTGGAAATGCAAAAAAGCTGCGGACTCTTTTGAGTTCGCAGCTTTTTTTCCGTGATAAGGCAGGAAAATTTTAGTATTCTATGGATGCAAGATGACCTTTGCGGGTGTTTGAATGTTCTTTCACCGCGGTGCGCGAGGAGGTTCCAAAGCGTATGCCGGTCAGGCTTGCGCGTGGCAGCCGCGAAAGCGGCGGGGTTCAACTCCCCTTTATATCGCAGGTTCGAATCCTGCCTTACATCCGTCAGGATGTATGCCAGTTGGTTTGGTCGCCGCGGGAAGCGGCAAGCAGGCGTACCTTCGGGTACGGATGAAAACAGGATTCGTTATCCGGCCAGAAATGCGCAGTGCATCTTTGGATGCAGCAAGCATTGCGGGCAATGCTTACCGGGCCCTGTCTGAAAACGGATACCGTGCAAAGGGCCAAACGGCCAGGAAGCAATTCTCCGCCGGTTGGCGCCATGCGCTGAAGGGTTCAGCCGCCGGGCAGGCATGGATGACGAATCACGAATTTAGACCCGAGGAGGTTTTTTATATGAAAAAGGTTATTATCAATGAGAATCAGAAGGGTTTCCTATTTCATAACGGACGGTTTGTAAAGCTTCTGGGCGCAGGAAAGTATCCGTTGTTCGGCGCCCGGGAAATTGAGATCGTCTCTTTGAAGGAGCCTCTCATATCTGCAAAATGCGAACTGGACACCCTTCTCGCAAACAGCGAGGTCGCCAAACTGACCTCTGTCTGCGAAGTTGCGGACCAGCAGCTGGCGCTTCACTACACAAGCGGAAAATTCGACGGAGTGCTCCGCCGCGGCAAATACGCCTTCTGGTCTGTGCTGGAGCGTCACGAGTACCAGCTTGTGGATATCTCCACGCCCGAGGTTGCGGAGGATGTGCCGCAGTACATATTCGCAAAGCTTCCCACCACGGTTTATACAAAAGTGGAGGTGGCCCAGTATCAGAAAGCACGGCTGTACTTTGACCAGAAGTTGATCCGCATTTTGGACGCCGGCACCTATTACTTCTGGAAAAACAATATCCGGGTAGACGTGAACCTTGTGGACACGCGGCTCACCCGGATGGAGATCACCGGGCAGGAGATCATGACGCAGGATAAGGTCGGCCTTCGCATCAATTTTGTGTGCAATTACCGCATCACGGATTATGTGAAGATACTCACCGAAATCGACGACTATGCCGGGCAAATGCACGTTGCGGCGCAGCTCGCTCTTCGGGACTTTGTAGGGAAGCAAAAGCTGGACGACATTCTGGCGAATAAAGACGAGCTGTCAAGGTATGCCTTTGAGCGCCTTAAGGCAAAAGAAAACGAGTTCTTCGTGGAAATTATCGACGCGGGCGTGAAGGATATCATTCTTCCCGGCGAGATCCGCGACATCATGAATACAGTGCTGATCGCGGAAAAGCGGGCACAGGCCAACGTCATCACCCGCCGGGAAGAGGTCGCCTCCACCCGCTCGCTGCTCAACACCGCAAAGCTGATGGAGGAAAACCCGACGCTCTACAGGCTCAAGGAGCTGGAGCATATTGAGCGCATCTGCGAGAATGTGGGCAATATCAACTTAAACGGAAATGGAGACGTTCTCTCTCAGCTTATGGGCCTGATGCATCCGGGAACAGTCTCCTGATATCCGGAGCCGGAGCGGTGAAAGCCGCATGTTCCGGTCCCGTCGGAAAGGGGATCACCATTGTGATCGAAGTAAAGGGAAAATTCAATACCGCGCTGTGCTATACGCCGGTGCTGGACGGAAAAGCAGAGGAGCAGATCCGCCTGGTCTGCGACGAAGAAGCGTTTCGGGACAGCAAAATCCGCATCATGCCGGACGTTCACGCGGGAAAAGGCTGTACCATCGGGACGACCATGACCATTACGGATAAGGTGGTTCCCGGTATGGTGGGTGTGGATATCGGCTGCGGCATGGAAACCGTCAGGATCGCACAACGGGAGATCGATTCTGAAAAGCTGGATGCGCTGATCCGCAGCGCGATCCCCTGCGGACGGGAAGTGCGCAGGGCCTCCCACGAATACTGCTCGTCCATCGACTTGAGCGCGCTTCGCTGCGCGCCTTACGTCAATCTGGAGCGGGCGAAAAAAAGCATCGGCACGCTGGGCGGCGGCAACCATTTTATCGAGGCGGATCGTTCCGATACGGGCGATATTTATATCGTCGTTCATTCCGGCAGCCGCCATCTGGGCGTTGAGGTCGCCGATTACTATCAGGAACAGGGCCGAATGGCATTGTGGGGCGGCGCACGCTACCAGATCGGGCAGCTCATCGAAACGCTCAAGTCGGAGGGGCGCTTTCAGGAGATCCAGCCTGCAGTAACCGCCCTCAAAAAAGAGCATAAAATCAGCATACCGAAAGACCTGGCCTATGTGGAGGGCAAGCTTTTCGAGGATTATATCCATGATATGCGCATTGTGCAGCACTTCGCTGTGTTGAACCGCAAAGCGATGATGGATGTGATCCTTTCCGGTATGGGCTTTACAAAAGCAGACGAATTCACGACCATTCACAACTATATCGACACGGACGCGATGGTCCTGCGCAAAGGCTCGGTTTCTGCCAAGAAGGGCGAAAAGCTGCTCATTCCCATCAATATGCGGGACGGCAGCCTTATCTGTATCGGAAAAGGAAACCCGGAGTGGAACTGCTCCGCCCCTCATGGGGCCGGGCGGCTCATGAGCCGGAGAGCGGCGTTTTCCACGCTTTCCATGGAACAGTACCGGAAGGAAATGAAGGGCATTTACTCCACCTGTGTTGTTCCGGATACGTTGGATGAATCCCCTATGGCCTATAAGAGCATGGAGGAAATCATCGCGCAGATCGAACCCACGGCGCAAATCGCAGAGCGTGTCAAACCTGTTTATAACTTTAAGGCGGCAGAATGATGAAAACACCTGTTTGTTTGACTTTCCCTGTAAAGACAGGCTGCCTGTAAGAAAGCGGTGCCCTGACGGTTCTTACAGGCTGCCCGAACTGTCGGGGAGTGATTTAATTGAAAAGAACGCGGGCTTATTACCGGCGGCAGAGAAACCGGGCCATTGAAAGAAAGCTGGGGATCCTGCGCAGGCTTGGCGGAGAGGAGTATGTATATGCCTGGACGCGGGGTGCATACGGCCGTCTCGCCAAAGGAAAAATCCACTGTTCCTGCCCCATGTGCCGGGCAAAATCCCGTGATGAGCACAGCCATAGGGACAAAAAGGCTTTTTTATCCGCCAAACAGCAAATGGATGCGTGACACACACGCCGAAAGGAGGAGCACCGGATGAAAGATACAATACAAAAAGAACTGGCTCAAATTGAACAAACACAAAATGTGCGGATCTTGCTGGCGGTCGAATCCGGCAGCCGGGCATGGGGCTTTGCCTCTCCGGACAGCGACTATGATGTACGGTTCATCTACGTCCGCCCGAAAGATGCGTATTTGCGGCTTCAAAAACACCGTGATGTGATCGAATTGCCGATCAACGACGCGCTGGATATCAACGGGTGGGACCTCACCAAGACGCTGCGGCTTCTGCATAAGTCCAACCCAACGCTGTTTGAATGGGGTGCCTCCCCCATTGTATATTTAGAAACAGATTTTGCGGCACGGTTTAAATCTGTTATGGGGCGATATTTTTCTTCGAAGAGAGGGCTGTATCACTATATCCATATGGCGGCCGGCAACTACCGCGAATACATCAAAGGCGATATGATAAAGGCAAAGAAATATTTTTATGTCCTGCGCCCGGTCCTCGCCTGCCGGTGGATCCTTGACAAAGGCTCCCCGCCGCCCATGCTGTTTTCCGAACTGATGGAGAGCGGGCTTGCACCGGAATTGAAACCGGAAGTCGAGCGTCTGCTCGAACTCAAGGTGAATTCCCCTGAAATCAGGATGATTCCGCAGATCAGGACGCTCAACGAATATCTCAGTTCCAGCATAGCAGAAATCGAACAAAAAATCGCGCGTCTTCCCAATGAGCGGGAAATCGGCTGGGAAGAGCTGAACGAACTGTTCCTGTCGCAGCTTATATAGTTTGCAGCAGCGCTTAGGTCAGTTTACAAGGAACTACACGCAGACCACGAAACGGGGGCTGCTGAC
>OJRC01000607.1_pt1 | contig 20394 bp, 18 predicted proteins | sample 1599081 | NCBI WGS metagenome assembly OJRC01 (sample SAMN03922519, study PRJEB24848) | human gut metagenome | isolation source: stool sample | host: Homo sapiens | place: Germany | collected 2010-02 | reverse complement strand
GGGCAGTACTTCTTCATCTCGAGACGGTCGGGAGTGTTCTTCTTGTTCTTGACCGTGAAGTAGTTGCGCTCCTTGCACTCGCTGCACCTGAGAGTGACCTTCACTCTTGCACCAACAGCCATTTATTCGGCACCTCCTTGTAAAACTTGGCCGCCAAGCGGCCTGTGTTGCCTCCCTGTATGGCAGGCCGGCTTTCGCACTTGCGCGCACGAAAATAAACCCGTCCGGCCGACAGGTAAAATGAAGTATAACACAGTCTTCCCCGGAGGTCAACAGCTTTTTCCCGTTTCGCGCCCTTTTTTCGCTCATCATGATACAGAAATGTCCCGGAAAGTTCATTCTCGGTTCACATCGAGTTCATAAGTGGCTGGTATCTTGTAGATGCTGATACGGAAAAACGTACCGATGTACCGGCAATACAGCTTATAAGCCACAAAAAACGGCGACCTGCCCGCCGAGGAAGGAAGTATCTTTCCTGAAGGGGCAGACCACAATCTCCCACTCATTTCAGAGTGCTTATATAACTGCCCCGCTTCAGGAAAGATACTTCCTTCCTGAAGGGGCAGACCACAATCTCCCACTCATTTCAGAGTGCTTATATAACTGCCCCGCTTCAGGAAAGATACTTCCTTCCTGAAGGGGCAGACCACAATCTCTCACTCATTTCAGAGTGCTTATATAACTGCCCCGCTTTCACAGCGGGCAGAGGGACAACACCCACCGCTCATGGTGTTAAGATATGCGGCCGCGCCATTCCCCCCTGGCGCGGCCGTTTCGCACGCATTTTCATTTGCAACGGGGCGCGGCAGATGATATACTGTCGCACGAACGGGGGCGTTGTACTTATGACCTACGCGGAGGCGCTTAAATATCTCGAGGGAGTGTCCTGGCTGGGGATCAGGCCGGGCCTTGAGCGCATAGCCGAGCTGCTCGCGCGGCTCGGACACCCGGAGCAAACTTGCCGCTTTGTCCACGTTGCTGGCACGAACGGCAAAGGCTCCACCTCGGCCATGCTGGCGTCCATATTGACCTGCGCCGGATACAGGACGGGGCTTTACACCTCCCCGCACCTGCTGAGAGTCACCGAGCGCATGCGCGTAGACGGACGGGAGATGCCGCGCGAGGGCCTCGCCATGGCGGTAGAGGCGCTCAGGGACGCCGCCGAGGGCATGGCCGAACCCTGCACTGAGTTCGAGCTGCTGACCGCCGCCGCCTTCTGGTGGTTCGCGCACGAGCGCTGCGACTATGTGGTGCTCGAGGTCGGCATGGGCGGCAGACTCGACGCCACGAATGTCATCGGAAGGCCGGACTGCGCCGTCATCACGAACATTGGCCTCGACCACACGGGCGTGCTCGGGGATACGGTCGAGCAGATAGCGGCCGAGAAGGCGGGCATTTTCAAGGGCGGGCCTGCCGTTTCCTACGGCCAGACACCCTCCGTCGAAGCCGTCCTGCGCGAAGCGGCGGGGAGGACCGGCACCGAGCTGCATTTCGCGGACTTCGGCGCCATCGAGCCGCTCACGGACGGGCTGGACGGGCAGGAGTTCCGCTATCGCGGCCGGGGATACCATATTAAATTACTGGGCGAACATCAGACGAAGAACGCCGCGGTTGCCATCGAGGCGGCGCGGCAGCTGGGCATCGCGGAGGGAGCGATAGCCGCGGGGCTGGAGCGGGCAGTCTGGCCCGCGAGATTTGAGCTGGTGTCGAGAGAGCCGTACTTTGTTGTGGACGGCGGGCACAACCCACAGTGCGTGGCGACGACGGCGGCGGCTCTGGAGCGGTATTTCCCGGAGCGGCGCCGTGTGCTGCTCATGGGCGTGCTGGCGGACAAGGACTGGGGCGAGATGCTGGAGACGCTGCTGCCCTGCGCCTCGCAGGTGGTGTGCGTGACGCCGGAGTCGGAGCGCGCACTGCCCGCGCAGGAGCTGTGCCGGGCGATACTGGAGCGGGGGACCCCGGCGGTACCGGCGGCGGACATGGCCTCCGGCGTTGACACGGCAATGAGTCTCGCGGGGGCGGACGGCATGGTCTGCTCGGTCGGCTCGCTCTACATGTCCGGCGCGGTGCGGGAGCGTCTGCTGGGGGAGGAGGCGTGATATGCGGGTGCTGGCGATAGACTACGGGGACAGGCGGACTGGCCTGGCCTTCTCGGACGCGGGAGGCGTGCTCTGCGGCGAGGCCTTCACGGTGGAGGAATGGGACGCGGAGCGGCTCTGCGAGAGGATAGCGCGGGAGTGTCGCGAGCGCGGGGTAGGAAAGCTCGTGCTGGGCCTGCCGAAGAACATGGACGGCAGCGAGGGGCCGAGGGCGGAAAAGAGCCGGGCCTTCTCGAAGCTGCTCACGGAGCGCACGGGGCTTGAGGTGCGGCTCTGGGACGAGCGGCGCAGCAGCGTGGAGGCACACGCCATCCTCTCGGCCAACGGCAAGCGGGAGAAGAAGCACAAAAAGAGCGTGGACGCGCTTGCGGCGGCGCTCATACTCGAAGGATACCTGGGCTCCGGACAGGGGAGGTGCTGAGATGTCGGAAGAATTCGTACTCGGCATAGGCGGCGCGAACATAGACGTACACGGCAAGAGCCGGGTACCGGTGGTCATGCGCGACTCGAACCCCGGGCACCTGCGCACCTCGGCGGGAGGCGTCACGAGGAACGTGATGGAGAACCTCTCGCGGCTCGGGCTGCGGACGAAGCTCATCTCAGCGGTGGGCGCGGACCTGTACGGGGAGATGGTGCTTAGAAGCTCCGCGGCCGCGGGGATAGACATATCCGGCGTAGTGACGGTGCCGGGCGCGGCCTCAAGCTGTTATATTTCGGTGCTCGACCAGAAGGGCGACATGCTCGTGGCGATGTCGGACATGGGCATACTCGAGAACGTGACGCCAGAGCTGGTGCGGGCGAATGTGGAGCAGCTCAGGCAGGCCGCGGCCATCGTCTGCGACCCCTGCCTGCCGGCGGAGACGGTGGCGGAGATAATAGCTCAGGCGGGGGACACGCCGGTCTTCCTCGACCCGGTGAGCACGAGCTATGCGCGCAAGGTGCGGCCGCTGGTCGGCGGGCTGTTTTGCGTGAAGCCGAACCGGATAGAGCTGGGCGTGCTGGCGGATACGGAGACGAACAGCTCGCAGGACATAGAGCGGGCCTGTGATATCCTGCTCTCGAAGGGCACGAAGCGTGTGGCGGTGAGCCTCGGCGAGCGCGGCTGCTACTACGCGGACGCGCAGGGGCACAGGCTGCTGCGCGCGCTGCACCCGGTGGAGCTGATGGCGAACGCCAACGGTGCGGGCGACGCCTTCATGGCGGGGCTGGTCTACGCCTACGTGAACGGCCTCGGCCCGGAGGAGGGGCTTGACTTTGCCAATGCCGCCGGCTCGCTCGCGGTGGCGAGCGAGCTGACGATAAACCCGGACATGTCGGAGGAGAACGTGCTGCGGCTGCTCCGGGAGAATCAGAACATGCAATAAATTATTCGGGAGGTTTTGACATGAACGAGTATTTGGATATAAGGCCGGAGGTGCGCGAGGCGCTTGAGGCGGGCAAGCCGGTGGTGGCGCTGGAGAGCACCATACTGAGCCACGGCATGCCCTGGCCGGAGAACCTTGACTTCGCGGCGCGCGTGGAGGAGGTCGTGCGCTCCGAGGGCGCGGTTCCGGCGACGATGGCGATCATGGGCGGCAAGCTCAAGGTGGGCCTGGGCGAAGCGGACCTCGAGACCATGTGCCGCGCGGAGGACGTGGGCAAGGTGAGCCGCCGGGACGTACCGGTGTACCTCGCGGCGGGGAAGAACGGCGCGACGACCGTGGCGACGACGATGCTGATAGCGGAGCTTGCGGGCATACGGGTGTTCGCGACGGGCGGCATCGGCGGCGTACACAGGCACGGCGAGGTGACGATGGACGTATCGGCGGACCTGCAGGAGCTGGCGCATACCTCGGTCGCGGTGGTCTGCGCGGGCGCGAAGCAGATACTGGACATCGGACGGACGCTTGAGTACCTCGAGACGATGGGCGTGCCGGTGATAGGCGTGGGCACGGACGAGTTTCCGGCGTTCTACTGCCGCCGGAGCGGGCACAGGCTTGACTATGCGGCGAAGGACGCGGCGGAGATCGCGGCTATCCTCAAGGCAAAGTGGCAGCTCGGCCTGAAGGGCGGCGTTCTTATAGCGAACCCGATCCAGGAGGAGTACGGGCTGGACTTCAACTACATGGAGGGCATAATCAACGTTGCGCTGGAGGCGGCCGAGGCCGCTGGCGTCCACGGCAAGGACATCACGCCTTTCCTGCTTGCCAAGGTCAAGGAGCTGACGGGAGGCGAGAGCTTCAAGTCGAACGTAGAGCTGGCGCTCAACAACGCGAGGGTAGCGGCCAGGATCGCCGTAGAATACGCGAAATAAAGAATAAACAATAATCGGGCAGGCGCCTTGTGCACCTGCCCGATTATTTTGCCATCATGTGATTTTTCTCCAGAACAGCCGGTTGTCGGATATCTCTATACCTGTCCGGCCACTGTCCATCAGATAGGCCAGGATAGATCTTATCGTGCTGCCTACGAGGACGTACTGCTCCATCGTAAGCTGCAGACCGTAGCTGTCGAAGGCCTGCTTCAGGATGTCATCAAAGCTCCTCGGCTCGGCGCACAGGTCCAGCACGTACTCGCACAGGCCCTCGACGTGCCTCAGATTCAGCTCCGCCAGCGGCCTGATGTCCTCTGTCGCCTCCGCGTGCGCCGGGACGTAGAGCTTCGCCTCCAGCTCCGGCAGGGCCCGCAGCGTCTCCATATACGCCGCCACGTCGTAGATGAACGGAAAACCGTACTTCTCCAGCGTCACGGCGCTCGAGAGGCAGTCCGCTATATACGCCGTGCCATCCGGCGTCCGGTAGCCCGTCATGTCGAAATAGTGCCCCGGCAGAGACAGGGGCTCTATATCCTCCGGGAAGCCCTCCGACCTCATATCCTCCGCCGGCGCGGGCTGAGCCATGAGGAACTTGTGCCTCAAAGGCTTCGGCGGATAGCCCCCGTACAAAAAAGCCGGTTCCAGCACCGGGTTGCGCGTGAACGCCGCCTCGATATCCGGCGCGAAGACACGGCAGCCCGTCTGCTTCTGCAGGTACTGGCAGCCGCCGACGTGGTCAGCGTTCGAGTGCGTGACCAGTATGCCCCGCAGCTTCCACGAGTTCTTGTCCAGTATCTGCCTGACCTTCCGCCCCGCGTCCTTGTCGTTGCCGCTGTCGATGAGCCAGACCTCGCTTTCCGAGGCCAAATACAGCCCCATCTTCGCCGGGCAGTCGATATAATAGCTGCGCTCCCCTGCTTGCACCAGCTCGTACATGCTTCAGACCTCCTTTTTTCTGAAACTTTACCACATCATGGCGCGAAACGCAAGCTGATCGCAGTGGCGCGCCCAAAATGACGATAAGGCCCCGGAAGCCTTGCTCCGGGGCCTTATATCTTCTTCCTTATTATTCGCTGAGTCCCAGCGGGATGATCTTGCAATAGTCCTCGATAGAGCCTCTTTTCTTAAAGCACTCGAGTATCTGCTTTCCGACCGGGTGCAGCTCATCGCAGTCGTACACGGAAAGCTCCTTAGCGAAGAAGTTGTAAAGGATCTCCGCGCCCTTGTCGTAGCCTTCCTCGCCCAGCGACTCCTGCAGCTCGGGTCTGAGGAAGCGGCTGGATATCCTCTGGCCATCGACCTTCATCTCGTTGAGCGAATAACCGAAGAGCGGGCAGCGCGCCGGAGAGAGCCTATCCATCTTCATGTTGACGCCGCCGCGGCGGGCGAGGTACTCCCTCGCTATCCACTCGGCCGCGAAACCGACCTTGAAGCTGCCGATGTGCTGGTTCGGGATGAGCACGTACCGAGTCTGCGAGCAGTTTATGATCTGCTCGAGCAGCAGGTTGGCCTGCACGACCCGCTTGCCGGTCGCGAAGGGCCAGTAGGAGCCGACGCCCTCGCTCGCCAGCGGACTTCCTCCGCTTATGCTCGGGTTTTTGAAGCCCCTCGGTGCGACGAGCCTCCACAGCCAGGCCAGTGCCGGCGGGATGATGTGCATAAGGCCCATGATACCGTAGGTCGGCTTCTTCGCCGTTGCGGGCGGCATCCTCACGCCAAAGGACCGCACGTCCACGTCCACCGGCTCAGAGACGATATTTTCTATCATACGCCTCGGCACTATGATCCTCGGGTTCGGGCAGGGCTTGCCGTCGGAGTCAAGCACATGCTCCCAGGGCAGGCAGGTGGCCATTGGCCTCGCCTCGAGGTTGAAGAACATCAGAGGCTCCTTCGAATGTATGGCTATCCTCTCGTACATCGGGTCGCAGCCGTAGGAGGTGATGCCGTCCACGCGGACGAACCAGCCGTCCTCGCCGTCGACGAGGCTTAGCTTGCCGCCGCTTTTCTGTATGCTGGGCGGGCACATGGCCATATCGTCCGTCACGGGGGCTATGGTACAGGTGTCGCTCATGCTTATATAGCGCTCCTCACCCGTCACAAGGTCCACGCCCAGCAGCACGCGGCCGTCGGCGCAGCGCATGACGTCCTGCAGCAGCTCGCTCTTGCCGCCGCCGGAAGCGCCCTCGTGCATCATGACCATCTCGTTCTCGTAGGGAGTGATTATCCTCGCCGACGAGGCGTGGGCTGTGACCCAGCCCTCCTGCTCGCCTATATCGAGAAGCACGCTGTAGATGCCCTTCTTCGCCGAGGGGCCGGGGTAGAGGTTATAGGAGAACACCTCGTGCAGGTCCTCTTTCCTGTTGTGGACGACGACCTGCTTGCCGTTAAAGTGCGTGTGCCTGAAGGGGGGCGCCGCATAGACCACCGCGCGGGGCTTGAAATGCTCCACCGTCCTGATATCAACAAAGGCCTGCAGCTGAGCCATGGCAAAGCCGAAGAACGCCGCGTTCCTCGGGCAGACCAGCACCGCCTCATAGCCGTATTCATATCCGCCTGCCTTGAACGGAACCAGTATCAGCTCCTGCTTCGTCAGCCAGCGGAGCGTCTCAATCCTCAGTTCCTCGAATTTATATCCATAGACATCCTCGAACCTGGGCTTATCTGTCGGAAGGTCGTCGGCTATGCGCATGCAGTCAGGGTCTCTCCTGCGCATGTAATCCTCGGGATAGTTCACCGCCGCGCCGTTTTTGCAGCGGACGACCTCCGCCTCCTTCACGGCCTTGCCGTGGATGTCGTAGAGAACCTCGATCTTGCCCGTGTACTCGTTGCCGAAGATCAGCTCGAAGAGGACCTCCTTGCTGGTCGGGATGATGACGCTCGGGCTGTTGTAGATGACCCGGCTGAGCTGCTCCGGGAGAGTAAACCTCTCAAAAAGTATATTCATCTGCCTACCTCACTTTCCGCGCCGGGCATGGAAACGGCGCAATCGCTGTAACACACCATATTATTTTATTTCCGTTGCGCCGGTTTGTCAATCCTTAAACAGCCGGCGTCAGGCCAGGCGGAAGCTCTCGTGCCTCTGGCCGAGCAGGTCAAAGCAGCAGAGCCTGCCGCTCTCGACGTCTCTGCCGCAGAGGTACGCGACGCAGAGCGCGACCTGAACGGAGGCACAGAGGGCCGGGCAGAAGCTCAGCGTCCCGACGGGCGCGGCTGCGGCGTCCGCATCTGCCGTGCCGGCGGGGTACAGTCTCTCCGTCAGCCCGTCGCCCGGCATGGAGAGCGCCGCGTGGCAGAGCCAGCCGTCCACCGCTCCCAGCACCAGCGGCAGCCCCAGCCGAGCGCAGGCAGCCGACAGCGTGCGCCGCGACCGGGCGCTGTCCAGCCCGTCCAGCACGATGTCGCATCCCGCGAGCAGGCCTTCGGCATTGCTCTCATCCAGCCGCACGGCCAGAGCCTCGTACTCTGTCTCCGGCGCTATGAGCCTTGCGCGTTCCATGGCGCAGAGGGCCTTGTTCCGGCCGAGGCTCTCCCTCGTCGCGAGCAGCTGGCGGTTCAGGTTCGTCTCGTCGAACACGTCCGGGTCGGCCGCCCTGACCTTCCCCACGCCTGCCCGCACGACCAGCTCCGACAGATAGCCGCCCAGCCCGCCGCAGCCGCAGATGAACACCCTGCTCGACTTCAGTTTTTCGCACTCCGCCTCCGTGAGCGCGGGCAGGTTCCGCAAAAGACGCCTCTCCATCCCGTCACACCTCCCTGTTATTTTTCATTTTACACCATGCGTCAACAGGACTTGTGCCGAAAGGGGCGAGAGGATATAATTGAGAAAAAGGCTTATGGAGGTAAGACGTGCTCAGAGTAAAGACGCCGGATGAGGTGCTGGAAATCATAGACCGCGAATTTGAGCCGCTTTCGGGCCTCGCGGAGACCGTCGGGCTGGACTCGGCCCCGGGCCGCGTGCTGGCGGAGGACATATACGCCGCTGAGGACGTGCCGGGCTTCGCGCGCTCGACCGTGGACGGCTACGCTCTGCGGGCCTCGGAGACCTTTGGCTGCACGGAGGCCCTGCCCGCGATGTTCAGGCTCGTGCGCGAGGTGAGGATGGGCAAAGCCGCGGACTTTGAGCTGGGGCCCGGGGAATGCGCCGCCGTGCCGACGGGCGGAGCCATACCCGCGGGCGCGGACTGCGCGGTCATGCTCGAGCACGCCGAGGACTACGGCGACGGATGGATAGGCGTCTCAAAGCCCTCCGCGCCGGGCCGGGACATCATACGCGCGGACGAGGACGCCGCTGCGGGGCAGCTCATGTTCAGGCGCGGGCGGCGGCTCCGGAGCCAGGACATCGGCGCGCTTGCCGCGCTGGGCTGTGCGGAGGTCGAGGTCGCAAGGCGGCTGAGGGTCGCGGTCATCTCCACCGGGGACGAGCTGGTCTCCCCGTCCGAGACGCCGGGGGAGGGGCAGATACGCGACGTGAACAGCCCCATGCTCATGGCGCTGCTGCGCGAGTTCGGGGCGGAGCCGGTCTTCTGCGGCCGGGTCGGGGACGAGGACGAGCTGCTGGCCTCGGCGCTGCGCGGGGCGGCGGAGAGCGCGGACGCGGTGCTCATCTCCGGCGGCAGCAGCGTAGGGAAGCGCGACGCCGCCTGCCGCGTAATCGGCTCCGAGGGAAAGCTCCTGCTCCATGGAGTGGCGATGAAGCCGGGCAAGCCCAGCATTCTGGGGAAGGTCGGGGGCAAACCGGTGTTCGGCCTTCCGGGGCACCCGGTTGCGGCCTGGTTCGTGACGCGGCTGTTCGTGCTGCCGCTGCTCGACCGGCTCTCGGGCGCGGAGCGCAGGCAGTATAAGGTACGCGCACGCCTCGCGGAGCCGGTCTCGGCCAACGACGGCCGGGCGCTGTACATGGGCGTCAGGCTCACCGAGGGCGAGGACGGGCTTGAGGCCCTGCCCGTGCGCGGCAAGTCGGGGCTTATAAGCACGCTCTCCGGCTCCGATGGTTTCATCTGCGTAGGGCGCGACTGCGAGGGGCTGCCGAAGGGCGCCGAAGTCGAAGTGACGGTCTGCGGAGGCTGAATATGGCGTTTGGATTTCTGACAAACACCGCGCCTGAGACGGCGCGGGAGGAATATATAAGCTGGCTGAGAGCCCGCGGCTTTGAGGCAAAACCGGAGCGGGTCGCGGCTGTTGAAGCTTCGGGCCGGACGAGCGCCTGCGGGGTTTACGCGAACTGCTGCGCACCGCATTATGCGGCCTGCGCCATGGACGGCATAGCGATAGCGGCCTCGGCGAGCTTCGGCTGCTCGGAGACCCGCCCGGCGGTGCTGGGCGCGGGGAGCTTCACGGTGGTGGACACCGGCGATTCCCTGCCCGAGGGCTGCGACGCCGTGGTCATGGTGGAGGAGCTGCTCTGGGGGCCGGACGGCTCTGTGCGGCTCACCAGCCCCGTGACGCCGGGGCAGAACGTGCGGCAGACAGGCGAGGACGTGTGCGCGGGCGAGCTGCTGCTCGGCTCGTATACGCGGATAAGTCCCTCGGCGGTGGGCGCGCTGCTTGCCGGCGGCGTGACGGAGCTTGATGTGCTCAGAAGGCCGGTCGTGGGCATCATCCCGACGGGCGACGAGCTGGTGCGGCCCTGCGCCGCGCCGAAGCCGGGCGAGGTCATGGAGTTCAACAGCGCCATCTTCTCGTCCATGCTGCGGGAGTGGGGCGCCGAGCCTCGGGTGTGGCCCATCGTGCGGGACGAGCCGGAAAAGATAAGGACGGCGCTGGCCGAGGCGGCGGAGGGCTGCGATATCGTACTGCTGGGCGCAGGCTCGTCCGCGGGGCGGGACGACTGCTCGGCCGCGGTGCTTGAGGACTTGGGCGAGGTGCTGTACCACGGGCTGGCGATGAAGCCGGGCAAGCCGGCGATACTGGGCGCGGTGCGCGCGGTGCCGGTCGTGGGCGTGCCGGGCTACCCGGTGTCGGGCATACTGGTGCTCGAGGAGATCGTAAAGCCGCTGCTGGACGAGTGGTACCGGAGAGCGCCGGAGCCTGCGGCGAGCTGCCGGGCGGTCCTGACCCGGCCGGTGGTGTCGGGGCTGAAGTATAAGGAGTATCTGCGTGTGCGCATGGGCAGTGTGGGCGGCAGGATAGTGGCGACCCCGCTCAGCCGCGGCAGCGGGGTGGTGAGTTCCTTCATGCGGGCCGACGGCATCCTGGAGGTGCCGCAGGGCACGGAGGGATATGAGGCGGGCAGCGAGGCAGAGGTGCGGCTGCTGTCTCCGATGGAGAAGCTGAGGAACACGCTGGTGGTGGTGGGCAGCCACGACCCGCTGCTGGACGAGCTGGCGGACCTGCTGCACATAGAGGACAGGCGGCTGTGGATGAGCTCGTCGCACGTGGGCTCCATGGGCGGGCTGATGGCCGTGCGGCGAGGCGAGGCGCACATGGCGGGCTGTCACCTGCTGGATACGGAGACGGGCGAGTATAACGTGAGCTATATACGGAGATATTTCCCGAATGGCGGCGTGCACCTCATACGCTGCGTGGGCAGGGTGCAGGGCCTGATGGCGGCGCCGGGGAATCCTCTGGGCCTGAAGGGGATAGAGGATCTCGCGCGTCCGGGGCTGCGGTATGTGAACCGTCAGCGCGGCTCGGGCACGAGGGTGCTGGCGGACTGGCTGTGCGCCCGGGCCGGGGTGGACACGGGACGGGTGTACGGTTACGCCTGGGAGGAACCGACGCATACGGCGGCTGCGGCGCAGGTGGCGAACGGCAGGGCGGATGCGGCGCTGGGCATCTGGTCGGCGGCGAAGCTGTACGACCTGAGTTTCATCCCGATCTGCGAGGAGCGCTACGACCTGCTTGTCCCCGACAGTGCCTGTGACAGCATGCCCGTCCAGGCGGCCCTGAAGCTCCTGCGCTCCGAAGCCTTCAAGGCCCGCCTCGCAAAGCTGGGCGGCTACACCCTGGACAGACCGGGAGAGGAGATAGAGATATAGCAGCAAGCAGCCCCGTCAGGCGAAACCTGACGGGGCTGCTGCGTTTGTTGTAGTTGTGCTTTTACTCAGTGGACGTGTTCTTTTATCCAGCCGCAAATGATGTCGGCGATCTGGCGGCTGTTGTTCTCTACCATCATCGCGTGGGTGTTGCCTCGGATGCCGATCTCGGGCAGGTGCAGCCAGGTGCTGTCTCCGCCCAGCTCCTGTATCCTGTTGTGCAGGTTGCGCATCGTGCCGTAGTAGGCAAAGTTGCCGGGCCACTCATAGCCGTCGATGCAGAACTCGGGGCCTATGAAGTCTCCGTAAATAAACAGGAAGGGTATGTCTTTCAGGCCGGAGACATCCGTGACGTTGACGTCCAGCGTCGAGGAGCTCTCGACAAGTATGAAGCCCTTGATGTTCTTGCAGTCCTTTACCGCGCTGTTGAGGGAGAACAGGCCGCCCTGGCTGTGAGCCAGAATGATGCAGCCTTCGGTGAGACTGCCGAAGTATTCGTCGTACGCGGCCTGTACCATGTCGTTCGAACTCGTCCAGCGGGGAACATGCATCTTTATAAGGTTGTCGTACTTGCTCAGGTCGAAGCGGCTGCCCTCATATCCGACGCCGTATCGCGGGCCGATGCGGTAGGTCGTCCAGCGCTCCGCATAGCTGTTGAACATCGGAGGGCCATCGTTTATTTCCGGGAACTGTGCCCAGGAGGCCCTGCCGCGCTCGACGGCGTCCGACAGATTGACGTTGAAGCCGTTCTGCATGAACATGTACTGCCAGCCGGGGCCGCCGTCCTGCGTGGACTCCCAAATGGCTCCCGTGCCGCCGCCGCCGTGCAGCATACATACGGGATACGGGAGCACGGGATCGGCTATCCTCGTATACTGGACGTACATCTGCCCGGCCTGGAACTCTCCGTTTGGGTCATAGACCACGGTGGGACCGCCCGGCCACAGCGGGGTCTCATAAGGCTCGCTGCCGTCAATGGAGACTTTTTTGCCGCCAATGTGGTAGCTGCCCATGCTTATTACCTTGACAGGCTCCATGAAGCACTCTCCTTTCAGTTCATCCTGGCATAGCTCTCGTCATAATCCTCGCAGAAGAAGACCTGGAAATAGCCAAGCTTGACCTTGTCCTTCTGGGTCGCCTTGCTGACGAAGACGAGAAGCAGCAGAGATGCCAGCACACCGGGGATAAAGGCGTTCACGCCGCCCAGACTGGCCGCCCACCACGCCTTTGTGGAGGGTATGACGCTCGAAAGGAAGTAGCACACGATGTAGACCGCAAATCCGCCGATCACGGAGGCGAACATGCCCTTGCCAGTGCACTTCTTCCAGTACATGCCGAGCAGCATGGGGAAGTACCAGGCGGAAGCTATGGCGCCGACGGCGAAGTTTATCATGTACTGGGTCAGGTCGGTGGGCTTGAGCGCTATAGCCGTCGCGAGCACGGCGGAGCCGAGCACGCAGATGTCGTTGATCTTCTTCTGGGTCTTGGCGTCGGAGTTGGGCTTGAGGCTGTCGACGATGAAGTCCTTCGCCAGGGCGGAGGCGCTGGCCATGCAAAGGCCGGCGATAGAGGACTGGATGGCCGCAAACACGCCGCAGAAGATTATGCCGCCGACCCACGCGGGGAGAAGATTGGAGGCGGTGTAGATAGTGGCGTAGTCGCTGGTCACGAGGTTCGGGTTGAGCGAGTAGGCCAGAGGGCCGGTGAAGCACATGATGCCCTGGACCAGAGTAAAGACGATGCAGGAGATCATGACGCCCTGCTTGAGCTTTTTGTGGTTGTTGTAGGTCATCGTGACGGACAGGGCGTGCGGCATCGCGCCAAGGCCAATGCCCGCGAACAGCGCCGTGCCCAGTGCGCTCCAGAAACTGAAGCCGGTGTTGGCCATTATGGCGCCGGGGAAGGTGTTGCCAAGGTTTTCGAGGGCGGCCTGGAAGCTGCCGTACTGCTCTGCGTTCTTGTAGCAGAGCACGCCGATTATGGCGAAGGTTGCCAGCAGCATGATAACGCCCTGAACTATTGCGACCTTGGCCATGGACTTTACGCCGCCGGACATGGTGTAAATAACGGTGATAACAACAGTGAGGAACAGGCCGAGATAATAGGCGTTGCTGCCGGTGACGGCGGCGAACACCTTCGCGCCGGAGGTTATCTGGCCCGTGGCGAAGAAGATGAGGCCGAAAGCGCCGGTGAGCGCCATTGCAGCCACGACCTTGCCGGACTGGAAGCGGAGCCTCATGAGCTGCAGGAAGGTGACGGAGCCGGTGCGGTCCCTGAGGATGGCGACCTTGCGCCCCACGGAGCCGAGACCATAGGCCGCGGTCAAAAAGCCGCCGTAATAGACTAGCGCCGCAGTGAAGCCGACCGCATAGCCGAGTCCGGGAGCAGTTATCATCGTGCCGCCCGCCATGGAGTTAGTGGCCGCGATCATGGCGATGGCAAACGCTCCAAGACCGCCGCCGCCCGTCAGGAAGGAGGCAAGGTTGTCTCCATCGCCCTTTTTGGACGAGCGCTTGATGTAAAGGCCCATGCCGACTATCAGAACACTGTAGATGGCGAAGATTATGAGCATCGTGTTGGAGGTATACGAAGTTATGGAGAATCCGCCGAGATCCATCGTCTTCATTTCTTGTCACCTCCGTTTTTCTTGAAGCGCGCAGTCAGCGGGAATTCCTCCCATCTCGAGACATAGATCATGCCGATGACGAACATCACGAGATAGATCAGAATGGCGCCGGATATCCACAGGGGCATCCCAAGGAAATACGTCATCTCTGAGGGGTCGCAGCAGCCGAAGACATACATCCATATGGTGGCGATGATCGTAAATATCCAGCCGATGGCATGAAGGAAGACGGCATCCTTTTTGCCGGCTTCGAGCCGCTTGTCAACGGCCCCGGCGGTATTCACGTCGTAATCGGTGCTCTCGAGGGATTGCTTCTCATTCATGGGTCCTTCTCCTTTCCTTTCCGATACAAATTTACACCTGCCTGTCGTTTGCGCCGGCTGCTGTACGGCGGGCAGATAACTTCCGTCAGATGACTCCCTTTTCCTTGAATTCTCTCAGCTGTTCATCGGTATAACCGAGCGCGGAGTATACCAGCTCGTTGTCCTGCCCCAGCGCCGGGGCCGGGCGGCTTATTTTCGGCATCGTGTCCAGAAGCTTCACGGGGCAGCCGTTCACGAGCATGTCCCCGATCACCGGGTGATGGAGCGGAACGAACATTTCCCTGGCCTTGGAAATATGCTCGTCCTTGACCACTCGGGATATGGTGTTTATCGGGGCGGCGGGCACTCCGGCCGCGTCGATCAGCTCGACAGCCTCGTCTATCGTGTGCTGCGAGCTCCACTTTTCTATTTCCACCTTCAGCTCCTCGTGGTTCTCGCAGCGCTTTACATTCGTGCAGAACCTCGGGTCTTCGAGCAGATCCTCGCGCATGAGCACCCTGGTGCAGAGCAGATGATAGAGCTTGTCGTTCCCGCAGCCGATGACGAACATGCCATCCTTGGCGTGGAAAGCGTCATAGGGATAGGCGGCGGCGTAGCGGTTGCCCATTGGCTTGGGGTCGACGCCGGATTCAAAATATCTCTGCGTGCCAGTTTCGAGGCTGGATACCACAGAGTCGACGAGCGAGACGTCCACCCTCTGGCCCTTTCCCGTAAGGATCCTTGCATGCAGCGCGGCAAGGATGCCGATAGTGAGGTTCATGCCTCCCAGCACGTCGCCCATGGCGTTGCCGACTCTGACGGGGTTGCCCCCGCGCTCGCCTGTTATGCTCATCAGCCCTCCGGTCGCCTGGGCGATTATGTCGTAACCCGGCCGCTGGGACTTCGGCCCGTAGCAGCCGAAACCTGAGACAGCCGCATATATGAGCCTTTCGTTGACCTTGCGAAGGGTGTCGTAGCCAAGGCCAAGCTTGTCCATAACGCCGGGGCGATAGTTCTCAACTACTACGTCTGCGCGCTTTACAAGCTCCAGAAAGATCTCCTTGCCCTCGGGCGCCTTCAGATTGAGCGTAACGCCCTTCTTGTCGTGGTTCACGTTGGCGTAATACATGCTTGCGCCGTTCTTTATCGGCCCCATCGAGCGCGTATCGTCGCCCTTTGCGGGGACCTCGATCTTTATCACGTTGGCGCCCAGCTCGGCCAGCATGACGGTGCAGTAGGGCCCGGCCAGCACCCTCGTGAGGTCCAGTACAGTGATATCGCCCAAAGCGGTGTTTTCCATTTTGAACTCTCCTCTCGACTCTCAGCAGCAGGGCGCGGTATCGCCTATGTTCATCTGGTGGCCGCTGTATACTCCGCTGACAAAGCTCTTTTGATACTTGGACGCGGCGAGCAGCTTTTCAAAATCGATACCCGTCTCGTATCCCATGCGGTGGAGCATATAGATGAGGTCTTCTGTTGCCGTGTTCCCCGAGGCGCCGGGCGCAAAGGGACAGCCGCCGAGACCGCCAAGTGTGGACTGAACGGTCTTTACGCCGCATTCGACGGCGGCCAGCGTGTTGACCATGCCCATGTTCCTCGTGTCGTGGATGTGTACCTGCCAGTCGCAGTCGGGATACATGTCCAGAAGGGCCTTTGTGGTCTCGCGCACCTGCTTCGGGTCTGCAATGCCAATGGTGTCGGCTATGCTGAACGAGCGCACACCGATCTCAAAAAGCCTGCGCGCAAAATCCAGACCCTTCTGTAGGGGCAGTATGCCCTCGAAGGGGCAGCCGAAGATGGTCGCCATGCCCACGCAGATGTCCAGGCCCGGATAGGTCTCGATTATCTTCGCAAGCTCTGCAAACGATTCCTCATGACTTCTGTTTACATTGGCCTTGTTGTGGCTCTCGCTCACGGAAATGACATAGGAAATGTGCCTTATGCCCGCGTTCACCGCGTTTTGGACGCCGCGGAAATTCGGCGCCAGCGCATAGAGCTTCACATGCGGGTACTTTTCAATGCAGACCCTTGCTACCTCTGCGGCGTCCGCCATCTGAGGTATGGCCTTCGGACTTACAAATGAGGCGACCTCCAGCTCGCTCACCCCCGCGTCTACGATGCGGTCGATGATGTCGAGCTTCTGCTGGAGAGTGAGCATTTGCTTGAGATTTTGCCAGCCGTCACGCGGACCGACCTCAAGTACGTTTATCGTTGGCACATTAAACCCTCCCTAATTAAGTTAAAATTAAGCTTATTAATGCGAATGTTAAGTTAAAATTAGCTTAATGTCAACGTGGTTTAGATAATTTTGTCGATAAAGCATAGATGGGTACGCGGGGCATACGACAAAATGCCCATAAAATGCAGCTCATATTGCATGCTTAAATTGTGGTTGTTTAAGCAAAAGCGCCGTGTTATAATCAGGCTGGAAAATAGAAGTGAGGAATGTGCTGATGGCAACGCTCAAGGATATAGCTGCAAAATGCGGAGTGTCGATCGCGACGGTCTCGTACATAATGTCCGGCAGAGCGGATGAGAAGCGGATCTCGCTCGAGACCCGCAGTCTCGTTATGAAGGCAGCCGAAGAACTGGGGTACAGGTATGTGCCCAAGCCTTCCAGGGGAGGCCCGCCGAAGATCGCGGTGTTCTGGCCTCAGAAGCATCTTGACATGCTGATACCCAGCTTTATACGCGGGATGAATTCGGCGCTCTGCATGGCGGCGAACCCGGTGGATGTCAACTTACTGCCGTTTGAGCAGGACTTTCTTGCGCGGCACCAGGCACTCTGGAAGAAGGACGGCTATGATGCCGCCGTGATAGTTTCCGCCAGCATGACCGACCTCGAGGAACTCTCGGGCAGGCAGACGCCAAATCCCACCGTGCTTCTGAACAGGAAACTGCCGGGCTACTCCTCCGTGACAATCGATCACGAGGAGGCGGGAAAAATGGCTGCGGTTCAGGCCACAGAGCGGGCCGGCAGCGATATCATGCTCGTCATACCGAATGCGAATCTGTATGGAGCCATAACGCGGGGACGGGCGGTGTCTGAGACCTGTATGGAACGCGGCGTGGACCTGAGCGGAAGGGTCATATACTGCAACAACGACATGGACGACGGATATGCCGTAGGGCAAAAGCTGCTGCTTGAGAAGAGCGTGCCCGGAGCGATCATATGCGTATATGACATGACGGCGTTCGGCATCGCATGTGCGATGAACGACGCCGGGGTCAGGGTTGGCGAGGACATAGACGTCATTTCCATGAGCACGAGCTACGACAAGCCCATATCGCGCATTTTTGCTGGCCTGACGGTCATAGACCTGAGGCAGACGGAAGTATCAAATATGGGCATGAACGTGGCGATAGACATGGCGGTGCACAGGCTTACTGAACCTCGGGAGCATGTGCTCCACCCGCAGCTCATCCACAGATAACGCGCAGGAACAGCCGCTGCGCCCGAGACGGGCGGCCGCCCGTCACAGGAACAGCCGCTGTGCCCGTGACGGGCGGCCGCCCGTCACGGGATATTTGTTGTCAGGACAGGTACTCCCGCAGGATGCGCTCAGCTCTTTCGGGGTTGAAAATGTGGCAGGTGCAGGACGAGCTGAGGCGGAGCGCGGCGTCGTGGGGGCTGAGTTTGCCGCTGCGGACTTTTTCCGCGGCGTCTTCGACGAGGGAGAAGGGTACCATGCCGTGTCCGCACATCGAGGACACCTGGGATATGCGCTCGTCTTGAGGAAGCTTTTCCTCTGTATTGCCCCAGACTCCGAGGGACATATTGACCGTATGCGGCTCAAGTCCGGCCTTTTGACAGCAGGAGTGAACACTGTCGAAAAGGCCGGAGACCACCACGGAGATCCCGAGGTCTGCCTCGTGAAGCTCCTTCATGCAGGCGGCGAGTTCCTTTTCATCTGTAAAGACCGCGTGGAAGACAGTGGTATCTGTGAACAGTGGCTGTGCGTCCTTGAGGTTTTCCGGGGTGAGTTTATCCGGGAAGCCGATGATCCCGGCATTGGCGGTGCTGTATTTGACGACTATGCCGGCAAGCTCGAAGATGCGGGCGGCGCAGCCTTCGCGATTGAATCCGCGTGCTCCGAGGGCCAGCATGGGGAAATCGTTTTTCAGGCTCTCGACGCTGCCGCTTCTGTGCAGGGTGTGAGACATTTCAATCCTCCTTTACATGGCCGAGACCGATACAGGTCTTTCCATTGGGCCTCGGCTCCGCTCCGGCACGCTCGAGCAGGGGCGTCACCGGGTTCCGGCCGTTCTCCAGCCTGACGATGAGGTCCACGCTGAATACGGTATCCACCTTTTTCTGGGCTTCCTTCAAGTCCTGAAGCAATCCGGGAAGCTCTGCTGGGTCCAGCAGGCCCTCGATTATGGCTGAGAGCACTCTCTCGTTGAGGAACTCTTTCCTGACCTTTCCGGGACGGCTCTCCTCAAATATGAGGGCTGTGGGGTTTTCGGTCTCGAGCCTTGCTCCGTGCTTGACGAACACGTCGGCTATGGTCTGAAGGTCGGAGAGCGTCGAGCCGGTGGAGGGCCTGCCCATTTCACAGGCAAAGCCGATAGTACCGGCGGGGAAGCGCCCGGTGACGTCGTTGGTCTTCATCTCCTCGGTGCCGCGGCCGTTTATTCCCGTGTTGGGAGACACCTCCCTGACATTGCTGAATATGGCGCGGATGAGGCGGGGCATCACCATGGTCTGCTGTACGAGGGCCTCCTTGCGGCAAACGCCGGAAAAGCGGCAATTCCCGCACTCCACGCAGAGGTCAAGGTCTATATAAGCCTTTTTGTTTTGAATGCTGATGGCCTGTGTTGGACAGTACGGCCTGCACAGTCCGCATCCGATGCATTTGTTCTGGTCTACAACCATCTGATGTTCCTCCTGCTGTTTATTGGAGCCAATACAGCCGTTTTATAGGCATATTAGCCAATTTTATATGTGTGCAAAATGCGCCGGTGTACAAAATAACTATCATCAAGTTTGGTTGTATCATTCAAAGCGGAACATGTCCAATTCGAAACTCAAGACAAGGTATAACAAAGTCTTATCTTGAGGGAGGGGCTGCCGCCCTGGACGTCGGGAAGAGGAGGCGCGAGCGGTGCTGGAGAAACTGGAATATTTTTTAAAAGTAGCCGAGCTGGGGAGCTTCCGGCTGGCGTCCGAGGAGCTGTTCATGACGCAGCCGGCATTGAGCTCGTCGATAGCCAGATTCGAGGCGGAGCTGGGCGTAAAGCTGTTCGACAGGGGCAGCCGCGGGGTCAGGCTGACGCCGATAGGAGAGGAAATATATCCCGAGGTCCGGGAGATATGCGCGCATTACCGGAAGCTGCTGGGCGCTGTTGAGGAATACAGAGAAGGCTCGAGGAACGTCATAAATCTGGGCACGGCCATACGGCATTCAGTGCTGATAGTGGGGCAATTTATGCTGGAGAACCCCAATTACAGCATGATGCTCAGCCAGTATTCGTCATATAATGAGCTGAAGCGGGCGCTGTTGAACGGGGTTATAGATGTCAGCCTGTGTGCGCCTCCTGTGGAGGGAGAAGGTATAGAGGCGCAGGTGATAGTGAACGAGGCCCTGTGCGTACTGATGAATAAGGCCCACAGATTATCCGGCAGAAGCTCCGTGAGCCTTGAGGAGCTGTTGGGGGAGCAGTTTTTGAAGCTGCCCGAATCGCATCCGTTCAATATACAGCTGACTGGCATTTATAAGGCGGCCGGGCTGAGCGAGCCGCCCTGTGTCATGCACGCTGATGCCGACGCCAACGCATTGTATATATCGTCGAAGCACGGGGAGACATTTTTGACAATAATGCCGGTATCGAGATGCAAGGAGTTTGTAAGCAACGACCCGCATCTGGTGTATGTGCCCCTGAGCGAATCCATTTGTTATCGTTCGATCGGCATATCCCGGCTGAAGAAAAATGCGCCGAGCCGGGAGCTGCTTAGTTTCATAGACTGTATGAGGGAGTATTACTCGGCAGAAAAATTTAAACTATAAAGCAAACGGGCAGTCCGGTAAAAACCGGGCTGCCCGTTTTCAGTCTGTCGAAAAAGCCTCGCAGAGTTTCGCGGCCGCAGCCGCGAAATAAA
>OJRC01000604.1_pt1 | contig 20431 bp, 16 predicted proteins | sample 1599081 | NCBI WGS metagenome assembly OJRC01 (sample SAMN03922519, study PRJEB24848) | human gut metagenome | isolation source: stool sample | host: Homo sapiens | place: Germany | collected 2010-02 | reverse complement strand
ATAGAGCAGGGCAAGCTCTACATGCTCCAGACCCGCAACGGCAAGCGCACCGCGCAGGCCGCCCTGAAGGTCGCCGTCGACATGGTGAACGAGGGCCTGTGCACGAAGGAAGAGGCTCTCCTCAAGATCGACCCCAACTCCATCAACGCCCTTCTGCACCCGCGCTTCGACGAGGCCGCGCTGAAGAACGCGAAGCCTGTCGCGACCGGCCTTGCGGCTTCCCCCGGCGCCGGCTGCGGCGCTGTGTACTTCACCGCTGAGGACGTGAAGAAGCACGCGAAGAACGGCCCGACCCTGCTGGTCCGCAGCTTCACCAGCCCCGAGGACATCGAGGGCATGGCCGCTGCGAAGGGCATCCTGACCGCCACCGGCGGCCGCACCTCTCACGCGGCTGTCGTCGCCCGCGGCATGGGCGCCTGCTGCGTCGCCGGCTGCGGCGCGCTGCGCATCCACGAGGAGGAGAAGTACCTGACCATCGGCGACATCCGCGTCAACGAGGGCGAGGTCATGAGCATAGACGGCAACACCGGCAACGTGTACGTCGGCGCCATCCCGACGGTCGACGCCACGATAAGCGGCGACTTCGCGGTGGTCATGGGCTGGGCGGACAGCATCCGCAAGCTCAAGGTCCGCACCAATGCCGACACCCCGCGCGACGCGGCGAACGCCGTGCGCCTGGGCGCCGAGGGCATCGGCCTGACCCGTACCGAGCACATGTTCTTCGACGCCGACCGTATCCCGGCGATGCGCGAGATGATCCTCTCCACCGACGCGGAGCACCGCGCCGCCGCCCTTGCGAAGCTGCTGCCTATGCAGCGCGGCGACTTTGAGGGCATCTTCAAGGCCATGGAAGGCCGCCCGGTCACCATCCGTCTGCTGGATCCTCCTCTGCACGAGTTCCTGCCGACCGCTGACGACGACATCAAGGCTCTGGCTGACGAGATGGGCCTGACCTTCGACTACGTCAAGGGCACCATCGAGAGCCTGCACGAGAACAACCCGATGATGGGCTTCCGCGGCTGCCGTCTGCCGGTCAAGTACCCCGAGATCGCCGAGATGCAGACCCGCGCGATCATCGAGGCCGCCATCAACGTGAAGGCCGAGTGCGGCTATGACATCGTGCCCGAGATCATGATCCCGCTGACCTGCGAGTTCAAGGAGCTCAAGTACGTGTCCAACATCGTGAAGGCGACCGCCGAGGCGGTGAAGGCTGAGAAGTCGAGCGACCTCAAGTACCTGGTCGGCACGATGATCGAGATCCCGCGCGCTGCTCTGACGGCGGACGAGATCGCGAAGGAGGCCGAGTTCTTCAGCTTCGGCACGAACGACCTGACCCAGATGACCTTCGGCTTCTCTCGTGACGACGCCGGCAGCTTCCTGCCCAGCTACTACGAGAAGCAGATATTCGACAACGACCCGTTCGAGCGCATCGACCAGATCGGCGTAGGCAAGCTGGTCGACATCGCGGTCAAGCTCGGCAAGGCGACCCGCCCGGACATCCACCTGGGCATCTGCGGCGAGCACGGCGGCGAGCCGAGCAGCGTGGACTTCTGCCACCGCGTCGGCCTCGACTATGTCTCCTGCAGCCCGTTCCGCGTGCCCATCGCGCGCATGGCTGCGGCTCAGGCCCAGATCAAGAATCCCCGCGCCTGAGAGCTGAACAGATAGAAATACCGCAACAGCAGGCGCCGCCCTTTGGGACGGCGCCTGTTTTGCCGTTCACAATTCCTTGCCGGAAACTTCAAATATTTTTCTATTTTTGTTCATGACAAGGACACAAGTTGATTTTATTATTACGAACGTAAACAAACAGATGGAGGCAGGAGCCATGAATCCATATGAGAATAATAATGAAATGAACAACGAGAACAACGAGCAGGGTTCCTCCTGGTACAGGAACGAGAAGAACGCCGAGGACGGCAGCTACAGGATCGTCAAGCCCGACGCGGACAGGAACGACTGCTGTTACAGGGACGCGGCGTTCACACCGCAGAACGACGGCGGCAGCGGTTTCTACGCCCCGGGCGGGAGGCCCTCCAAGGGCAGCGAGCCGGAGAAAAAGCACAAAAAGCACGGGCTTGGAGTCGCCGGCATCGTGGCGCTCTGCCTGGTGTGCGCGCTGCTGGGCGGCGTGTCCGGCGGCCTCATCGCCAACGCGAACCAGCCGGCGGCCGTCGCCAGCACCGACGAGCCTTCGGGGACCCTCACGCAAACCAGCCCCACCGCGACCCCGAGCGGCACTACCACCTCGAGCGACAGCGGCACCATGAGCGCCAGGGATATCTACTATAACCTTGCGCTGCAGCAGGTCGTCGGCATCCAGACTGACATCACCCAGACCAACGTCTTCGGCATGACCGTCTCCGGGTCGGTCTCCGGCTCCGGCTTCGTCATCAGCGAGGACGGCTATATCCTGACGAACTACCACGTCATCGAGGACGCCTACACCGGCGGTTACGAGATCAAGGTCATGTTCTATAACGGCGACACCTATACCGCCGAGATCATGGGCTACGAGCGCAACAACGACATAGCGGTGCTCAAGATAGACGCCACTGGCCTGAACGCGGCCTCGCTCGGCACCAGCGACAGCCTGTATGTGGGCGACACGGTCTACGCCGTGGGCAACCCGCTTGGCGAGCTGAACTACTCCATGACGAGCGGCATGGTTTCCGCGACCGACAGGCTCATCACCACCGAGGAAGGCACCATGACCATGTTCCAGTTCGACGCTGCCGTCAATGAGGGCAACTCCGGCGGCCCGGTGTACAACACGAACGGTCAGGTGGTCGGCGTAGTGACGGCCAAGTCCAGCGAGGACGGCGCCGAGGGCCTTGGTTTCGCGATTCCCATAGACGACGCGGTTCGCATCGCAAACGACATCATCTCCGGTGAGCGCAGTCTGGACTCCGAGACCGGCGACGCCTACCTGGGCATAACCCCTGCGGATGTTGACAGCATGGCGGCCCAGTACTACGGTTTCCCCGAGGGAGCGTATGTCCGCAGCGTTACCGAAGGCAGCGCGGCTGAGAAGGCCGGCATCAAGGTGGGCGACATCATCACCGAGCTGGACGGCTATGCCGTGAGCAGCAGCGACGAGCTGAGACAGGAGCTGCTGTTCCACTCGGCGGGAGAGACCGCGGACATCGTTGTCTGGCGCAGCGGAGAATACCTGACCCTGAGCATCACCTTTGACCAGAAACCGGCCGAGACCGAAAGCAATACCGAAAGCGGCAGCGGCCAGCAAACTTCCCCATGGTCGCAGAGCGGCGGATACTTCGGCTGAGCCTATGACATCCATTAGGAGTTTATATAGAAAACCCTCTTTATTTTAATAACCCCCTCTTCATTTTCACTCCTCTCTTTTTTGACAGCAAAGCGCCCGGCCGCGAGGCCGGGCGCTTTGTGCCATGCTGCCTGTTTACTTCACCTGAGGTCCAGCAGCAGCTCCGCCTCCTCTGCGAGGGCGCAGATCTGGCGGTCGAGCATGGCCATGAGCGCGGCGGCGCGCTCGCTGAGCTTCTCGTCCGCCTGGCGCTCGCGCAGACTGCGCAGGCGGTCGATGGTGCGCTGGTTCAGCCCGAGGGCGTTGTAGTAGTCGCTCTCGAGTGCGCGCCGACCGGCCTCCGTGTCCGGGTCGTCGAAGCCCAGCAGGAAATCCGGCGTCGTGTCGAAGTATCTGGCTATCGCGCAGACCGTCGCCGCCGAGGGAGTCGTGGGTGCGCCGCCCTTGGGCTTGAGATACTTCCTTATCGCGGGCCGTGAGACCCCCACTGCGTCTGCAAGCTCCTGAATGTTCACCGGCTTGCCCTGCTTGTTGTTGCCGCTCATGAGATAGGCCAGACGCTTCCTGAATATGTCGTTCATCGAGGCCTCGCCGTCGCCGGGCACGAAGACCTCCGCCGCCTCTATGGGCCGCTCGCGTCTGGACTTCACCGGCTTTTCCCTGACCGGTTTTTCCCTCACCGGTTTTTCCCTCACCGGCTTTTCCTTAGCGGGCTTTTTCTTCTCATCCATTCCAAATATGCCTCCCATCGGCAAAGGTAACTTCAGTTTCTACAATTATGGCACCCCGCGTGCCGCCTGTCAATGAAATATTCTTTATAAATTAACAGGATTTTGGTTTACGCAGCGGTGTAAATGTGTTATCATGCTTGGACATGGAACAAAAGTTAAAGAAGCGGAGTCTAATCTGACGCTTATTCTTTTCGACAAAAGAGGGATATACGATGAAGCTGAATGGAAATCACCATACCGGCTCTCACTCGCCGTCGCCTTCCGAGCGTGACGCGGGGAGGGGGCCGAAAAAGCGCTCCAAGGCCGGTAAGGCAGCGGCTGTTGTTGTCTGCGTGGTGCTGATACTGGTCTTCGGCGCGGTGGCCTGGTATATAGCATGGGAGAAGCCGCCCGAGAGGCCCGGCGGCGGACTTGTGGACCCGACCTATGAGAGTACGAATCCGGAGGACGGCGGCTCGCCGGACGCCACGGCGGAGCCGACGGTATCGCCCACCGAGGACCCCAACGCGGGCGCGCCGGCCTCGCTCAATGAGAATATGTACACCTTCCTCGTCGTGGGCCTCGACCAGGTCTCGAACAGCACGGACACCATGATGGTCGGCCGCATCGACACTGAAAACCACACGATAGACGTCGTGAGCCTGCCGCGCGACACGCTGGTGAACGTGAGCTGGTCGGTCAAGAAGATAAACACGCTCTATTCCGCGGACATCAACACCGGCGGCAACGGCATCGACGGGCTGCTGGACGGCCTCAAGGACATCCTCGGCTTCCAGATCGACTGCTACGCCGTGGTGGACCTCACGGCCTTCGTGGAGCTGGTGGACGCGATCGGAGGCGTGGACTACAACGTCCCCGTGAACATGAACTACTACGACCCGACGCAGGACCTGTATATCAACATCCCCGCCGGCGAGCAGCACCTGGACGGTGAGGAGGCGCTGAAGGTCGTGCGTTTCCGCTCGGGCTATGCTTCCGCCGACATAGGCAGGATAGGTACGCAGCAGGACTTTTTGAAGTCCGTAGCGAGCCAGATGCTGACCCTCGGGAACATCCCCAACCTGCCGACCTTCATCGATATATTCGAGGAATATGTCGTGACGAACATGTCTGCTTCGAACCTCGCCTTCTTTGCAAGGCAGTTCCTCCTGTGCAAGAGCGAGGACATAAACTTCCATACCCTGCCGGGCAACTACGGGGACAGCATCAAGGGCCTGTCCTACGTCTCGATAAATATAAGCGAGTGGCTCGAGATGGTGAACACCTGTCTGAACCCCTATGACCAGGACGTGACGGAGGCGAACGTGAACATCCTGACCCACTCGTCGAGCACGGGCTTCTACTCCACGACCGGCTACGTTGCCGGCGGCGTGGATTCGTTCTACGACAATACCGCGGCGTTCAGCTCCGAGAGCGGGACGGACTCAGCAGAATAAATAAAGCGGCTGTGGGGGCCGCATGGGGGTAATGGGGAGTGAAACTTTTCGGCAACAGCAGGAGGAGGCCGGAGAAAGCCGGGACAGAGGCAGAGGCAAAGACAGGGACGAAGCGAAGGAAGCTCTCGGGTGCGAAGAAGGCAGGCATAGCGCTGGGCGTGGTGCTTGTCGTCGCTGTGGGGGCTGTGGCGGGCTACCTTGCATGGGAGAAGCCGCCCGAGCGGGCGAACGCGGGGCTGGTGGACGCGACGAAGGAGAGCACGGCCCCGGCGGAGACCGACGGGGCTGAGGATGCAGCGGAGCCGACGGCAGCGCCCACCGAGGACCCGAACGCTGGCGCGCCCGCCTCGCTCAACGAGAACATGTATACCTTCGCTGTCGTGGGCCTCGACCAGTCCTCGAACAGCACGGACACCATCATGATAGGCCGCATAGATACCGAAAACCACACGATAGACGTGGTGAGCATACCGAGGGACACGATGGTGAACGTGCCCTGGGGCGTCAAGCGCGTGAACACGCTCTATTCCGTGGACGTGAACGAGGGCGGCAACGGCATAGACGGCATGCTCGAGGGTTTCCGCGACCTTTTGGGCTTTGAGCTGGACTGCTATGCGCTGGTGGACCTCACGGCCTTCGTGGAGCTGGTGGACGCGATCGGCGGGGTGGACTATGACGTGTCCATCGACATGGTCTACTACGACGCGAGCCAGGACCTTGATATAAACATCAAGGCGGGCATGCAGCACCTGACGGGCGAGGAGGCGCTGAAGGTCGTGCGTTTCCGCAAGGGCTACGCCACCGCCGACATAGGCAGGATAGGCACGCAGCAGGACTTTTTGAAGTCCGTGGCGAGCCAGATGCTCACGCTGGGAAACATCCCGAACCTGCCGAAGTTCCTGGATATTTTCGAGGAATACGTGACGACGAACATGACGGCGGCGAACATCTCCTTCTTTGTGCGGCAGTTTTTGCTGTGCAAGAGTGAGGATATCAACTTCCACACCGCGCCGGGCAACGGGGGCGACAGCGTGAAGGGCAACTCCTACTATGCGCTCTACGTGGACGAGTGGATGGCGCTGGTGAACGAGTGCCTGAACCCGTACGACCGGGACGTGACGGAGGAGAACGTGAACATCCTGACGCACTCGTACGAGACGGGATTTTATACGACGACGGGCGTAATAGAGGGCGGGCGCAACTCCTTCGCGGCGCACCCGAGTTACGTGGAGAGCACGCCGACCCCCGCGCCGGAGCCTGTTGAGACCCCGGCGACCGAGCCGGAGCAGCCGGTGACAGAGGGCTGAGCCATGTATACACCCCGTTTCTTTGGGCAGTTCCCAAAGAAACGGGGCGTTTTTATAAGTGCCGATATTTACGCCGCGATCGGCAAATAAACCGCGCGCAGCCATATGGGAGGGACACATGCGCGCACTATTTGTTGACCTCGAATGGTTGCCATGGTATAATGTGTGATTACTGAGTGCGGGGGTGTTACGCGGATGTGGATGGCCGACAACTGGCGGGATTTTGAGCTTATCGACTGCTCCGGCGGAGAAAAGCTGGAGCGCTGGGGAAACTATACCCTCGTGCGGCCGGACCCTCAGGCCATCTGGGATACGCCGCGCCGCGACCCGCGCTGGCAGGGCTGCGACGGGCGATACACCCGCAGCGATACCGGCGGAGGCGCATGGGACAAGCGCCGCCTGCCTCAGAACTGGCAGATACGATACCGCGAGCTGACCTTCAACGTCAAGCCCATGAACTTCAAGCACACCGGCATCTTCCCCGAGCAGGCCGCGAACTGGGACTACATCATGCGGAAGATAAAGAGCGCGGGGCGCGGGATAAGCGTCCTCAACCTCTTTGCCTACACCGGTGCCGCCACCGTCGCGGCGCTCTACGCGGGCGCCTCGGTCTGCCATGTGGACGCGGCGAAGGGCATGGTAGCCTGGGCGAAGGAGAACGCCGCGTCCTCCGGCGTCGCGGACAGGCCCGTGCGCTGGATTGTCGACGACTGCGCCAAGTTCGTCGAGCGTGAGATACGCCGCGGCAGGCGCTACGACGCCGTCATCATGGACCCGCCCAGCTACGGGCGCGGGCCGGGCGGCGAGGTCTGGAAGCTCGAGGACAGCCTTTGGGGTTTCGTGAAGCTCGTCTCGGGCGTGCTGTCGGACGACCCGCTGTTTGTCATCATCAATTCCTACACCACGGGGCTTTCGCCCTCGGTGCTGACATATATTAGCGAGAGCATTTTTACTAAGCGCTTCGGCGGACGCTCCGAGAGCCGGGAGCTGGGCCTGCCCGTCACCGCGACGGGGCTGTGCCTGCCCTGTGGAGCCGCCTGCCGCTGGGAGCGCGGGGAGTGAATTTACAGGATATGCAGCCGATAATCAGGGTAGAAGACCTGCACTATACCTACCCCGGCGACGAGATCGAGACCCTCCACGGCCTCGACCTCGAGATAGCCGAGGGCAGCTTTGTCGCCGTGCTCGGGCACAACGGCTCGGGCAAGTCCACGCTGGCAAAGCTTATGAACGCCATCCTCCTGCCGACCTCCGGTAAGGTATTCGTGGACGGCATCGACACCGCCGACGAGGAGCGGCTTCTGGATATCCGCCGCACGGTGGGCATGGTGTTCCAGAACCCGGACAACCAGATAGTCGCGAACGTCGTCGAGGACGACGTGGCCTTCGCGCCCGAGAACCTGGGCGTGCCCTCTGCGGAGATACGCCGGCGCGTGGACGACGCGCTGAAGACCGTGGGCATGTACGAGTACCGGCTGCACGCGCCGCACCTGCTCTCTGGCGGGCAGAAGCAGCGCGTAGCCATAGCGGGCGTGCTGGCAATGCAGCCGAGGTGCGTGGTGCTCGACGAGCCTACAGCCATGCTCGACCCCGTGGGCCGGCGCGAGGTCGTCGCCACGGTGACGCGGCTCTGCCGCGAAAAGGGCATGACGGTGGTGCTCATTACCCACCACATGTCCGAGTGCGTGGGCGCGGACAGGCTGGTCGTCATGTCCGAGGGCCGCATAGCCGCGGACGGTACGCCGAGGGAGGTCTTCTCGCAGGTGGAGCTGCTCCGCAAGGAAGGGCTTTCCGTGCCCGCGACGACAGAGCTTATCTATGAGCTGAGGCACGACGGCTATGAGCTGCCGCTCGGGGCGCTGACCGTCGAGGAATGCGCCGCGGCCGTAATGGCGGCGGTGAAGGGGGCGTGAGCATGGACGCGGTAATAAGGGTCGAGGGCCTCAGCCATGTCTACAGTCAGGGCACGCCCTTCGAGAAGACGGCGATACACGACATAGACGTCGAATTTTACCCCGGCCAGCTCGTGGCGGTCATAGGTCATACCGGCTCGGGCAAGAGCACCTTCATACAGCACTTGAACGGGCTTTTGAAGCCCACGTCGGGCCGGGTGCTCTGCGAGGGCGAGGATATATTTGCCACCAAGGAGGCCACGCGGGACGTGAGGTTCAAGGTGGGCCTCGTGTTCCAGTACCCGGAGTACCAGCTCTTTGAGGAGACGGTGTACCGGGACATAGCCTTCGGGCCGAAGAACATGAAGCTCCCGGAGAAAGAGGTGGACGAGCGGGTGCGCGAGGCGGCGCGCTTTGTGGGACTGTCGGAAGACCTGTTTGAGAAGTCGCCGCTGGAGCTCTCAGGCGGTCAGAAGCGGCGCATAGCGATAGCGGGCGTCATAGCCATGCGGCCGAGGGTGCTCATACTCGACGAGCCGACGGCGGGCCTCGACCCTGCGGGCTGCGAGGGAATACTGAAAAACATCACCGGCTACCGGCGCGAGACCGGCTCGACGGTGCTGCTCGTGACGCACAGCATGGACGACGCGGCGCGGATAGCCGACCGGCTCATCGTGTTCCACGAGGGGAGCATAGCCATGGACGGCGCGCCGGAGGACGTGTTCAGGCGGGCGCAGGAGCTGACCGACATGGGCCTCGACGTGCCGCAGCCGGCGGCGATAGCCTCCGAGCTGCGCAGGCTGGGGGCGGAGCTGCCCGAGTCCATCTACACCTCACAGCAGCTGCACGAGGCCGTGCTGGCCCTGCTCAGGAAGGGGGCGTCGGACTGATGCTCAAGGATATCACCCTCGGCCAGTTCTTCCCGGGCAGCACCATCGTGCACCGGCTCGACCCCAGGACGAAGCTCGTCCTCGTCATAGTCTTCATAGCGGCGCTCTTTACCGCTGTGGACTGGTTCTCCTACGGGCTGATGTTCCTCGTGACGGCGGGCTGTATCTCGCTGTCGAAAATAAGGCTCAGGACCCTCACGAAGGGCCTCAAGCCCCTCATATTCATCATAGTCCTTACGGGCGTGCTGAATCTGTTCTATACGACGGGCGGCAGGGTGCTGCTCGACTGGTGGATATTCACGGTCACGACCGAGGGCGTGAAGCGGGCCTTCCTCATGATAGCGCGCATCATGATGCTCATAATGGGCACCTTCCTGCTGACCTATACGACCAGCCCCATAGCGCTCACCGACGGGCTGGAAATGCTGCTCGGGCCGCTCAAGAAGTTACACGTGCCGGTCCACGAGATGAGCATGATGATGAGCATGGCGCTCCGGTTCATACCTACGCTCATAGAGGAGACGGACAAGATCATGTCGGCGCAGAAGGCGCGCGGCGCGGACTTCGAGACGGGCAAGCTCACGGACAGGGCGAAGGCTCTGCTGCCGCTCTTGGTGCCGCTGTTCGTGTCGAGCTTCCGCCGGGCGGACGAGCTGGCCGTCGCCATGGAGAGCCGCTGCTACCACGGCGGCGAGGGCCGCACAAGGATGAAGCAGCTGCACATGAAGGGCCGCGACTGGACGGCGCTCGCGCTGGGCGCAGTTGTGCTCGCCGCGACCATCGTCATGAACGTGTACGGGCTATGAGGAACATCGCCTTAAAGCTGCGCTACGACGGCACGGCCTACCACGGCTGGCAGGTGCAGAAGACGGAGATAAGCGTCGCGGAGACGCTGGAAAAGGCGCTCGGGAAGGTCTGCGGCGAGAGGATAAAGCTGACGGGCTGCGGGCGCACGGACGCGGGCGTCCACGCGCTTAACTACTGCGCGAACTTCCGCACGGAGAGCCGGATACCCGTGGATCGGCTGCCGCTGGCCGTGAACACGCGCCTGCCGGACGATATAGCCGTCCTCGACGCCTGCGAGGCGCCGGAGGATTTCAACGCCATTTTGAGCTGCATACAGAAAGAATACGTCTACCGGATAATGAACACCCGCATACGCGACCCCTTTTTGCAGAAACGGGTCTGCTTCTATCCCGCGCCGCTGGACATAGACAGGATGCGCGCGGCGGGCCTCGCCTTCGAGGGCAGGCACGATTTCAGGGCAGTCCGCAGCGTGGGGACGCAGACGAAGACGACCGTCCGCACCGTGCACTGGTGCCGGGCCACGCGCGAGGGCGACATGATAAGCGTCGCCGTCTGTGCGGACGGGTTTTTATACAACATGGTGCGCGCCATAGTGGGCACCATGGTCTATGCCTCGCACGGCAAGCTCGAGCCGGAGGAGATACCGGCCCTGCTGGAGATGGGCGACAGGCGGCTCACGGGGCCGACCATGCCTCCGCAGGGGCTGTACCTCCGACGGGTATGGTACGAGGGCGCCGTGGGAGAGATGATGCGGGAGGATTACCCAGATGAAATACCCGGCGGTATTGGCAAGGCGCAGGGCGCTGTTCTGCGCGGCGGCGGCGCTCATAGTGCTGGCGGCGGCAATAGCCTTCTCGATGAGGTGGAAGGGCGCTGAAGCGGGGGACGGAAATTTTTCAGAGGCGGAGCGGCCCGGATACGGGAACACTTTCGCGCGGCTTTCGTCAACGGAATTGGATACTGCGCATGGAGCGGCGGGGACGCTGCGGCTCTCGGGCGCGGATGACTGCCTGGGCCTCGTGACGTTCTGCGGCGAGGACGGGGAGGTAAAGCTCGAGTGGCACTGCAATACGGGTACGCCCTACGCGGTGGAGCTGGGCGAAGACCGCTTCTACGTGCTTCTGGAGACGGAGACGGGCGGACAGCTCAGATGCCTCTCGCTCGCGGACGGGGAGGAGCTTTGGCGCTGCGAGAGCGCGCAGGGCTTCTGCGACCTGGGGCTGCTGGAGGACGGGACGCTCTGCGTCATAGGGCTTGAGAGCGCCCTGGTACTGGACGCGCAGGGCGTAACGGTATATGAATACGAATACGGCTCACAGCCGCTTGGCTGGGGTTTTGAGGACGGATACGCGGTCATAATATCGGAGAATGGCCGGGTCGAGCTTTACGCGGAGGGCGAAAGGGTATATAATGAGGAATGAGTTGAGAGTAAGGGGGGCAAAGAAATGAGAACTGTCATAGATCTCGTTCTTCTTGCCATAATAATAATCAGCATCTGGTCCGGCTACAAGAAGGGCTTCATCATGGGCATAGCCGGGGTGGTGGCGATAGTGGTGTCGCTCTACGCGGCCTCGCTGGTGTCGTCGGCCTTTTCGTATGAGGTCGTGCCGGCGCTGCGGCCCTTCGCCAGCGGCTATGTCGAGAGTCAGATGCAGGATACGGTGCTCGAGGACATGGGCCTGGCCGACACGGAGCTTTCCTATGAGGATATCCTCTCGAACGACCCCGAGCTGAGGCATGACTTCTGCGCGACCTGCTACAAGACCTTCGGCATCTACGACGACGCGGCCGAGCAGATGGCCACAGAGGCCGAGACCTACGCCGATGAGCACAACTCCACCATAGAGGAGGCCATAGTCGAGGTGCTCTGCACAAGGGTGGCATATATAGCGGGTGTGGTGCTGCTGTTCATCATTTTCCTCATTACGCTCATGACGCTCGCGAACATCCCGAACCTGTCGTTCAGGATACCGAATATGGATATACTGAACGATGCGGGCGGCGCGGCCATGGGACTTTTGACCGGCATGCTCTATTGCATGCTGCTCTCGTGGATACTGCGCTTCGGCGGGCTGGCCATAGGGCTGGATACCTTCGGGGACACGCTGCTGGCGAAGTTCTTCCGCTCCATCGACTTCCTCACCGCGGGCCTCGGCATCTGAGGACACGAATATATGAACAAAATGTCAATTCGGCTCCGCCGGTGTTGACAATCGGCTCACATGGTGATAAATTAGCACTCGAAGAAAAAGAGTGCTAATTTGTTTTCGGAGACTTTTTAAACAGGAGACCATGATATGCAACCAACGCTTTGCTCACGCTGCAAGAAGAATGTGGCGGTGATATTCATAACGAGGCTTGAGGGGGGCCGGACGAAGAACGAGGGCCTCTGCCTCAAGTGCGCCCGCGAGCTGCACATAAAGCCCGTGGACGACGTGATAAACAAGATGGGCCTGTCTGACGACGAGCTGGACGGCCTGACGAACGAGATGATGGAGGCTCTCGGCAGCGCCGACGGGCTGATGGACATAGAGAACAGCGACTCGGATTCGGATGACGAGGGCAAGACGGCGACCTTCCCGTTTTTGAACAGGCTTTTCGGGAACATGGGCGGCCAGAAGCCGGACAGCGGCCAGAGCGGCGGGGAACTGGTGCCTGAGGGCGGGCAGCGGCAGGACCAGTCCGGGCCTCAGCCCGGACCGCAGCAGGCCCCGCCGAGAGGGAAGAAGAAGTTCCTCGACAACTACTGCATCAACCTCACGGACAGAGCGCGCCAGGGCAAGCTCGACGCCATGATAGGCCGCGAGGAAGAGCTCGAGCGCGTCATACAGATACTCAACAGAAGGCAGAAGAACAACCCCTGCCTCATAGGCGAGCCGGGCGTCGGCAAGACCGCCATCGCCGAGGGCCTCGCGCAGAGGATAGCCGACGGGAGCGTACCCTATAAGCTCCGGGACAAGGAGGTATACCTCCTGGACCTCACGGCCCTCGTCGCGGGCACGCAGTTCCGCGGCCAGTTCGAGAGCCGCATGAAGGGGCTTATCGAGGAGATACGCAAGACGGGGAACATCATCCTCGTCATCGACGAGGTGCACAACATCGTCGGCGCGGGCGACGCCGAGGGCAGCATGAACGCCGCGAATATACTCAAGCCCGCGCTCTCGAGGGGCGAGATACAGGTCATTGGTGCGACCACCTTCACGGAGTACCGCAAGCACATCGAAAAGGACGCGGCGCTCGAGCGGCGCTTCCAGCCCGTCACCGTGGCGGAGCCGTCCATCGAGGACAGCGTGAAGATACTCGAGGGCATCGCGCACTACTATGAGGACTGCCACAAGGTCAAAATCTCGAAGCAGATGTGCCGCGAGGCCGTCGTGCTCAGCGAGAGGTATATAACCGACCGCTACCTGCCCGACAAGGCAATAGACCTCATAGACGAGGCCTGCTCGGACGTGAACCTCAAGGACAGGACGCTGGCTCGCATGGACGCCGCGCAGAAGGAGATAGACGACCTCAACAAGGAGCGCGAGCTGCTGCTGGCAGACACGGCAAACGAGCACTACGAGCGTCTCGCCGTTATCCGCACGACCATCATGCAGCTGACCGACGAGCTGAACCGGCTCAAGGGCGCCCAGCCCGAGCTGACGCGGGAGAATCTCGCGCGGGTCATAGAGCTGTGGACGAAGATACCGGCCAGCTCGATAACGGAGGACGAGTTCGAGCGGCTCTCGAAGCTGGGCGACCGGCTGCGGGAGCACATCGTGGGCCAGGACGAGGCCATCGACGCCGTCTGCGCCGCCATAAAGCGCAGCCGCGTGGGGCTTCAGGCCAAGCGCAAGCCCGTGAGCTTCATCTTCGTGGGCGGCACCGGCGTGGGCAAGACCGAGCTGGTGAAGCGGCTCGCCGCGGACCTGTTCAACTCGCCCGAGAGCCTCATCCGGCTCGACATGTCGGAGTTCATGGAGAAGTTCTCCGTCTCGCGCATCATAGGCTCGCCGCCGGGCTACGTCGGCTACGACGAGGCCGGCCAGCTCACGGAGAAGATACGCCGCAAGCCCTATTCGGTCGTGCTGTTCGACGAGATAGAGAAGGCGCACCCGGACGTGATGAACATCCTGCTCCAGATCCTCGACGACGGGCACATCACGGACGCGCAGGGGCGGAATATAAACTTCGAGAACACGGTCATCATCATGACGACGAACGCGGGCAGCAATACAAAGAGCGGCTCCCTTGGCTTTGCGGGCACGACGACGGATAAGGAGCGCGAGCGGGCGATGAAGGCCCTGAACGACTTCCTGCGGCCGGAGTTCATAAACAGGGTAGACGAGATAATCTGCTTCAACAAGCTGACGGAGGAGAACTTCCGCGCCATCGCGGGCCTGATGCTCACGGAGGTGCGCGACCTCATGCGCGAGAAGGGCATGGAGCTCACGTGGGACGAGAGCGTCCTGGACTATCTCGTGAAAAAGAGTTACAGCCTGACCTACGGCGCGCGGAACCTGCGCCGGACGATACAGAAGGATATAGAGGACGCCATGGCCTCCGTCATAGTGGACGGCAGGCGCGGGGCGGTGAGCGCGATAAGGCTCACGTCCGACGGCGAAAAAGTTGATGTGGAGGCGGAATGAGCCATGATAAGGTTTGAGAGCGACTATCTGGAGGGCGCGCTGCCGGAGATAATGGAGGCGCTGGTGCGCACGAACCTCGAGCAGACGCCGGGCTACGGCGAGGACGCGCACTGTGAAAACGCGGCGCGGCTCATACGGGAGAAGTGCGCCGCGCCCGAGGCGGCGGTACACTTCCTCGTCGGCGGCACGCAGGCGAACCTGACGGTGATAGCGGCGGCTCTCAGGCCGCATCAGGCGGTGATGGCTGCGGACACGGGGCACATTGCGGTGCACGAGACCGGCTCCATCGAGGCGACGGGGCACAAGGTCATCACGCTGCCCAGCCCGGATGGGAAGATAAGGGCGGAACAGATACGAGAGCGCGTCGAGGCCCACTGGGCGGACGCGACGCACGAGCACCAGCCCCAGCCGGCGATGGTGTACATCTCCCAGCCGACGGAGAACGGCACGGTGTACTCGCTCGCCGAGCTTGAGAAGATAAGCGCGGTGTGCCGCGAGAAGGGGCTTATCCTGTTCGTGGACGGCGCGAGGCTGGGCGCGGCGCTGGCCTGCTCGGATGTGACGCTCGCCGACCTTGCGCGGCTCACCGACGTGTTCTATATAGGCGGCACGAAGCTGGGCGCGCTCTTCGGCGAGGCGGTCGTGATAACGAACCCGGCGCTGGGGCGGGATTTCCGCTACGTCATAAAGCAGCGCGGCGGCATGTTCGCGAAGGGGCGGCTCCTCGGTGTGATGTTCGAGACGCTCATGTCGGACGGGCTGTATGAGCGCACGGGCGCGCGCGAGGTGTCGCTGGCCATGAAGCTGCGCGCGGCCTTCGCGGAGAAGGGCTGGCCGCTCATGTACGACTCGCCGACGAACCAGCAGTTCCCCATCGTGCCCGACGCGGCGCTGGAAAAGCTCGCTGAGAAGTACAGCTTCTCCGACTGGGCGCGCACGGACGAGGCCCACCGCGCGGTGCGCTTCTGCACCAGCTGGGCCACGAGGCCGGAGGACGTGGACGAGCTTACGGCGGATATCGCCAGGCTGTGAAGTCAATAAGGCAAAAGAAAAGCTCCGGCGGCCCGATGGCCGCCGGAGCGGTTATTTTTATGTGTTCCCGCGAACTCAGGTGAGCGCCTTGCCGCTCTCCTTGTCGAAGACGTGAACGACGTTATCGCTGAAGGTGAAGCTGACTTCCTCACCGTAGCGATAGCCGAACTTGTGATCCTCCGGCAGGTCCACGGTAGCGATGACGAGGACGACGTCCTTGCCGTTCGCGTTCACGTGCAGGTGGATGGAGGAGCCCATCATCTCGGACACGTCGACGGTCGCCTTGACGCTCCCGGCTGCATTGTTGCTGAGCATGATGTGCTCAGGACGCACGCCCAGCACCACCGGGCCGGCAGCCGCGCCGTGAGCCTTCAGGCTCGCCTGTTTCTCCTCGGAGATCGCAAACTCCGTGCCGTAGAGCACGACGGAGTACTTGTCGCCGGTCTTCTTCAGCTCGGCGTCGAAGAAGTTCATCTGAGGCGTGCCTATGAAGCCCGCGACGAACAGGTTCGACGGATGATTGAAGACCTCCTGAGGCGTGCCGATCTGCTGGATGAAACCGTCGCGCATGATGACGATGCGGTCGCCCAGAGTCATGGCCTCGGTCTGGTCGTGGGTGACGTAGATGAACGTGGTGTTGATCCTCTGGCGCAGCTTGATGATCTCCGCGCGCATCTGGTTGCGCAGCTTCGCGTCGAGGTTCGACAGAGGCTCGTCCATGAGGAAGACCTTCGGCTCACGCACGATGGCGCGGCCGATGGCGACACGCTGCCTCTGGCCGCCGGAAAGCGCCTTCGGCTTGCGGTCGAGGTACTGGGTGATGTCCAGGATCTCGGCGGCCTCGCGCACCTTCTCGTCGATGGTCTTTTTGTCGACCTTCTTCAGCTTCAGCGAGAACGCCATGTTCTCATAGACGGTCATGTGGGGGTACAGAGCATAGTTCTGGAAGACCATCGCGATGTCCCTGTCCTTCGGCGGGACGTCGTTCACAACGCGGCCATCGATGATGACCTCGCCCTCGGAGATCTCCTCAAGGCCCGCGATCATGCGCAGGGTGGTGGACTTGCCGCAGCCGGAGGGGCCGACCAGAACGATGAATTCCTTGTCCTTGATGTCGATGTTGAACTGCTGGACTGCAACGACGCCCTTCTCGGTGATCTGAAGATTGGACTTCTTCTCCTCAGCCGGGGTTTCACCCTTCTTAGCCTTTTTCTTCTTCTTCGTGTCTCCTGCCGCGTTGGGGTAGATCTTCATTACGTTTTTCAGGACTACTTCTGACATTTCCCGGCTTTAGCACACCTGCCTCCGCAATGATGTGCCTCGCCGCCGCCCGCGATGGGACGCGCGACATTACGTCAGGTCTCCACACTGACGCACCGCAAGCCAAGCGGTTAATTTTTCCTCCTATCTTTATGTACGCACGGACATGGTAATGGAGTGCCCGCACGCCATGGATTCAACATATTTTACAACGTCTTCCGTCCCTTGTAAAGAGCCATCTTCAACAATATTCTGCTTATGTTTTAAGCAACCTGCACAGCCGCTCACTTATCCACGCTCCGCGTGAACGATACGCCGTCCTTGTGCAGCAGGATATCCAGTTTCACCCTGTCGGCTCTGATGAGGCTCTGCGTGAACTCGTACACCACGCCTGCCTCCGTCCGGGTCCGCCTCTGCACCGAAAACGCACAGGCCCCGGGCCGGCAGCCAAGCAGTTCCGCCTCGCGCCTGCCCAGCGTCACCGCCTCGTAGGAGTCCACCGCAGAGTACGGCACGATGCCCTCCTCGTACAGCAGGCTGTAGAAGCTGTGCGTCTCCAGCAGCTCGCGCGTCAGTTTTGGGTAGATATAGGTCGGGTAGAACGAGGTCTCCAGTATGAGCGGCTGGCCGTTCACGTTCCTTATCCTCGTGAACTTGTATATCTGCGTCTTGTGCCCGGCCATGTCCAGCATGGACACGATGTCCGGCGTCGGGTCCATGATCTCGAACTCGAGTATCGTCGAGGACGGGGTCATGCCCATGGCGCTTATCTCGCTCGTGAAGGAGTATACGTTCTCAGTCCTGCGCCTCATCTTCGGCTCTGCCACGAAGGTGCCGCGCCCCTGCTTGCGCACCACAAGGCCCTCTGCCTCCAGTGCGCCGATCGCCTGCCGTACCGTGCTGCGCGACACGTCAAAGGTCCTGCAAAGCTCCGCCTCCGAGGGCAGCAGCGCCCCGGGCGAGAGCGTCCCCGCCGATATGTTCCGCTTTATTATGCTCACAAGCTGCGAATACAGCGGTATGTCGCTGTCCATCGACAGCTTATTCAAAAGCACCGGGTTAGTATCCATTTCTCGTCCTCACATGTCTCTAGCTTGTACTAACGTCTCATACGTTACTCTTATTATAACTGACCCTGATGATTTTGACAAGGGCCAACTTCCGCCCGGCATTACTGCTCATTTTGAGGCTGCAGGTAAGTTATTATACACAAAATGTGCAAATTGTAGTTTACTTTTCGTCTTTTATGATTTACACTGAAAGCATGAAAGGGGGCGGCGGGTTTGGCGCACCGGATAGCGGAAAACTGCATAGGCTGCGGGGCCTGCGCGCGGGCCTGTCCCGTGCACGCCATAGAGGGCGAGGCGAAGGCCCGGCATGTGATAAACGCGCGGCGCTGCATCGACTGCGGGGTCTGCGGCATGAGCTGTCCCGTCGGCGCGGTGCTGGATGCCTCGGGGAAGGTCTGCGCGCGCGTGCCTGTGAAGGAGCGGAGGATACCGGTCATCGACGGGGAGCTTTGCAGCGCCTGCCAGATATGCGTGAGCTTCTGCGCGGCGAAGGCCCTCGCTATCTCGGAGCCGAGGTTCCGGGGCGACGTGGAGGCCCGCTGCGTGCTCGCAAGGCCGGACAAATGCGTGGGCTGCGCCGTGTGCGAGGCGGAGTGTCCCCTGCACGCCATAAGAATGGAGGCGAGGGGATGAAGCTTCCGGTCTATGCGAAGGTGGACCTCACGACCGGGCGCTGGGAGCGCTTTGAGATATCGCGGGAGTATTTCAAAAAGTACGTCGGGGGCAAGTGCCTCGCGGCGCGGCTGCTGCTCGACCTGACGGAGCCGGGCCTCGGCCCGCTGGACGAGCGTGCGGTCATCGTCATAAACACCGGGCCGCTCAACGGCACGGGCGCGCCGTCCTCGAGCCGCTTCAACCTGAGCTTCAAGAACGTCCTGACGGGCGGCATAGCGTCCTCGAACTGCGGCGGGCAGTTCGGAGTCATGCTCAAGAGGGCGGGCTTCGACGGGCTTATAATAACGGGCAGGGCCGCGCAGCCGAGCGTGCTCGAGGCGCTCGACGGCGAGATAAGGATAAGGCCCGCACCGGAGCTGTGGGGCCTCGACGCGGAGAAGACGCAGGAGCGCTTCCCGGAGTGGTACGGCAAGCTGGTCATCGGCCCGGCGGGAGAGAACGGCGTTCTCTACGCCTCGGCCATCTCGGGCGAGCGCGTGGCGGGGCGCTGCGGTTCGGGCGCGGTGCTCGGCTCGAAGAAGCTCAAGGCCCTCGTCGCCTACGGCTCGAAGCGGCCGGAGGTGTACGACCGCGAGGGCTTTGACAAGTTCATACTCAAGTGGATAAAATTCATAAAAAAGCACCCCATGACGGGGCAGAGCCTGCCGCGCTATGGCTCGGCGGGGCTGGTGAACAAGGCAAACGCCACGAATGCGCTGCCGACGAGGAACTTCCAGAGCGGGCACTTCGACCGCGCGGACGCGGTCTCGGGCGAGACGCTGACGGAGACGCGGCTCATCCGCAACAGCGGCTGCGTGAGCTGCCCCATCCGCTGCGAGCGGCGCGTGCCGGTGGACGGGCGCGAGCTGAAAGGCCCGGAGTACGAGACGCTGGGCTTCTTCGGCCCGAACATCGGGGCCGCAGACATGGACGCGGTGCTGCGCATGAACTGGCTGTGCGACATCTACGGCGTGGACACGATCTCCTTCGCCTCGAGCCTGGCTTTTGCGATGGAGCTGAAGGAGCGCGGCATGGCGGACTTCGGCCTTGAGTTCGGCAGGACGGACGAGCTGGAGGACGTGCTGCTGAAGGTCGTGAACCGCGAGGGTATATACTCCGACATAGCCGACGGCACGAAGCGCATGGCGGCGAAATACGGCGGCGAGGACTTTGCGATAAACTCGAAGGGCCTGGAGCTGGCCTCCTACGAGCCGCGCCGGAGCGTGGGCATGGGCCTCGGCTACGCCGTGGCCAACCGCGGCGGCTGCCATTTAAACGGCGGGTATCTGGCGCTGCTCGAGTCCGTGGGCGTCTTGAGCATGGACGCGCTGACGCCGCGGGGCAAGGCGCAGTTTACGGCCTTCATGCAGGACGCGCTCGAGGCGGTGTCCTCGGCGGGCTGCTGCCTGTTCTCGGCGCAGACCTTCGTGCCGGG